>Ga0210406_10002205_pt1 | contig 22626 bp, 22 predicted proteins | sample IncBWC30MmetaG_FD_155454 | JGI IMG/M metagenome (GOLD analysis project Ga0210406, IMG submission 155454) | Forest soil microbial communities from Barre Woods Harvard Forest LTER site, Petersham, Massachusetts, United States - Inc-BW-C-30-M | ecosystem: Environmental > Terrestrial > Soil >...
CGCGCCGACGGTGCTGCGGCCGATGTTGCTCTCTTCGTAACGATCCTCGATGCTGATTGCGAGAGATCTGACGCTGCGGCGCGGCCCGCAGCCGCTCTTCGAGCAGGTCAACTTCACCGTCTTTCGCGGCAACAAGGTCGGCATAACCGGCGCCAACGGCACCGGCAAGTCGAGCTTGTTTGCGGCGATCTTGCGCGAGCTGACGCCCGATCGCGGCGACATCGATCTGCCCGCGGCACTCAAGGTGGCGCACGTCGAACAAGAGATCGCCGCCGGCGACCGGCCGGCGATTGAGTTCGTGCTGGATGGCGATGCGGAGCTGCGCAGCGTGCAGGCGGCCATCGAGGATGCCGAAAGCCGCGATGCCGCCATGGCGCTGGCCGACCTGTATTCATCGCTGGAAGCCATCGACGGCTACCGCGCCAGGGCGCGCGCCGCGGCCATCATGCATGGCCTTGGATTCAAGGCGGCGGATCATGAACGCCCGGTAGCCGAATTCTCCGGCGGCTGGCGCGTGCGCTTGGGGATGGCGCGCGCGTTGTCTTCCCGGGCCGACCTGTTGCTGCTGGATGAACCCACGAATCACCTGGACCTCGACGCCATCGTCTGGCTGGAGGAATGGCTGACGGCCTATCCGGGAACTCTGTTGATGATTTCGCATGACCGCGAATTCCTCGATTCGATCATCGACCGCGTGTTGCACATCGAGAATCGAACCATCCGCGCGTACGCCGGCAACTACTCGCAATTCGAACAGAAGCGCTCCGAGGAGTTGGCCCTGCTGTCGGTCCTGCACGAGCGGCAGGTGAAGCGCATTGCAGAAATCACGGCCTTCGTGAACCGCTTCCGCGCATCCGCCACCAAATCACGCCAGGCCCAGAGCCGCTTGAAGATGCTCGAGCGGATGGAGCGCATTGTTCCGGCCCATGTCGACAGCCCATTTGAATTCGAATTTGCCAGACCCACGAAGACACCGCGGCCGCTGCTTACCGTCGAGGACGCCGCGTGCGGCTACACCGGTGTACGCCAAGCGGTACCGATCGTCGGCGGCATCAATGTGTCGATCGGTCCGCATGATCGCATCGCGCTGCTCGGGCCGAACGGCGCCGGCAAGTCCACCCTGACCAAACTGCTGGCCGGCGAAATCGCGCCGCTGACCGGCAAACGCACAGCGGCGCCTGATCTCGCCATCGGCTATTTTGCCCAGCAACAATTGGAGCAACTCAAGCCCGACTGCGATGCGTTTTGGCATCTGCGCAATCTCGGCGGTGCCGACTACGCCGCCGGCGACGAGCAAAAGATACGCGACCACTTGGGAAGCTTTGGCTTTCAAGGAGATCGCGCGTTCGAGCCGGTCGGCCGGTTTTCCGGCGGCGAAAAGGCGCGCCTGACCCTCGCCCTGCTGGTCGCACGGCGGCCCAATTTGCTGCTGCTCGACGAGCCGACCAACCACCTGGACATCGAAATGCGGCAGGCGCTCAGCGTTGCATTGCAGAGCTTCGAGGGAGGTTTGGTCGTGGTCTCGCACGATCGTCATTTGATCAAATCCGTGGCCGATACGCTTTGGCTGGTGGCGGACGGAAAGCTGCAGGAATTCGCCGGCGACCTCGACGACTATCAGCAGTGGCTCCGCTCGCGCGGCAGGACACCCCAGTCAGCGCCCACGCCCAAGCCCATGCGCACGCCTGCGCGCACAGCTGCGCGCACCGGCGCCGCCGGGAGCGCCTCCGATCGCGCCGGCGCCGGCGGTAAAAAATCCCCGGCCGTCGAAGCGCCCGGCGCAAGCAAAGCGCAGCGCCGCGATCCGTTGACGCGGCTGCGCCGGCAACTCGAACAAGTCGAGGCACGTATCGCCGCGCTGGCCGCCGAGCGCTCCCTGCTCGAAGCAGAGCTCGCCGCCAATCCCCCCCAGGACAAGCTCAATCTGCGGCGCGCGAATCTGCAAAGAGATGCGGCTTACCTCGAATCGCAGTGGATGGAGATCGGCACCGCCATCGAAGTCGAGGAGGCAAAGATCGTCAATTGAGCTATTTGACGCTCAAGGTCTGGGCGGTGCCCAGCGCGATCTCGCCAAGCGCCTTGTCGGCGGCGCGATTGTAGGCATCCACGATGGCGGTCATGCGATTGTCGGCCGCGGCTTCATGGATGTCGGGTTCGAAACGCCCCAGGACGTGCCGGCCGGCTGAACTGCCGACGCGCGCCAGCAAATGCACGTGCACCGTCGGCGCCGAGCCGCCGGCGGCATACTCCGCCTGAAAATCCGCCACCTCGATCTCCAGCCAGTAGGTGCTCGCGAACACGGATGCATCAGCGCTCACATTGCTCAGTCCCGGGTTCGAGTGAAACTCTTGCACCGCCAGGTCCTGCAATACTTCATCGAGCGGTCCGCTCCACCGCACGCCGGCGAAAAAGTCCATGTGCCGATCGGGGTACAGCGCGGCGATGCGATCCGTGTCGAGGCCTGCCCGCACCCGCAGCTTGAGGATTGCCACGTCCATCGGCGGCGCCGCTGCTTTGGCCGAATCCGCGGCGGATGATTTTGGCGTGGCTGACAACAGGTACATGGTCGGCGGAGCCGCCTTGTTCTTGAACAACGAACCGGCGCAAGCGGTCAGCAGGGCCATCAACAACGGCAGGGCCATATGCTTCACTTTGGCACCTCAATTCCGCGGAACGTGGACTCATAAATCAATTGCGATGGATCTCGCTTCAGACTGCGCGACAGATCGCGAAAATCCCGCACGGCCTGGCGGCTTTCGCGCAGCAGCTGCTCGAATTCCGGAAGACTCTGCTGGGTGAAGCGCGACACCCCGGGTTCGTTTTCGGCCACGAAACTATTGAGGCGCTGCGTGGTGCTCGCGAGATTTGCCGTGATCTGACGGATATTTGCCACCGCTGCTCGCACATCGGGCGAGTCCTCCACGATGACGCTTCGCAACTCGAGCATCGTGGCCTGCACCTCCTGGGTGGTGCGCCGAACGTCCGCCACGAGCATCTGCGCTTCGCGCACCGTGTTGGGCAGGTTTTCACTTGCGGCGCGAACGTTTTGCAGAGTGGCCTTGAGCGAGCGCACGTTTTCGTCGCTGAAGACTTGATTGAAGTGATCGGCCAATTCCACCAGGTGCGTGGTCAGGGCCGGCAGATTGCTCAGCAGCACATCGAAGTCGGACCGCCGTGAACGGATCATGGGATAGCGCTGCCCCTGCTCCATGACGCCCGTCGACTCGGCTTTCGGATCCTGCTCCAGGTCCACGAACAACAGGCCCGTTACGCCCTGCAGACTCAAGGACGCCCGCGTACGGTCGTCGATGGGCGCCGTGGAATCGATATCGGCGAGCACCTGCACGGTCTTGCGCTGCAACGGGTCCAGCATGATGCGCGCCACCTTGCCGACATCGACGCCCAGGTATCTCACCGGACTGCCGGCGGTGAGGCCGCTCACCGATCCCGGAAAATAAATCTCGTAGCGCTGATAGGTACGCTTGTCCTGCTGATCGGTGTACCAAAACACAAACGACACCGCCATGGCGATGACCAGCAGTACGAAAGCCCCGACGGCGACGTAGTTCGCGTCTCTATCCATGAGCTTCCTTGTCCGCCCGTTCGGCGTCCGCCGCTTCCTTTTCGGCGGCGCGCGCGCGCGGACCATGGAAATATTCCTGAATCCAGGGATGGGTATTCTTGAGCATCCCCGGCAGCGTATCGCTGATCATGCGCCCGTCGACGATGACGCCGACGCGGCTGCAGGTCTGGAACAACGTATCGAGATCGTGGGTGATCATGACAACCGTGAGCCGCAGCTGCGTATGAAGATACAACAGTAGCTCATCGAAGGCTGTGGCGGAAATCGGATCGAGGCCCGCCGTCGGCTCGTCGAGAAACAAGAGTTTTGGCTCCAGGGCCAGTGCCCGGGCCAGGGCGGCGCGCTTGATCATTCCACCGGAGAGCTGCGAAGGAAATTTAGCCCCGGCGTCGGGCGGCAGCCCCACCATGAGCAAATTCATCTCCGCCAGTTCATCCAGGGTCTTCTCCGACAATGAATAATGCTCCCGAAGCGGCAGCTGCACGTTCTGGGCCACGGTCAGGGAGCTGATCAGCGCGCCGTTTTGAAAGGTCACGCCGTAACTTTGCACCAGGCTGTCGCGGTCCGCGGCCGCCAAGGTCTCCACATCCCGGCCGTACAGTTCCACGCAGCCGCTGTCGGGGTGCAGCAGGCCGAGGAGCGATCGCAACAGCACCGACTTGCCGGTTCCGGAACCGCCCACCACGCCGAATATTTCGTTCTGTTGCACTTCCATGTCGAGTCCGTCGTGCACCACTTGCGCGCCGAAGCGATTGCGCAGGCCGCGCACCCGGATCACCGGATTGAATTGCGGGTCCAGCATCAGAAGTGGATCTGCACGAACAGCACGGCAAACAGCGCATCGGCGAGGATCACCATGAAAATGGACTGCACCACGGCCACCGTGGTCAGGCGGCCCAGCTCCCGGGCCGAATCGCGCACCTGCATGCCGCGATACGTGCCGACCATGGCGATGAGCATGGCGAACACCGGCGCCTTGACCAAACCCGCCCAAAAAGTCGTGGGCGAGAGCGCCTCGCGCATGCGCGCCGTGAACTGCGGCAACGGAATGTGCAGATTGGTGAGCGACAAAAGGATGCCGCCGGCGAGGCCCATGGCATCGGCAATCACCGTCAGCAGCGGCAGAACGATGATCAGCGCCAGCACTCTGGGGACGACCAGCAACTCGACCGGACTCATCCCCATGGCGCGCAGCGCGTCGGTTTCCTCATTGAGCTGCATGACCCCGATCTCGGCCGCAAAGGCGCTGCCGGAACGGCCGGCCACGATGATGGCCGTCAACAGCACGCCCATCTCGCGCAAGACCGCAATCGTGACCAGATCCACGACGAAAATATCGGCGCCGAAGCGCGACAGTTGCTGCGCGCCGAGATAGGCAACGATCACGCTGATCAAGAATGCGATCAGCGATACGATGGGGATGGCGGTGATGCCGGTTTCATAGACATGCCGTACGAGCGATGAGACCCGCAGCGCCCGCGGCCGGGAAAAGGCCTCGCCGATGACCTTCGCAATGCGGCCGATAAAGACGATCACACCGCGCCCATGCCGGCCCTGCAGCACGGCCCAGCGGCCCACTTTGCCGACCAGCCGCTCCAGCGTCGGGGGCAATTCCTCGCTGTATGCCGCATGCCGGTCGACATGCAGCTTCTGCAGCAGCTCCAAGAAGCGCGGCGGATTGCCGGTATGGCGGACATCCAATGGCTGCTGACCGCAGAAGTCGGCCAGGCGCCGCAGCAATGCCCATGCCGGACTGATTCCCGGCGCCAGCGCCAAGGTCCAGTCGCACACCAAAGTGCCGTTCAGCTCGGGCAGATTTTGCAGCTGCGCTTCGATGCTCGGCAGCGCCGCCAACGACCAATCGCCGCTCAAGCGCAGCCGCCAGTCATCACCTTGCCGTTCGAGCGCCAACGGGGCCGTCATGTTTGCACTCATAGCGATATGCTAGCAGGCAATGGGGCACAACGATCCGCTGTTACAGATCCTGATTCTGCTCACCGCATCGGTGTGCGTCGTGGCCGCCGTGCGCAAATTGGCGCTGCCCGCCATCCTGGGTTATCTCGCGGTCGGCATGCTCTTGGGTCCGCACGCGCTCGCGCTCGCGGCGGACAATGAGACCACGCAACTCTTGGCGGATTTCGGCGTGGTGTTCCTGGTCTTCACCTTGGGATTGGAATTCTCGCTGCCGCGCCTTGTGGCCATGCGCTGGGAGGTACTGGGCGTCGGCGGCGCACAGGTGCTCATCACGACGGGCATCATCGCCGCCGGCGCGATCGCGCTTTTCGATGTCGCGCCGGCCGTCGCCGTGGTTGTCGGCGGCGCCGTGGCCATGTCCTCCACCGCCATCATCATCGCGCAGCTCACGGAGCAGTCGGAGAACAACCGCACGCACGGCCGGCTTGCCGTCGCAATCTGCCTGTTTCAAGACCTGAGCTTTCCGCTGCTCCTGGCCCTGGTATCGGCGTTGAGCAGCGGCGGCCGCGCCGCCAATGCCACGCATATTTTGGCTGCGATCGGCATCGCCGCGGCGGCGTTGCTGCTGGTACTGGCCGCCGGCCGGTGGTTGCTGCGGCCGCTGTTTCTCATGATCGCCTCGGTCCGCTCCGCGGAGCTGTTCTCGCTGGCGGTGCTGCTCGCCGTGCTGGCCTCGGCCTGGGCAACTCATGCGGCGGGACTATCCCTCGCGCTCGGAGCGTTTCTCGCCGGCATGATGCTGGCGGAAACCGAATTTCGGCACCAGGTCGAGGCAACCATCCGCTCGTACCGCGAAGTACTGCTGGGCCTGTTCTTCATCACGGTCGGCATGCTCCTCGATGTTGGACTGCTGCTGCGGGATTTGCCCGTGGTGACTGCGATTCTTCTCGGCATGTTGCTGCTGAAGGCCGCCATCGTCGCCGTGGTCGCGAAGCCGGCCACGAGGAGCTGGTTCAAATCCCTGCGCACCGGCGTGATCGTCGCGCAGGGCGGTGAATTCGGCTTCGCGCTGCTGATTCTGCTGCTGCGGCGCGAACTGCTCGACCCGGGCGTGGTACAGCCGCTATTGGCGGCCACCGTGCTCAGCATGGTGCTTTCGCCCCTGATCATTCGTCACAATCGGCGCATCACGCGCATCATCTTGCGCGAATCCGGCAACCCGCTCACCGAGGCGGTGCGTCAGGAGCGGATCACGTTGGCTGCCGCGGATCGGGAGCATGTGGTGATCTGCGGCTTCGGCCGCGTTGGGCAGAACATCGCGCGCGTGCTCGAACAAACCGGCTTCGAGTACATCGCACTCGATGTGGATCCACATCGAATCCGCACGGGCCGCCAAGTCGGCGATCCGGTGGTGTACGGCGACGCCGGTCAAGGCAAGGTGCTCGAGAATGTCGGCGTCGCACACGCCAGCGTGGTCGTGATCACGTTTGCCAATCCGGACGTGGCGCTGCGCATCTTAAGATCGGTGCGCGAGTTGCGCCCCGACGTGCCCATCCTGGTGCGCACTCAGGACGACACCAAGCTCACCGAATTGCAGGCGGCCGGCGCAACCGAGGTGGTGCCGGAAACATTCGAGGCCAGCCTCATGCTGCTCTCGCACCTGCTGCTGTTGGTGAAGTTGCCGGTGGGGCAGGTGATTCGCACGGTGAATGACATCCGCAGTCATCGCTATCACATGCTGCGTCAATACTTTCGCGAGGCGGACGCCGAGCATCTGGATCAGACCCACGCATTTCGAGAGGAACTGCACAGCGTCATCCTGCCGCCCCACGCCTGGGCCGTCGGGCGCAGCATCACGGACCTGATGACGCGGGGCTCGCAGGCGACGGTCAACGCAGTACGCCGCGACGGCATCGTGGGGCGCGAGCCGGGGGCCGATACCGTTTTCAAAGAGGGCGACGTGGTGGTGGTTTACGGTACCCCGGAGGCCGTGGAACACGCCGAAACCCTGCTCCTGATGGGTTGAAACCCCCCATCGGGGCCGCCGTCGGGCGGCCGTCGTGACGCGATCGCGCTGCTCCCCAAATACCCCTTTACAAGAGCCGGGTGTGCATCGCATAGTAGCCGTTAGCTGTTTAAGGGCAAACCCGCCGAAAGGTGGGGACGCAAAACCACCGGTCTAAGGGGCTTCCTGAAAGGAAGTCTGACGATAGCGGGGTCGCCAGTGAATCTCAAAGCGCATAGGCGCATGCAGAACCGCCAGGTTTTGTGCCCCCGACAGCAAGCGTTTCTTCAACGTTTGGCGAGTCTTCCGGGGGAAGCACATGGTCACTAAAGTCATCGATCCGCGGGGCGCGGATTCATCCGGAATTTTTCGGCGGCCGCGGCTCGTACTGCGCTTGAAGCGTTTCGAGGACATTCCGAGCGTTCTTTCCAAGACGAAGAGTTATCCCACGCCCGTTCGAATGGTCGGCGCCGACTATTCACAAACCCGCTGTGTCGGCGGGGACGGCGGTACGACGGTGGAAACCTCCGGGCTCGACAGGATCTCGGAATTCGGGGAAACCAGCGTGCGCGCACAAGCGGGCGTGCGCGTGAGCACCCTGGTCAAGGCGCTCGCCGAACGTGGGCAGGAATTGCCGCTGACGCCGGAAATGGGCCGGATTTCCCTGGGTGCGATGGCGGTGACCACGTTGCCGCAGGCATCGTACGGCGCCGGCATGGCGCAATTGTCCTCATGCATCAGCGAAATGAAATTGATCACGCCGCAAGGCAAGCAAATGATCGTGACGGATCGCGAGCGTGATTTGATGCGGGTGCTGCGCTCGAGCTTCGGCTTGCTGGGGGTGGTGCACGAGGTCGTGGTCCGCGTGCGGCCGCTGACCCCGGTCAAGATCGACTACCAGGTCATGACGCTGAAGGAATTCAGCGCCCGCTATGCGGACTTGATCGATGCTCCGGGCGCGCTGCGCCTGCACGTCTCGCCTTTCCACGATCGGATCACGATAGAGCGCCGGACGCTGGATGAATCCGCGGAGATCAATCGCTCCGGAATCTGGCAAATCAAGCAGTCCGTGATGCGCAATGTGCTGCCCGCCTTCGGCTCGACGGTGGGCAGCGTATTGGCCGCTCCCGGATTGCGTGCCGCAGTTCTATCGGGAATGCATCGCGCTTTGGGCGGCGGCACCCGGGCTGTGATGATGTATTCGCACGAATGGATGCGCGATATGCCGAAGGAAGCGTGGAAGGCGCGCCATACCTACAGCCTGTGGGCGTTCCCGCAAGCCGACTACCCGAAACTGCTCGGCGCCTATTTCGAATTCTGCAAGTCCTACTATAAGCAGCATCGATACCGCGGCAACGTCGTGAGCGGCGCTGCCAGGCTGCACCAGGATCGCGGCTCGCTGTTCAGCGCAAGCTATGTGGGACCGATGTTCACCCTGGAGCCCTCATCCAGCGGCGAGCAGGGTTGGGACGATTTTCTGATCGACTTCAACGATTTCGCCTCGTCGCACGGCGGCACGCCCACCTTCAATCAAACGCGCGCCCTGCAGCCGGAACATGTCGCGAAATCCTTCGGCGAGCGCGTCAAGCTGTTCCGCGCGCTGCGGCAACGCACCGATCCTTTGAATCGGCTGCGCAACAGTTACTTCGCGTACCTCCTGGGATAGGAGGGCAAGTCCGCAAGGGTTTGCCGGGGCTCAAAGCCCCGATACGATCTTTGCCTTGATGGATTCGAATTCCGAATCGCTGATGAGCTTGGCATCGAGCATTTCGCGCGCCTGGCGCAAGCGGCGCGTCGGTTCGGATTCCGCGCCGGCGGCATCGGTGCCGCCGTACCCGGCCGATGCGGCGCTGATCTGCACCCCGCCGGACTTCGCGCGCAATTCCTCGAGTTCGCGCACCCGGCGCTTTTCGCGCCATACCTGATCGTGCTGCTGGCAGATGCGATACATGGCCTGCGCTTGATCCTTGTTCAAGCCCTCAAAGCTTAAGATCCGGTTCACCTCGGCGCCTATGTTCAGATCCGCACTGCTCTGCGCGACCAGCGTCAAATCAGCGGCGATGATCCCGGCGCTGATGCGCGCTTCCTTCAGGTCCTGCCAACGGATATCGGCCGAATCGTAGCCGCCGAAGAGGCGCCGCTGCAGAGAAATGAAACGCCCGCTGGTGGCCGCAATGCAGACGCGGCGATGAGTGAGTGCATAGATGCGGCGCTGCGCCGCCCAGGCTTCCAGCGTCTCTCCGCTCGTCAGCAAGCCCTGCAGAGTGGCGAGAGCGGCACCCAGGCCCGAGTCACCGGCGTCGGCGGCGGGATCAGCCATATGTTTCAAGCCTTCTCTTGTAAATGCGCCTCGAGAAACCAGAGATACTTGTCGATATCCCGGGAAATCCCCGTAAAGAGGTCCGCCGTATCCGCGTCGCCGAGCTCATCGGTATCGGCGATGGCCGCGCGCACTATCTTGCCGTACACCGACAGCTGCGTCGACAGATAGAACAGATGATCCTTGCCCGCGGTGATGCTCAAAGGGTAGTTCTTCAATTTGCTGCGCTTGGCCGCAACGGCGACCGTGCCTTCGGCAGTGCCCCCTAAGCTGGTGACGCGTTCCGCGATCTCATCGATTTGTTCCAGCACCGCATCGGAAATCTTGTCGAACAGCTCGTGCAGGGCGATGAAGTTGGGACCCTTCACATTCCAATGGGCCTGCTTGATCTGGCTCTGCAGATCGATGGCATAGGCCAGGCGATCGTTCAAGATGACAATGATATTGCGGCGGACTTTCTCCGATAGATCGATCTTCGTCTTGTACATGGGCGCCCCTTCGAGATAAGAGAATTCCTTGGGGCTATTTTGCACCGCTTTGGCGGCGAATCCCAAGAAAGAAAGTGATGTCGGGGGCGGTGTTGACCGCAGCGTCTTCCGCGAATCCGAATTCGAGGCGCCAACGATCGCCCAAGCGCCGCACCGCACCGATGGTCAGATCCAGGCTCGGACCCAACAATCGGATGTCGCTGTCTGCAACGCGGCGGCTCTGACCGTCCAGTTGCGCGCGCAGCGACCACAGGGACCCGAGGGCGCGCGTGGCTGCGAACCGGGCGAAGACCGAAGTTTTGTGCGCGTTGCCGGCAAATATCTCATCGCCGAACGGCTGCGCCAGTCCAAGTTCCGCCGCCAGCTGCCATTTGGGCCAACGCAGGGCGCCATGCGCCCACACGGCGCCATCCCACGCACCGTCCCCGGTCAGCTTGGACGCGGAACCGGTGGGTGCCGCAAGGCCACCCCAGAATGACACCGTGCGGTGCGCATCATCGGCGGCGTACCAGCCGATGTCGCCGGAAATGTCGCCGATGCCGGTTTGGGACTGTGTGATATCGACGTGGCTCCGCCCGGAGTAAAAGTACACGAGTTGGTTCTTGGGGTAAAAGGGTCTGTTCCCCTGCGGAAAACCGAAGAAGCGGTGCCAGTCTGAGATGACCGAATCGAGTATGCCGCCGCTGTCGTGAATGATCGGCACGGTGAATCGATATCGCCAGGATTGCCACAGGGTGTCCTCGTAGGTCAGGCGCAGGACGTCGCTCTCGCCGTCCACGAGCACATTCTCCTGCGGCCTGCTCTCGACGTTCAGGGTATTCATGATCGACAGCGTCGCCGACAGGCTCTGACCGTCGGTTGTGCGGCCGTCGCTCGGCAGCGGCAAATAAAAGCCGCGTATCAGGGGATTTTCGTCGCGCACCGGAAAAAATTCGTCCGCAAGCAGCAGACCGGGGCAGAACAGCAGCGCAACGGCCATGAGCCGCGCGGCGCTCAGGAGCGGCGCGGCGGCCATGTGCGGCGCGGCGGCCATGTGCGGCGCAGCCGCGCGCCGCACGCCGGTGTCCCGCGCTAGATCTCCGAGCGTCGCATGCGCAGCTGGATGGCGCCCACGATCAACACGATGCCCACGGCGGCGCCTATCCACGTTTCGGCACTGGTGAAAAATCCACTCGGATTGATGAGATCCCAAGCCCTGATCGCAAGGCTGCCATTATCCACACCCGCGCTGCCCTGCGTCCACACGTGCTTGGCATTATTGAACGCCACCAGCGGCAGTCCCGCCAAGCGCCTGCTCAGCATATGGCCGATCACCTGCGTGCCGAAAAACACGCGCTCGAAGATATACGCCACCAGCGGCGGCAGGACGGACCACAACATGACCGCGCGCTTGGCCCACGCCGACACCAGCATCAGCCAGCCGGCAATGGGCAGGTACCAGATCGCGGTCGTGATGACGCCATACAGCCACAACACTTGAATGTCCCACCAGGCATCCGCTTGCCACAGCGCGCTGCCGAGCGAGGCCCTGGCGCGAATCGAGAGGATGAATGCCCCGATCAGCGCGGTCGTGTCGGCGGCCACGAAATACACCAGCGGGATCAGGATCATGCCGACCAGCAACTTGATCAATACCGTCCGCGCATCGGATAGCGGCAGCGACTTCCAGAACAAAATACTGCGATCTCTGCGATCCGCATACAGGCAATCGAGCAGGTACCAGGTTGCGTACACCGCCATCACCATATAAAACATCACCCCGACGGCCACTTGAAAGATGCCGGCGGCCTCGTGCATTTCCGCCTGCGACGTCAGCTTTGGAATGCTCACTTGGCCGAACAAGGCGGCCAGGATCAGCAATGCGCCGAAAACGGCGGGTATGACCCAGATTGCCCGGTTTTCCCAGAACTCCCGGCGGATCAGCCACGTGCTGGTATTCATGCTGCACCTCCGGAAAGTTTGGCGACGAACAAATCGGAGACGCTGGGAGTATGCAACTCGCCGAATGCCGCCAATTTACCGGCGTCGACGTTTTCGAAATACAGCACCACTTTTCCGAGTATGTGACGCTCGTAGTAGGGTTTCTCGGCGCGCGCCGCATCGAGGCGGTCGGCCGTCACCGCCACTGCGGTGAAGCGCGTTGCGACATCCTCGAGCGAGCTGTCCAGTACGATGCGGCCCTTGTCGATGAATATGATGTCGGTCAGCAGATTCTCGACCTCTTCAACCTGATGCGTGGTGATCAGGATGGTGCGCGTCTCATCCATATAGTCATTGACCAGCGCGTCATAGAAGGCGCGGCGCGCCAGAATGTCGAGTCCCAGCGTGGGTTCGTCCAGCACCAATAATTTCGCGTCGATCGCCATGGTCAGCGCCAGATGGACTTGAGTTTTCATTCCCTTGGACAATTCCCGCATCCGGCGCTTGCCGGTGATTTGCGTTTTCGCCAGGAAGCCCAAGGCGCGGTCCCGGCGGAATCGCGGGTGTACGCCTGCCACGAAATCGATCGCCTGGTCGACCCGCAGCCAGGACGGCAGCACAGCGACGTCGGCGATGAAACAGCATTCGTTCATGAGTGCGGTGCGGTCGCGAAATGGTTCGCGGCCCAATACCGTCAGCTGACCTTCGTAATTCGTCAGGCCCAAAATGGCACGCAGCGCAGTGGTTTTGCCGGCGCCGTTGGGACCGATCAGTCCGACGATGCGGCCGGCCTCGACGTTGAGGTTGGCGCGATCCAGCGCCAGGTAGGCACCGTACTTTTTCGTCAGATGCTTTGCTTCGATGAGCGGAGCCATATGAGTCTCATTCTTCCTTGGGTTCGCTGCTGCGGGGCGGCGGCGCCGGATGGGTGAGCGCCGGTGTTTGTGCAAACAATTCTTCTGAGGAGAACCCGAGTCGATTGATCACGGCGAGAATCTGCGGCCAGTCCTCATTGAGGAACCGCTCGCGCTCTCCGGCCAGCAGTAGCCGCCGGGCTCCGTCGCTGACATACATGCCCCGACCGCGGCGTTTTTCGACCAAATTCTCATCGACCAGCTGCTGATAGCCTTTCAGCACGGTGAGCGGATTGAGCCGGTAATCGGCAGCCACCGCCCTCACGGAGGGCAATGGATCGCCCTCCTTCAGCGCGCCCTCTAGAATCAGGGCGACCATTCGATCGCGCAATTGGCGATAGATAGGTTGGTTGTCGTTCCAGTTCGGATCCATTTCTCGCTCGATGTGCCTCACCCCGGTGTGGGGGACATATAGCACGGTAATCTACCAGAGCTCTTAGGCTTGATTAGCTTTAGGCCACGTCGTTCGCTGAGGGCTCGGTCGTGCTCACCAGCGACATCACCGCCGTGGGCGCCTGCAGCTGCGCGTTGAACAAGTAGGCAATGCCACCCATGATTACGCTGTTGAACATCAACGCGAGAGCAAGGGCTGCGAGTTTTGTTGAGATTGAGGTGTTCATGATCGTCTCCTGTCCAAAAGTTTTCAGTTCAGTCCGTCATCGAGGTGTTTCGGTGACTTGGTGATATAGTAATATACAACACCACTACATGCAAGCACTTAGACGATTATTTTTTCGCTCCTAACTTATTGTTTTTAAAAGTATTCATAAAATCGCCGAAAAATAATTGATCGCGGTCGTTTGGTTTTGCCCGCGGCGGCGCCCCCACGTATGCTGCTGACGATGGATTTGTCTGACGATGACGCTGGGTTGATGCTGCGTTATAAAGAGGGGGACGCGGCAGCGTTTTGCGCGCTATACGCGGAGTACAAAGGCCCCTTGTATCGTTACTTACTGCGCCACGTGCGCAACGCCGGCGCCGCGGCAGATCTGTTTCAAGAAGTCTGGTCGCGCTTGGTGGCGACGCGGGCTCGCTATGAACCGCGCGCAAAATTCGCAACGTTCTTGTTTCACATTGCGCACAACTGCGCCGTTGATTTCTTCAGGCGCGATGTGAATCTGCGCGGTGAGGTTCCCGCGCACGAGCATCACGAGCCGCTGCTCGAACCCGAAGTCCCCGAATACCAACGGCCCGACAGAGTGGCGGAATTCATCGAGCAGCAATCCGCGTTGCTCGCCGCCGTCGCGTCCCTGCCGCAGGAGCAGCGCGAGGCGTTTTTATTGCGCGAGGAGACGGGATTGACCGTTGAGGAGATTGCACGCGTCACGGATGTGCCCGTGGAAACAGCGAAGAGCCGTCTGCGATACGCGATTCGTAAATTGAAAAAATCCTTGAGTCCGATGCAAGAACCCGCAGTGCTGCCGTTGCGAACCTATGCCTGAGAAACGCGTGCCCGACGAGCTCGATGACTATTTGCGCGGCGACAGCGCATTGTCGCAACAGTACCGGCGAGAACCGGCTGCAACGCCGCCGCGTGAGCTCGATCGGTTGGTGCTTGGGCAGGCCTGCAGCTCGGTCAAATCGAAGGCACCGCTGCGGTCGCCGAGTCTGGCGCCGCTTGCCTTCGCCGCCAGCGTTCTATTGTCGGTCGCCCTGGTCCTCGCCATGGTTTTCGCACCGCAGGCGGTAAAAAAGACCGATGATAAGCCACGAGTGCTCAAGGTCAGCGTGTACAAAACCGATCCGCCGCGGGCGGCTCCGGCATCGCCGCGCGAGCGCAATCCCGCGGCGTGGCTCGAAGACATCTCCGCGCTGCGGCGCACCGGCCGCAACCGCGAAGCGGAAATTGAAATGCGCCGCTTTCGCAGCGCCTATCCCGACTATCTCATCCCCATCAGCGAGTGAACCAGCCTTGACCACCCATCGCCCTGCCATGGGCGCCTTGCGGGCGCCGGCGCTATTTTTGTTGTTGGCGATTGCCGCGGGCAATCCCACGCTCGCAGCTTCGGTGCTCATGATCTCGGTGGACGGATTGAAGCCCGAATATGTTCTCGAAGCGGACGCGCACGGCCTGAAAATTCCATTTCTGCGCGGCCTGCTGCGCGATGGTGCGTATGCCCGCGGCGTCACCGGCGTTTGGCCGACGGTGACCTATCCCAGCCACACCACACTGTTGACCGGCTTGTCGCCGGCTGAACACGGCATCTACAACAATCTCGAATTCGATCCCAAAAACACTTTCGCGAATGCATGGTTTTGGTATGCGCAGCAAATTCGCGTGCCGACGCTGTGGCAGGCGGCGCATGAGGCCGGGTTATCCACCGCGAGCATCGGCTGGCCCGTGAGTGTCGGCGCCACGTCGGTGGATTTTCTCATCCCGGAATATTGGCGCGTGGCGCGCTTGACGGATGTCGATCCGTCGGACGCGTGGCTGTTGGCCGCGGTCTCGCGCCCAGAAGGGCTGCTGCAAAAGATGCAGGCGCGTCTTGGCCCCTACATGCGGGGCAATGATCCGAGTCCGCCCGGCGATGAAATCAAGACCCGTTTTGCGTTGGATATCCTGCGCACTCAGAAACCAAAGTTCATGACCATTCACTTGAGTTCTCTCGATCAACTGCAGCACGTGCACGGGCCCTTCAGTGCCGAGGCCGATCAGGATCTGGAGATGATCGACGGTGAGCTCGCGCAATTGTTTGCCGCATCGCGCGCCAACGATCCCGAAGCCGTCGCAGTGGTGGTTTCGGATCATGGCTTCGTGCGCATCACCCACAAGGTGAATCTCATGCAACCGTTTTTACGTGCCGGCCTCGTTCAGAGCGGCGGCGCATGGCAAGCGCAGCCTTGGTCCGGCAGCGGAATGGCGGCGGTCATGCTGCACGATCCTGCCGACTCGCAGGTTCAAGCTCAGGTGCGCAGTTTGTTGCAATCCCTGAAGGCCGATCCGAACAATGGCATCGCCGAGGTGCTGGAAGGCGGCGCGATCAAGGAGCGCGGGGCGTTTCCTGACGCATCGTTTCTGGTCATCATGAATCTCGGTTACTACGCGCTGGCCGACGCCACGAGTCCGTTGTTGAGCGAACTTCAGGGCACTCCCGGCAGCCATGGGTTTTCACCGGAATATCCCGAGATGCGAGCTGCGTTCTTCATCGCCGGAAAGGGCATTGCGCGGCATCGGGATCTGGGCGTCATCGACATGCGGCAAGTCGCGCCCACCGTGGCGCAGCTGTTGAACGTGCGCCTGCCCTCGGCGACGCAAGCGCCGCTGCCCATCCGTCAATGACGGCCCGGAGCGATTTCAGCTACCATTCGTGGTTTTCGCGCGGGAGTTCGTCATGAAGAAGCCAGTCACCATCACCATCACGGGCGCGGCCGGCAATATCGGATATGCGCTGGCATTTCGCGTCGCCTCGGGCCAGATGCTGGGGGTGGACCAACCGGTCAACCTGAATCTGCTGGAGATACCGGCGGCAAGCGCGGCGGTTCAAGGCGTGGTGATGGAATTGAACGACTGCGCCTTTGCGACCTTGAACAAGATCACCGCCACTTCCGATGCCAATGAGGGGTTCAAGGACTGCAATTTCGCGATGCTGGTGGGGGCCAGGCCGCGGGGTCCCGGCATGGAACGCAAGGATCTGTTGTTGGAAAATGCCAAAATTTTCTCCGCCCAGGGCAAGGCGCTCGACGCCGTGGCAAGCCGCGATGTGCGCGTGCTGGTCGTGGGCAATCCGGCCAACACCAATTCACTGATTGCTCAACACAATGCGCCTTCGCTGCCGCGCAACCGATTCACCGCGATGACCCGTCTCGATCACAATCGTGGGCGCGCGCAGCTGAAGGAAAAAACCGCTTCCGCATTGGACGCCGTGAAGAAGGTCATCATCTGGGGCAATCATTCGGCCACCCAGTACCCTGATCTGCATCACGCAACCGTCGGCGGCAAAGCGGCGCTGTCGCTGGTGGAGTTGAGCTGGTTCAAGGACAGCTTCATTCCCACCGTGCAGCAGCGCGGTGCCGCCGTCATCAAGGCGCGCGGCACTTCGTCCGCCGCTTCTGCGGCGGCGGCGGCACTGGATCACGTGCACGATTGGATGCTCGGCACGCCGCCGGGCGATTGGGTGAGCATGGGTGTGTCGTCAGACGGCAGCTACGGAATTCCCGAAGGCGTCATTTATTCGTATCCGGTTACCTGCAAGAACGGCGACTACAGCATCGTGCAGGGATTGGAGATCAATGATTTCAGCCGCGAAAAAATGCAGGCGACGCACCGCGAGTTGCTGGAAGAGCGCGACGGTGTCAAAGACTTGATTTAAAAAAGGGGCGGTCCCATGCATGACGCGCTGCTCTGCGCCGGCATCATTGTTGGCTGGCTGATGTTGTTCGTGGGCGCGGTTTGCATTCTCGCCTACCGGCGAGCCGGTCTGGCGCTGAGCACCGGTGTGCTGCTCGTGTTGCTCGCCGCCTATTGGGCGCTCGGATCGGCGCCCGGCTGGTGGAAAATCCTGATCTCCTTGCCGTTCGCAGTCCTGTTTCTATTGAATATCCGGCCTCTGCGCATTCGCCTCCTGACGCGGCCGTTCATGAAGAAATACCTCAAGTTGCTGCCCGCGATGTCGGCGACGGAGCGCGAGGCGCTGGATGCCGGCACCGTGTGGTGGGATGGCGAGTTGTTCACCGGCGGTCCGAACTGGCAAAAGCTCATGTCCGCGAAGGCACCGGTGCTCAACGATGCCGAGCAGGCGTTTCTTGACGGACCCTGCGAGGAGCTGTGTGCGATGCTCGATGACTGGGACATCACGCATCGCCGCGCCGATCTGCCGCCCGCGGTTTGGTCCTTCATCAAATCCCGGGGCTTTTTTGCGATGATCATTCCGCGACGCTACGGCGGCCTGGAATTTTCGGCGTATGCGCACTCCTGCGTGCTGATCAAGATCGCGTCGCGCTCGGCCACCGCGTCCTCGACCATTGCCGTGCCGAACTCCCTGGGGCCGGCTGAACTGCTGCTTCACTACGGCACCGAGGCGCAGAAGGATCATTATCTGCCGCGGCTCGCGCGCGGCGACGACGTCCCTTGTTTCGCGCTCACCGGGCCGCGCGCCGGTTCCGACGCAGCCTCCATTCCTGACACCGGCATCATCTGCAAGGGCCGGTGGCAAGGCGAAGAAATCGTCGGCATCAAGCTCAATTTTTCGAAGCGCTACATCACGCTGGCGCCCATCGCCACCGTGATTGGATTGGCATTCCGCCTCTTCGATCCTGAGCATCTCATGGGCGACAAAGAAGATTTGGGGATCACCTGCGCGTTGATTCCGCGCGACACGCCCGGCGTCGCGATCGGACGGCGGCACTTTCCCTTGAATATCCCGTTCCAAAACGGTCCGATTCAAGGACGCGATGTTTTCATGCCGATGGACGCCATTATCGGCGGCTTTGCGACCGCCGGGCAGGGCTGGCGCATGCTGGTCGAACAACTGTCGGTGGGCCGCTGCATTTCACTGCCCTCCAATGCCACCGGAGGCGCGCAGGCGGCAGTGTATGCATCGGGCGCGTATGCGCGCATCCGCCGCCAGTTCAACACGCCGATCGGCAGCTTCGAGGGCATCGAGCAGGTGCTGGCGAGGATGGCGGCGCGTACCTACATCATCGACGCCGCGCGTTCCGTCACCGCGGGCGCCATCGACGGCGGGGAAAAGCCCTCGGTGCCGTCCGCCATGCTCAAGTATCACGCCACCGAAATCGGCCGCATGATCGCCAACGACGCCATGGATGTTCATGGCGGCAAGGGCATTATGCTGGGGCCGAACAACTACCTCGGGCGCGGCTACCAAATTGTTCCGGTCGCCATCACCGTCGAGGGCGCCAATATCCTCACGCGCAATTTGATCATCTTCGGCCAGGGCGCCGTGCGCTGCCATCCCTTCGTCCTGAAAGAAATGAACGCGGCGAAGAACCCCAATCGCGAGGTGGGAGTGCGCGAATTCGATGACGCCGTCTTCGGCCATGTGGGGTTTGCGATTTCCAATGCCGTGCGCTCTCTGGTCCTCGGCTTGACCTCGGCGCGATTCACGAAAGTGCCGGACACCGGCGCAACCGTGCGCTACTTCCAGCACATCAACCGCTACAGTGCGTCATTCGCCTTGGCGACCGACGTTGCCATGCTCGCGCTCGGCGGATATCTCAAGAAAAAAGAGACCCTGTCCGCGCGCCTGGGCGACGTGCTGTCGTCGATGTACCTGGCCTCGATGGTCCTCAAGCATCACGAGAATCAAGGCCGCGAGCCGGCGGACCTTCCCTTGGTCGAATGGGCCTGCCGCAGCCTCTTGTACCAGGCGCAGGAGCAGCTGCATCTTTTCCTGCGCAATTTTCCGAATCGTCCTCTGGCGCTGTTCATGCGCATGGTCATCTTCCCGCGCGGACTTGAGTATTCGCAGCCCAGCGATCGCCTGGGCCATGCCATCGGCGATCTGATCATGAATCCAACGGCAACGCGCGAGCGCTTGAGCGCCTACATTTATAAGACTCAGGAAGCGCACAATCCGTTGGGCCGGCTGCAGGAGGCGTTGATTCTGTCCACCATGGCCGAACCGCTGGAGAAGCGCATTCGGGTCGACGGCGTCAAAACCGGCCGGGTCACCGCGCTGGATCTGCCCGGTCAGATTACTCAAGCCTTGGGCTTGAGCATCATCAGCGAGACCGAAGCCGGGGTGCTGCGCAGCTACGATGCCAAGGTCATGGATCTCATCAATGTCGATGACTTCGCGCCGCACGAATTGGCCGCGGGCAGCGGGAGCGCCGGCGGCGGCGCCGAATCATGACCTCGATCGAGCCCATGGGGGAGGTAGCGCTTTCTGAAACTACGCTTCCCGAGGCTGCGCTTTCCGAGGCTGCGCTTCCGGCGGCTTCGATGACGGCGCCTCCGCACTGCAAAAATTGCGACGCGGTGCTGTTGGGGCGCTACTGCGTAAATTGCAGCCAGGCCGCCGAGGTGCACGTGCCGAGCACCATTGAGCTGGTGCACGATTTGTTGGAGGGACTGACCCACTCGGATTCCCGGCTGTGGCGCACATTGACGCTGTTGTGGTTCAAGCCGGGAAAGCTCACTCAAGAATTCGTCGCCGGGCGGCGGGTCGCCTACCTGCCGCCGTTTCGGCTGTACCTGATCTTGAGCATCGTTTTCTTCCTGATCGCTTCCTTGACGCATATCCCCGGCGAAGTCATTCATTTTGACGATGCCTTGAAGCCGGCAGGCGTAGCGAGCGCCCCGCGGGTGACCGGCTGCCAGGACCTGAATTTCGACATATTCAGCCGGCAGCCGCAGTTGGCCCAGCGGATCCGGCATGCCTGCCAGGAAATGGTGCGGGACAACGGCGAGAATCTGCTGCACATCGCGGTCGGCACGATGTCGAAGGCGATGTTCATCTTTCTGCCGCTGATCGCGTTCATCCACATGCTGCTGTATTGGCGACCGCGCTATCGCTATGCCGAGCATTTACTGTTCTTTGTTCACCTGCATGCTTTTTATTTTTCGGTGGCGATCGTGATGATCTGCGCCGGCAATGCCGCGGAGTCGTGGCCGAAGGTTTCGGGAGTGTCGGACATTCTCGAAACGGTGCTCGGCTGGTGTTTACCGATCTATACTCTCCTCGCGCTGCGGCGGGTATTTCAGCGCAGCTGGGCCGGCACAGTGTTCAAGGCGGTGATCCTGTTTTTTGTGTACAGCATCGTATTTGGCCTCACCGTGGCCAGCGTGGTCGTCTACGCCGCCTGGCAACTGTAGCTGTAAGATGGGCTTTTCATAAGGAGAACCGCATGAATCGTCTAGTTCTCGCATTGGGTATCAGTTTGCTGGCAGCATTTGCAGTGGCGGCCGATCGCGCGGCCGCGCCGGCGGGCGCGGAGGTGTATTTCATTGCACCGCACGATGGCGCCAAAGTGCACAGTCCCGTTACCGTGGTCTTTGGATTGAAAGGAATGGGAATTGCGCCGGCGGGAATCAAATTCGACAACACCGGGCACCATCATTTGTTGGTCGACACCGATTTGAGCGAAGTGAAGCTCGATGCGCCCATGCCGGCAACGGACAAATTATTGCATTTCGGCAAGGGTCAGACCGAAACATCGCTGACATTGGCGCCAGGCAAGCACACCCTGCAACTCGTGTTCGCGGACTACCTGCATCAGTCTTTCGATCCGCCCCTGCATTCGAAGAAAATCACCGTCACCGTGGAATGATCCGATGCGGCCATGCGTCGTCCGCGCGGTTCTGCATATCGACATGGACGCGTTCTACGCATCGGTCGAAGAACGGGATCGGCCGGAACTCAAAGGCAAGCCGCTGATCGTCGGCGGCACCGGCGGCCGCGGCGTCGTCGCGGCCGCCAGTTACGCGGTACGGCGCTTCGGCGTGCACTCGGCCATGCCCATGCGCGAAGCGCTGCGCCGCTGCCCGGAGGCCATTGTCGTGCACCCGCGGATGGCCCGCTATCAGGAGATATCGCAGCAGGTATTCGCGATTTTTCATGCATTCACGCCGCTGGTGGAAGGGCTGTCTTTGGACGAGGCGTTTCTCGACGTGACGGCCAGTCAACAATTGCACGGGGGACCGGAGGTGATCGGCGCGGAAATTCGCCGGCGAATTGCCAGGCAAACCGGACTCACCGCGTCGGTGGGAATTGCGCCGAACAAACTGCTGGCGAAGATCGCGTCGGATTTGAACAAGCCGGACGGAATGTGCCGCATCGATGCCGGCAATCTGCGCGAGATTTTGGACCCCCTGCCGATTCACAAACTGTTTGGCGTGGGCCGCAAGACACTGCCGACGGTTCTCGCGGCCGGTATCCGGACCTTTGGCGATGCGCGCATCGCCACGGATGAGGTGTTGTGGCGCGCCTTCGGCAAGCACGGCAAGGCCATGCGCGATCGCGCCGCCGGGCTCGATGATCGGCCGGTGGAAGCGGATCGCGAGGAGAAGTCGATCAGCGCTGAGGAGACGTATGACACGGACATCCGCGCGGCTGCTGAGCTTCGGGCGCAGCTCGTGCATTTGGCGGATCGCACCGCATCGCGCTTGAGGGCCCAGAAGCTCCTCGCGGGCCGGGTGAGCGTCAAAATTCGACGCGCCGACTTCACGACCTATACCCGCCAGCGCGGGTTGGAGCCTCCGACTCAAGATACGGCCATCGTCTCGGCGGCGGCGCAAGCTCTGCTCGGTGCCTGGCTGGCATCACAACCGCGCGCGGCAGTGCGGCTGCTGGGCGTGGGCGTCAGCGATTTGCAGTCGCTGCGGCAGTCGGACCTGTTTTCAGACCCGCTGCCCGATCCGGGCTCCCGGCTCGATTCGGCCGTGGACGGCATCCGCGACCGATTCGGGGAGGGACTTTTGACCCGCGCCAGCCTCCTACCCCGGGGCAAGGAGCCGATAGGCTCCAACAACGGAAACTAGTGGCGCGTTGGTATTATCCTAGTCCTTGCCATGTACACCAGTT
>Ga0210406_10002206_pt1 | contig 22621 bp, 10 predicted proteins | sample IncBWC30MmetaG_FD_155454 | JGI IMG/M metagenome (GOLD analysis project Ga0210406, IMG submission 155454) | Forest soil microbial communities from Barre Woods Harvard Forest LTER site, Petersham, Massachusetts, United States - Inc-BW-C-30-M | ecosystem: Environmental > Terrestrial > Soil >...
CGTGGAAACCCGCTGCTCCCAATGCAACGTCCCGATGATCTGCAAGCAGGAAGGCGGCTGCTGGTGCGCCGAACTGCCGCACGTCATCCCCATGCCCGCCGCAGACGCCCCATCCAGCGGCTGCCTCTGCCGTGCGTGTTTGCTCGAAAAAATAAAAACCGCCGGCGCATCCTCCGCCAGCGGCATTCCGCCCATCTCAAATACTTCCGCGCGCCGCGATTGAATTGCCCGCTAATTCCAGTGCTTAAGCTGCGGCCAAACCTTTTCGAGCGTTCCAAATTTCGCTCCGCGGCACAGATACACATCAAAATGCTGGTACGGCATCGACAACGGATGATAAACCGTTCCCACCCTCTTCACGTTCCGATACAATTCGCTCAGCCGCCCCGGCGTATCATCCAGCACGATCATGCATTCGCCCGAGTATCCCCGCGGGCCCCAGTAAAAATAACTCTGGTGCCCCGAAATTGCCGGCGGCAATCCCATCTTCGCGCCGAAGAAATCGATCGCCCCGGCCTGCCCGTAATTCTGGCCGAAAATCGCGCAGGACTTCTGCTCGTCCGGCGGCAGCTTGTAATAGGCGTTGGCGGCCACCTGCGCCATTTCCTTCCATCCAAACTGGTCTGCATACAACTGCGGCAGCGGCCCCATCCGGTGATTCTCAATGTTCACCGGCTGCAGATGCAGCAGCCGTGAGTAAACAAGGTACTGCTCCACGCTCAGCATCGGGAAATACGCCGCCGGCGCAAGGATGAGGCCTGCAACCACAATCAACGTCACATACGCGGGCTTCAACCATCGTCCACTCTGCAACTGCCCAAACCATCTCTCGAAGGCCACGCCGCCCGCGGCGAACAGCATCGGATACGCCGGCACAGGATAGTACAGCCGCCCGTGCATCGTCAGCATCACGGTCATTACCACGACATAACCAACGCCGAGCACGCGCCAGCCGAGTCCTTCGCGGTCCCGCAGCAATCCCACGAGCCCTGCGATCCACACCGGCGCCGCCAGCGGGTTCAGGATCAACACCTGCACCGCCATAAACACCAGCGGCCCCATCTCCGTATTCCGCCCGCTTGCCTGTACATTCCTCAACAATTCCGCGGTTGGAAATCCGCGGTGCACTTCCCACAAAAGATTTGGCAGAAAAATCAGGGCTGCCAGCACGCCTCCGAGCCAGATCCAGGGCCCGACAAACTGCTTTCGCTGCCGGGTAAGGAGCATACCGACCAACAATCCGAATCCAAAAATTAGCGTGGAATGTTTATTTTCAAGTCCCAGCCCCGCGATTGCACCAAAGAGCAACCACAACTTCGGGCTCGCCCCGTGAAAAATTTTCAGCGCAATCAGGGCGCAAGCCATCCAGAAACACGGCTCGAACGCGTTCATCGTCAGCAGGCTGTCCATCCCCAGCCAGATCGGCGCAACCATTACGCAGATGCACGCCAGCACCATTCCGAATCGCCGCGCGCCCAACTCCCGCGCGATCAGTCCTGTTAACAGCACTTTCAGCGCGGCCGCCACAGCGGGGAAAAAGTGCAGCGCCGTCAGTGAATCACCTAATGTCCTCCGAACGAACCACGTGATCACCGCAATCAGCGGCGCCTGGTCCACATAGCCCCAGTCGAGGTGTTGGCTGCACGCCAGGTAATACAACTCATCCACAAAGTAGCCGTAGCGGCCGCTGACCAGCATGTGTGCAAGGAACAAAAGGAAGGCGAGCCCGCCAAGGAGTGCCCAATCTCCCCGGCGGCTTTCAGGGGATGTCTTTAGAGAAGCTTCGACCGGTGCAGAGGCCATCATGAGAACAACCTCACCCCAAACAACGAACTCAAACTCGAAAATGTTCCGTTGATATTGCTTTATAGTCGCCGGCTTGAAGACTGGTCACTTCAAACTTCCCCGAGAAAATCAGTCAATCTCAACGGCGGGCCCGGTCGATGTCGCGCCCACTTCCGTTAACCGCGCCATCACTGCCTTCGCCATGCGATACAAACTCTGCGCCGCGGGCGCGGACTCTCCCTGCGCGGCCACGGGGCTCCCCGTGTCTCCGCCCATGCGGATTCGCGGATCGATTTCTATTTCTCCCAACACCGGTACTCCGTAGGCAATCGCCGTTTTCGTCCCTTCGCCGTGGCCGAAAATATCCACCGGCTTTCCGCAGTGGGGGCAAGAAAACGTGCTCATGTTTTCCACGACGCCGAGGACTTCCACGTTCACCTGGCGAAACATCTCAATCGCCTTGCGCACATCCGCCACGGCCACCAGCGACGGCGTCGTCACCACCACCGCGCCGGTCACCGCCACCGTTTGGATCAGCGTCAACTGCACGTCGCCCGTTCCCGGAGGCAGATCGATCACCAGATAATCCAACTCGCCCCACTCCACGCTGCGCAGAAATTGCGTAATCACGCTGTGCAGCATCGGCCCGCGCCAGATCACCGGCTTGTCGCCAGGATTCAGCAGGCCCATCGAAATCATCTTCACGCCCTGGGCTTCCACGGGAATAATTCGCTGCTGCGGCGTGGCCATCGGCTCCTGCGTCGAGCCCAGCATGATCGGCACGTTCGGGCCATACACGTCTGCGTCCAGCAGGCCGACCTTGTATCCAAGCTTTGCGAACGCAAGCGCCAGGTTCACCGCGACGGTCGTTTTCCCCACGCCGCCTTTTCCGCTGGCCACCGCGACCAGGTTTTTCACTCCCGGTATTCCCTGTCTCTGCGGCGCTGGCTGCTGTCCCGGCATCGTTGCTGGTGGCATGTGTCCTCTTTGCTTCCTGAACCTCAGGCGTACTTCGTAGGTTGTTAGTTTTCAGTAGTTAGTTCTAAGTTCGAATCGTCAAGAAAAATCAGCAACCGGCTCCGACTCACCGGTCACCAATCTCAAGTCACTTCTTCACGTGCCGTGGCACTTCTTGTATTTCTTCCCCGAACCGCAAGGGCAGGGATCGTTGCGCCCGACCTTCGCTCCCGCGCGGACCGGCTTCGGAGCTTCGGCCTGCGCCGCTCCCGTTTGAAACTGCAAATCTTTTTGTTGGCGCTCCTGCCGCTTCTCCAAGGCGCGCGCAAAGTCCGGCAACTTCTGCGCCGGAGCCTCTTCTGCGCGCGCAGCTGCGCTCGCCGCAGCCGCAATCGCGCTTGGCTGATGCTGTCGTGGAGGTGTCTGCTGCGGCTCCCCGGGTGCTGCAGAGCCGGGCTCTCCCTGCTGAATCTGTACGTGATAGAGATAGCGGATTGTTTCGTTGTCGATGCGCGCCATCATGTCTTCGAATAGAATGAACGCTTCCTTCTTGAATTCGACCAGCGGATCTTTCTGCCCGTAGCCGCGCAGCCCGATGCCTTCCTTCAGGTGGTCGAGCGACAGCAAATGGTCTTTCCACTGCGTGTCCACCACATCCAGAATGATTCGCCGCTCCAGCCAGCGCAGCAAATCCGGGCTGAACTGTTTTTCTTTTTCCTCGTAGCGCGTTTTTACCGCGTCCGCCAGCGCTTCGGCCAACTGGTCGTGGTTCAGAGCAGCGGGGTCCGCGCCCATTGCCTTCGCGTCGATTCCAAACTGGCTGTTTGCTTCGGCCAGCAGTTGCGTCGTGTTCCACTGGCCGGGATGCTGCTCGCGCGGGCAATACGTCTCCACCAGTTCGCGCGCCACATCTTCTGCGATTCCCAGAACGTAATCCCGCTGATCTTTTCCTTCCAGCGCAGAGCGGCGAATCGCGTAAATCGTCTCCCGCTGCTTGTTCATTACGTCGTCGTATTCCAGCAGGTGCTTGCGAGCGTCAAAGTTCTGCGCTTCCACGGATTTCTGCGCGTTTTCGATGCGATTCGAAATCAGCTTCGATTCGATCGGCACGCCTTCCGTCATGCCCAGGCGGAACATCATTTGCTTCACGCGCTCGCCGCCAAAAATACGCATCAGGTCGTCTTCCAGCGACAAAAAGAATCGCGAGGAGCCCGGATCGCCCTGGCGTCCAGCGCGCCCGCGCAGCTGGTTGTCAATGCGCCTTGCTTCGTGACGTTCGGTGCCCAGAATGTGCAGCCCGCCGAGCGCCACCACTTCGTCGTGTTCCGCTTTGCACTGATCCGCGAACTGCTGGTAAACCGGATCCCACTGGTCCTTCGGCACCTGGAAAATCTTACCTTCGTGCTGGAACAGAACCATCTGCACGGCCGCAGCCGCCAGGGGCGTATCGCCGTTCGTGCTGTCCACGCCAATCACCGCGGGCGCCGCCGCATACGGGATCGCCAGTTTGTTCTTCAGGAAATGCTCGCGGGTCATCGATTCCGGATTGCCGCCGAGCAGAATGTCCGTGCCGCGGCCGGCCATGTTCGTCGCCACCGTCACTGCGCCCCTGCGCCCCGCCTGGGCCACGATGCGCGATTCGCGCTCGTGCTGCTTGGCGTTCAGCACCTGGTGCGGCACTCCGGCCTTCTTCAAAATCTCCGCGATGGTCTCCGACTTCTCGATGGAAATCGTGCCCACCAGCACCGGTTGCCCGCGCTCGTGATAGTGCCGGATTCCATTGGCCAGTGAATTGTCTTCCTGCATGATGCCGTTCACAACCGCTTCGAATTTTTCCTTCTCCGTGCGGTAAACGACGTCGGGATTCTCTTTGCGGATCAGCGTGCGGTTCGTCGGAATCACCACCACGTCCAGGTTATAAATCTTTCCGAACTCCGCCGCCTCCGTTTCCGCCGTTCCCGTCATGCCCGCCAGTTTTTTGTACATACGGAAATAGTTCTGGAAGGTGATGGTCGCCAGGGTCTGGTTTTCCCGCTCGATCTTTACGCCTTCTTTTGCTTCCACTGCCTGGTGCAAGCCATCCGACCAGCGCCGCCCCGGCATCTGCCGCCCGGTGAATTCATCGACGATGATGACTTCCCCGTCCTTCACCACGTAATCGACGTCATTTTTGTAGAGGGTGTGCGCTCGCAGCGCCTGGTAGACGTGATGGATCTGCTCCATGTGCGCCGGGTCGTAGAGATTTCCCAGCCCCAGCAGCCGCTCGCACTTGCTCACGCCTTCTTCCGTCAGCGTAGCCGTGCGATGCTTTTCATCCAGCGTGTAATCGATGTCCTGAATCAGCTTGGGAATAATCTTGTCGATCTTGAAATACTTGTCGGTGGATTCTTCGGACGGGCCCGAAATAATCAGCGGCGTCCGCGCCTCGTCGATCAGGATCGAGTCCACTTCGTCAACGATCGCAAACTGGTGCCCGCGCTGCACGCAACTCGCCAGGTCGTACTTCATGTTGTCGCGCAGGTAATCGAATCCGAACTCGTTGTTCGTACCGTAAGTCAAATCCGCTGCGTACGCCGCCCGCCGCTGCACGTCATCTAGATCGTGCACGATCACGCCGACCGTCAGTCCCAGAGCCTTATAGAGCGGGCTCATCCACTCCGCGTCGCGCCGCGCCAGGTAATCGTTCACCGTCACGATGTGCACGCCGCGCCCCGCCAGCGCGTTCAGCGCCGCCGGCAGGGTGGCCACCAGAGTCTTCCCCTCGCCCGTCTTCATCTCGGCGATCTTGCCGTCATTCAGCACCATTCCGCCGATCAACTGCACGTCGAAATGCCGCATTTTCAGGAACCGCCGCCCAGCCTCGCGCACCAGCGCAAATGCGGGCGCAATCGCTTCCGTCAGCGACTTCTGCAGCTCATCTTTGTAGGTGGGTTCGGCGGGATCTGCGTCCTTCAACTGTTCCTGCACCTGTGTCCGCAGCGCTGCGAAGCGTTCCTTCAACTGCTCGTCGCTCAACGCCTGCACTTCCGGTTCCTGCGCATTCATCGCAGCAACCAGTGGCTCCAGTTTTTTCAGGTCGCGCTCGTGCTTCGTGCCGATAAACCGCGCGATAACGCCGTCAACTACCTTGGCTAAATCCATGAAAGTTTCGCCGTCTCCTGACGGGGTTCTGCAAGCTCGCAGCCCTATACACTCCGGCCGCACCACCCAAACAATTCATTGTAACTGGTCAGGCGCGCTCCCGCCAAGAATCACCGCCGCTGCGGCTGTCTCAGACTGAGGGCCTCATCCTGGCATGGATGGAATCGAGCTGGGGTACGCGGGCGCAACCAATCAATCCCCAAAAAAGATCAATGCGCTGGCTCTGATTTTTGAACAGTGGTAGCGGGCGAACTGGCCGGGGAGATCTTGGGATGATCGAACCCTTCGCGTTTCAGGCGCACTTCGCCATCCACCAGCGCGGTGAATTCCACATCCTTCGGAATTGTCACGTCTTTCCCGGAACTGAGGGGTATAACCGAGTCCGCGGAAGTGTTCGAAGAGCCGGAAGCTTCCTGATAGCAGCGCACCTTCACCTGCTCTCCGTCAGCCAGCGTCATCGAAGTGATGCTGAACGCCAGCTTGCCGCCGTGGCCGAACCGCTTTTTGGCTTCCGCCTCCGCAATGGCTCCATTCACCTTCCAACCTGCCGGCAATACGCTGACGCCATCCACAATCACGTCTTCCACCACTTCCAACTCGACGGCGTCCCCAACATGGGCTGTAGCTGACGAAATCGTCTTGTTCAGTTTCAAGCGAATGGGCGTGTTATTGGCCAGCGCGAACGCGGTCGGCCCCGTTTGGACCGGTGCGGCAGGGGCACTCCGCGGATCATCGTAGTGCATGCGCTCCCGCGTGGGTTGCTTCGCCGCAGGTGCCGGCAGGCCGGTGCCCGGCTGGTCTTTCAGCAAAAACACGCTTGTCCGCGGAACAAATCCGGCTTCGCCCGAGGCGGTCCGCACGCTGTAATAATCGTCGCTGCGGCCCGTGATGCGCACCACATCGCCACATTGCAGCGTCATGCGCACTTCCAGCGTGGTCATCGAACTGTAAAGGTAGACATACCCGCCATCGCGGGCGCAATCAATCCGTCCAGTGTTCTGCGCGTGTGCGGGCAAAGAAAAGAGAAGGCAAAGCGCGCCGCCCGTGCAAAAAGTCAGGAGTTTCATGCGGTACCTGCCGGTTCAAGTAAATTGAAAGCTACCCTTCCATCTCAACCCATTGCGGCACCGCTGGCAAGAACCATAGGCCTGTGCGTGTGTATAAAACGACAAGAACGGATTGGCGACGCAGGGCTCCGGGCCAGACCCGCCCTCGTTCCCACTACGAGGATCATTCAATTCACCACACCAGGCGAACAGCAAGTCCGCTCATAAAAATTGGCGCGGCCCTATATAATGCGCGAATGGCCAGCGGCACGCCCCAGTCACCAAAAAGCACGGTTGGCACCCAGCCGGGCCAGGATCCTTTCCTGCGCCTGCAGTCGGTGATGGTCTACGTGCGGAATCTCGATCGCAGCCTGGACTTCTACCAGGACCTGCTCGGCTTCCAGATCGTCTTTGACGGACGCAAGCAATCCGGCCAGCCCGGGCAGCCGTGGGTCGTCGTCGCACCGCCCGACGGAACCGCCAACCTGACGCTCATCGTTCCGCGCACCGACTCCGAGCAGTTCAAGCAGATCGGACGCGCTTCCCACGTCACCTTTGTTACCGAGGACGTACTCGCGAAATTCCGCGAATGGAGCAAGCGCGGCGTCCATTTTCTCTCCAACCCACGGCTGCGACGATTCAAGCACGCTTTGCAATTGAAGCCTACGCTGCCAAATGATCGCCCCGCTTCCGACGACCATGCTCCACCGATTTGGGGAGCCGTCTTCAGCCGCTTCCGCGATCCCGACGGAAACACATTCTCCCTTGTCAGCTTCGACGAAGTCACCCACGCGGTCGAAATCCAGCGCCGCCTGGTCGCCGAGCGCCAGGAAGCGGAGCGCCGCGCCGCGCAGGAACTCGAAATCGCCCAACAGGTGCAAGCGCGGCTCTTCCCGCAGACGCTTCCTCGCATGCGCACGCTTGAGTACGCAGGCATCTGCCACCAGGCACGCCAGGTTGGCGGCGATTATTACGATTTCCTCGACTTGGGTGGCGAGCGGCTGGGTCTCGTTGTCGGCGACATTTCCGGAAAAGGCATCGCGGCGGCCCTGCTGATGGCCAATTTGCAAGCGAATCTGCGCAGCCAGTCCGCCGTTGCGCTGGACCAGCCTCAGCGCTTCCTCTGCTCCGTTAACCAACTTTTCTGCCAGAACACTTCCGGTGGCTCCTTCGCTACTCTTTTCTTCGCGGAATACGACGACGCGGCGCGCCGTTTGCGTTACATCAATTGCGGCCATCTCTCCGCGTTGCTGCTGCGCGCGGATGATTCGCTCGACCGCCTCAGTTCCACCGCCACCATTCTCGGAGCTTTCAAAGAGTGGGATTGCGAAGTGGAGGAAAGCCAGCTCTACCCCGGCGACACCCTCGCTCTGTATACCGACGGCATCACCGAAGCCTTCAGCCCGCATCGCGAGGAGTTCGGCGAAGACCGGCTGGTGGAGGCGCTGCGCCGCCACCGCGCACTTCCACCCTGCGAGCTTCTCGCTTCCGTCGTGGACGAAGTCCGGCGTTTCAGTCCCCACGAGCAGCACGACGACATCACGCTGATCGTCGCGAAGTGCTTGCCAGCGTGAACCTGCCATTCAAGGATTGAAAAATATTCAGATTGGTAAAACTGCACTCACTGGATGGAATAAGATCCTGCGGGGTCAGACGATCTGAACCAGCTCCGGCGGGCAGTCCCGCAAGTTCTCAATCGAAATGCTCTTCTCCGAACACGTTGCTGTTACCGCCGGCACCAGGCCATAGCTCCGGTTGCGGCCTTCGCGCTTCGCCAGGTACAGCGCTTTGTCCGCCAACTCAATCACATTGTCGATGGTAAGCATCTGCGTGTCCCCGGGCACCCACGGGTACGGCGCCCAGCCGATCGAGCACGTCTTGTGCAGCTGCACCCCATTGCCGACGTCGAACGGGAGGTCGCGCACGGCTTCCAGCACGCGGGTGCATAACAGTGCCGCGTTTTCGCGGTCCGTGGTCCGGCAGACCAGCAGGAACTCTTCGCCGCCCCAGCGGACCAGATCGTCCGAGCGCCGCATCACGGAAGCGATGCGCTTCGCCACTTCCTGCAACAATCTGTCTCCCGCTGCGTGGCCCATCTCGTCGTTCACACGCTTGAACCGGTCAATATCCACCAGCACAAAAATCAATTCCCGCGGGGCCGCGCTTCCCTTCTGCGGATCCCCGAACCTCTGGTGCGAGCGCAACGTCTGCGCCTGGTCGGTCGGAATCGTCTCGTAGAAATACCGCCGGTTTCGCGTGCTGGTCAACGGGTCGGTCAGCGAAATCTGTTCCAGTTCCTTGTTCTTCTGCAGCAGTTCCGCGCTGCGTTGCGCCACCGCTTTTTCCAGCTCGCTCTTTCGCCGGTTCAGCGTTCGCGTGCGCAGCGAGACGAATCCCCAGATCCCGCCCATCAACCCAATAACCACCAATCCGCGGGACCAGCTTGACTGCCACAGGTTCGGCAGCACGCGGAAATAGAAACTCGTTTTCGCGGAATAGCTCGGCGAATCAGCTTCTTTGCACTGCACCCAGAACTCGTAGCTCCCCGGCGGCAATCCGCCGTACCTCACTTCGCGTTGCTGCGTTTCCGTCGGGCGTTTTTCCAATCCGTCCAACTGGTAGCGGCAGGAGACTTGCTCCGGCGTATCCAGCACCACCGGCGAAAATTGCACCATCAGCGACCCGTCGGTTGAATCGACGAACGACTTCTGGTTGACGCTGCCTTCCGTTCCGCCCAGCAACACTGTAGTTAACACCACTTTCGGAGGCGCCTCTTTTTTTATCTCACCAATCGGCTTATACCGCGACAATCCTCGCGAGGTCGCAATCAAATAGCTGCCGTCGTCTTCTTCCCGCGCCCCCGTCCACGGACTCAAATCGTCCCAGATCAATCCATTCGCATGATTCAGCCGCTGCATGTGCCCGTCGGGCCACAGGATCAGGATTCCATCCGTCCCGTTGAACCACATCCGATTCTTCGCGTCGCGGCCCACCACCGTCCGGTCCCAATCGCGAAATCCAAAGCGCGAACTCCCGTTTGGCCCCAGTGCCACGTGCGTCACGCCGACGACGTCGTTATACGCAACCCAGACTTCGTCGTCGTTCAGCGCCGCCAGGCTGGTCATCGTCTGGCCGTTCAAACCGTCTTTCGTCGTCAAAACTTTCCAGTTTTTCCCGTCGTACCGGTAAAGCGTGCCGGGACCCGTGGCCCACAACACGCCTTTCGGAGAAAACGTCAAATATTCGATCTCCGCTCCATCCATCGCCGGCAGCGGAATCTCCACCGGCCGGGTGGATGGCCCGCGCGGCACAAATCGCACCAGCCGCGCGCGCGTGGTGGCCCAGATGCTGCCATCCGGCGCGGCTTGAATGCCCACAAAATTTCTTCCCCGGAAATTCGCGATTGTCGTAGTTGCGTACGTTTCCGGATCGATCTGCACGATTGCGCCGGTGATCGTCAGCGTCCAGATAGAGCCGTCTCGCGCAATCTGCATCTGCCGGATTTGCCGTCCCACATGCTCGCGCAACGAAGGCACATTTTCCCAGCGCCGTGCCTGCCCGTTCCAGATTCCGATTCCGTGCGCCGTGCTTACCCACAGACGTCCGCGGCGATCCCGCAGCGTCGCCCACGTAGAGTTGTCCGGCAGACCCTCCGCTGTGGTCCACGCCGACCACTCGCGCACTCCGGTCAGCCGGTCGAGTCCCGTGCCCGAGCCTCCCACCCACAGCGTTCCTTCGCGATCTTCCATCGCGCATTGAATCAGGTTGCTCGCCAGTCCATGCTTCACATTGACAAGTCGCCAACGCCCGTTTTGCTGCCAGTACAATCCAGAGGAACTCGGCACCAGCAGTTTCCCCTCGGAGTCAACCGAGGGCTTGCCCTCTTCTTCGTTGGCCTCGCCGGCTACTTCTTCGGCAAATATCAGTCTGTGCTCGCGTGTATCCACGTGGGCCAGCCTGGTTGCGGTTCGCAGCCAGAGCATTCCGATGCCGTCGAACTGCAGCGCCACGATTCGCTCATTGGGAAGATGGATTCCCGGCTGCACTTCAATTCTCCGGCTACCCACGCTCAGCTGCACCAGTTTGCGCCCCGCCGTAAACCAGATCGAATCATCCAACGCCCGCACAATTCCCTCGGGCGTCTCCCAGGAGCTCAGCCCCTGCGCGATCATCTCCGGCTTTCCCGGATTCTTCGGATCGATAATCAACAGTCCGCGCTTGTACATCAGCGCGTACACAATTCCGTTTTTGTCGACCGCAAATACCTGTACGCCGTTCAACAGCGGCATCGAATTCGCCGGGATTTCCAGTTTCTGAAACTGGCCGTCCTTGTAAAACGCAATTCCGCGCGTTCCGGCAAACCACGGCGTCCCGTCGGGCGCAATCAGCAGGTCCACAACGTAGTGGCCGATGATGCTCTCCACTTCCGGCATTTTTTTGGCGCGCGTCCCGTCGTAGCGGTACAAGCCTGTTTGCGTACCGATCCACAAAAATCCCTGCGAATCTTGTCCCAGTGCGGTTGATGTTACCGCTCCCATGCCTTCCTGATCTTCGAATCGCTGCACGGTGAATCTGGGATTGTCGGGAAAATCCGAGCGCTCCTCTTGCGCCCGCAGACCCGTCAGGCCAGTTGCGAGGGCGCACAAAACTACGCCGATCCGGATTCGGAATGCTTTAGACACAGGGTAAGACCACCGTCATTTCGACTTTCTCGCCCGCAAGGGGCGCACCAGGGCGCAACAATTCGTGTTAAAAATAGATTAAAGAGGAATCTGGGTAGGGTAAATACCTCAAAGGTACCGCGTTGTAGTACTTGCGAATGGTTACTGTTTGTGCACTAAAACAGGGGGCTAGCTATATCTTTACCCACCAGGCGACTCCCGTCGTTTCGGGTAAGAGGGTTGGAGCTTCCTACTCGACATTGGCCTTGCTAAAACTCCCCATCAGCAATTTTCGCAGCCTGCTCCGCTCTTCAAGGCCCATATCTATGATTTCAAACGACATATCTTGCGCCCGGTAGTCTCTCATAAGAGCTGTCGCCTGCACATTCCGCATGCCCAATTGCATCCGCAACTGCACTTTTGTCCCCGGGGCCAAGTGCATGTTGGTCGTTGCCAACCCGCCCGCCAGGCTCGCTGTCTTGATTTCCAGCCGGCAATTCTGTTTCAGGTTCGTGCTCACAGCCGCAACACTCTTCTGCAGCCGGATGCGCGCGTGCCTGCGCTGCCGCACAAATTTTGACGACGCGGAAACTTCCAGCGGCTCCAATGCGAGTTCCTCCGCTTCGATTCCGCTCTCCGGCAAAAACTTCCGCGCCCAATCGGGCTCCATTTTCGCCAGCGCTTGAAATGCTGCGATGCGCAATTCCTGGGGATTCGCCCAGCCGAAAATTTTCTTCGCTTCCACGATTCGCCGCAGGGTGTTGATCGACTCCGGCGCGCGCAGCCTGCCCAGCGCTTCCAGAGCCTTCACTCGCAAGTAGGGAGCCGCGTCGGTGGGCATGTCTCCGTCGGCGATCGTCAGCAATCGTCCCAGCGCGTAACGATCACCGGTGATTCCGATCTCGTCAATCACCAGCGGCATCACCAATGGGTCCACATAATCCAGCAGGCCCAGCAGCAACCGGCAGGTTCCATGCGCGCCGCTTGCCGCCACTTGCCGGATCACGCGGTCCTGCGCCGTCCGGGGAAAATCCTTCATACGTCCGGGCAGATGGACTTCCACTGCTTGCGTGTCCAGCCGGGCAAGCAATCCCGCCATTTCCGCTGCTTCCGACACCGCCCCGGTGCGCACCGTGCTGCGCAGATATTGCAGTGCCTCTTCGCCGAGGTCCTGTGCCAGGCTGGCCACGTTTTCCAGATCGCTGCGGAACTGGCAACGGTTGAAGCGCGTGGACAAGTTCTCCATCGCCGTCTGCGGCAGATGTTTCAATACTCCCGTCAAACCCGCTGCCAGGCTTCGCGCGCGCAGAGCCTCTTCCACGAACTCCGGCACTCGCTCCTCAATCCCCATCTTCGCCCGCAGCGTTTTCCCGATTCCGGGGCGCTGGCTTTCCACCGCCTCCACCCTGTCCAACGCCTGCGCCATCGCCGCGTAATGCCGGTGTGTTGCCGCTTCCTGGCTCAGCCGGACGAACGCGGCGCTCACCAACGACTGCAAATCCTGGTCCTGCTCAATGCTGAGCCTCAGCCCGATGTGCCGAAGTGCTTCCTGCAACAATCTCGGATCCGCCTCCGCGTATAAGCCCGCCATTTCCGAAAGACCCGTGGCCGCGCGCTTCCTGGCGTCCGGCTCCTCGCTGTCCGTGCAGCTCGCGTAGTTTCTCAGAATGCTGACCGCATCCGCGGTCTCTCCCTGCTTCAGCAAATCCACCACATAGGACTGCACGTTTTTCGGGGGAATGCACCACGCCTCCTGGGAAAGCAGCACTTCGCGTTTTGCGCTCTCCGGTACCGAGGCCCAGAAGACGCGGTCCAGCATTTCCCGGTGCGATTCCACCAGGATTCCCGCGTCCGCCATTTTGTCTTCGTGCTGCCCCAGGATATTTCGGAGCTGTTCGATTTCCTGGTTCATGCGGTCCAGCATCTGCCGCACCGCATTCACCTTCACTTCGCCCCGTTCGAATTGCTCCAGCGCAAAGCGGATGGACAAGTGTTCCGCCAGCTGGATCAGCACACCCTCGTCCAGCTTTTTGTTTTTTCCCTGCTCGGCAAGTCCCGCCAGCGCATTCCTCAGCGTTTCTTGCGCCTTGCCAGGCAATTGCGACACCTGATCCTGAAACTCCACCGTAGCCGCGGATGGATTCGTGCTCGTTCCGATGCTGCCAAACGTCGCCAGCGCCCGCAGTATCCGATAGATCGATTCGTCATCCGGACCTCCAAACATCCTGCTGCCGGAGCCCGCCCCTGTTCCCGTACCGCCGCCCAGTCCCGGACCCCATCCTGGCCCGCTTCCGATCCCCGCTTTTCCAATTCCACTTCCCAAGCCGCCGCTTCCAGTTCCGACCCCGCCACCCGCGCCAATCCCTCTTCCCGGCCCTAAGCCAGCGCCTGCTCCTCCTCCGGCTCCTGCAACTCCCGCTTTAGTTCCCGCCCCTCCGCTACCGCTCGACACTCCACCAGCGCCAAAACCACTCCCTCCGCCTAGCCCCGCGCCAAGTCCAGCCTCGCTTCCAATTCCCCCGCCACCGGTTCCGCCAGTGCCCGTTCCGCCTCCGAGTTCACCAAAACCCTCCGCACCAGCCCCGCCGCCGCCCCATCCTTCCCCAGCACCGGGGCCTGCGCCTTCACCGCCGGCGCCGGCCTCTCCGCCGGTCTTCGACCCCTCTGCCGCCGCGATCAATTCCAGCAATTTCTTTGGATCGTTCAGCATCTTGCGGAATTGATCCTGCTGGTCGCCCATCGAGGCAGCCGCAATTTGCGCGGCCAGACTAGTGGAATCTTTCAGCCGCGAATCCGTGGCCACAAAGCATACTTCGTTCACACGAATGCCCTTGGCGTCGGCAATCGCCGTTTTCAATTGTTCGGCAAGCTCGGAAGGCTTGGCTTTCCCGGTGGGAAAGGCGTGGACAAATTTGGCGAGTTCCTCGTGGGTCACCTTCTGCGTGAACTGCACGCTGGCTAATCCAGCCGCGGATAGGAGTTGCGCAAACTGTTTTTCGGCCGGCGACCCTTCCAGCGGCACTCCGTCCAGCAGCAATTGTGCTCCCGAAGCTCCCAGCAGCAAGCCGGTTTCTGCGCCTTCGGGAATAGCGGTCCGCAGCTCGCTCCAGGCGGTCGATAACTGCTCAGTGACGCGGGCGTGGTCGTAGCCGTACAGACGGGCGAACTTCAACAAAATGTTCAGGCTGCGTACGAATGCCCGGGCTGCCGTCGCTTTGGGATCCGTCTTCATCCAGGCTAGTGGTGCTCCGTGGCTCGTCAACCTTTGAGCCAACTGACTGGAACCTTCTCACTAGTACCGTAGGACTCTTGCACTGTCCCCACAATGGTACAGAGGTCCCGTGTGACCCCTGCGTAAGCTCGTCGTTCGTACAGTCCAACGCACTGCACGAAAGGACGGTGGCTTTTATCTTGAGGACAGGTGGGTTGTCTGTAACCCACAACCAGGATCACTTCATGATGGCGATTCGGCCCGGCCGTTTGGTGCGATTCACCACGTTCGAGGGCTGCGGCAGCCCGCCCAATTCCAGGAGTAATTTCCTTAACCGCGAACGCTCGTCCAATTCCATGTCCACGAATTCAAAAGCCATTGCCTGCGGCCTGGCGCCGCGGACGATCGCCTGCGCGCGGATGCTCCGGACGCCGTGTGAAAACTTCAGTGTCAGCAATGATCCCGGCGCCAGGTGCCGGTCCGCCGCTCCCAGGCCGCCGCCCATATTCAGTTCGGCTACGGTCAGGCGCAGATTGTCCCGCAAATTCGTGGTGATCGCGGGAACGTGCTTCGTCAACTTCAATCGCGCATACCGGCGTTGCCTCGTCACCGCCACGTTTGGCTCCGGATCCGTGGGCTCCAGCACCAGTTCTTTTCGATCCAGTCCGCTGGCCATGATTTTTTCGATCGCCAGCGCAGGTTCCACTTTTTGCAACGCCTGGGCCGCCGCGATTCTCAGCTCCGTATGATACGCCCAGCGCCATACCTGTTTCGATTCCAGGAACAGCTGCAGCATTCCGCTGGCCGCGCTGGCCCGCAAACGCCCCGCCGCTTCAATCGCCTTGATTCGTGTGAATCCCGGCGTGCTGTCGTCGCGAATCAGATCCAGCAGCAACGGAATACATTCCGTCCGCCCGCTCATTCCCATCTCGTCCAGCGCTAGGGGCCGGATCAACGGATCGAGCGACCCATACATGGATGCCAGCAGTAGCGCCCTCTGCTCCGGCGGCGTGGATGACAACTGCCTCACTGCACGGTCGTGCGATGTCCTCGGCCACTGAGCCAATCGAGTTGGCAGGGATTGCTCGACCGACTCCGGCGAAAGCAGGCTCAGCAGCCCAATCACTTCGGTTGCCTCAGTCGCTGGCGCGGTTTGAATCGTTTCCACCAGGCGGTGAACGGCCTCTTCGCCCAGCCCGCGCACCATTTCGCCCAGCAATTCGCAATCTTCCCTGAATCCGCAATTGGCGAAACGGTTCGTGATGTAGTGCAGCGATGCCTTTGGCATTAAACCCAGAATGTCCAGCAAACCGTCCTGCGGATGCCCCGCCCTCATCGCCTCTTCGATGAATTCCGGCAAGCGCTCTTCCATTCCGATTCTTTGCCGGATATTCGTGGTCGAGCCGGGCCGAAGCGTTTCGACGCTGTCCAACGAAGCCAACGCCTGCTGCATGGCGGGATAAAACCGCTTCGAACCCGCCTCCTGACACATGCGCACAAAGGCCGCCCCAACCAGCGTTTGCAGATCCGATTCGCGCTCCACGCCGAGCTGATTCCCCAACCGCTGGATCACGTCGATCAGCGCGCTACCGTCGCCGCTTCCGTAAAACTCCGCCAGGTCCGATAAGCCGATCGCGGTCGTTCTCCGGGCTTCCGGCGCATCCAGGCTGATGCAAGCCGCGTACTTCAACAGGATTTCATTGACGGTTTTCAACTCGCCGCGGCGCAGCATCTCTTCCAGGAATCCGCGCACGTTTCGCGGCGGCACGCACCACGCTTCCTCCGACGTCAGAACCTCTTTCTTGTTTTCTTCCGGAACGTTCAGCCAGAATTCCTGGTCCAGCAATTCCGTGTAGGACTGCATCTGCAGGCCCGCCTGGGACATTGTCTCTTCCTGCTGGCCCAATATTTTCCGCAGCGCTTCGATCTCCGCGTTCATCCGGTCGAGCAATTGTTTCACCGCGTTGACGCGCAGTTCGCCGCGCTCATAACTGTCCAGCGCGAACCGGATTGCTACGTGCTCCGCCAGCTTCAGCAGCATCGGTTTGTCCGGCTTATCGTTTGGCGCTTGAGCCGCCAGGCCCGCCAGCGCCTGTTGCAGCGTCACTTGGGCGCGCACCGGCAGAGTCGAAAGCCGCGATTGGAAAGCCGCGGCGTCCATGCGCGAATCCGGATCCTTGCGCGCTTTCCCAAGTTGCGCAAACAGCCCGATCATCGAGCGCACATCGTCTTCGGCAACCCCAAACGCGCCGCCTGCGCCCGGTGCCCCTCCGGCTACGCCCGGAACTCCTCCCAGCACGCCTCCCTTAAGCATCGCTGTCGCGGCCAGCCACTTGCCAGGTTCGCTGGTCGCGCCGGAACCGCCACCAACCCCTCCGCTTCCTCCGGTTCCGCCTCCACCTCCTCCAATCCCGCCTCCACCACCCGGCCCACCACCTCCAGGTCCTGCACCTGATCCGCCGCTGCCGCCCGAGCCGCCTCTACCACCAGGGCCACCGCTGCCGTCTCCACCTCCACCACCCGGCCCACCACCTCCAGGTCCCCCGCCTGATCCGCCTGGGCCCGTACCGCCACCACCCGACCCACCACCGGTTGCCGTACCAGGTTTGCCAGCCTCCCACAAACTTCCCGCACCGCCGGTGCCGCCGCTCCAGCTCGCGGCGCCGCTGCCGCCTGTTCCGCCGCCTCCGCCCCCGGGACCAAAACCCAGTCCGCCTCCACCGCCACCGGATCCTCCGCGGTTGCTTTCCGCGGCCAGAATCAGCTGCAACAATTTTTGCGGGTCTTCAAAAATTTCGCGGAATTTATCTCCCTGCGCGCCAAGCACCTTCGACGTCAGTTGAGCCGCGACTTTTATTCCTGCAATGGATCCATCTTCCGCGACGAAGCGAATTTCGTTAATGCGGATGCTCGGGTCGCCGGCCATCGCGGATTTTAATTGTTCCGCCAGTGAATTTGGCTTGGCGTTTCCACTGGGAAACGCGCGGACGAATCGCGCGAATTGTGGTTGGGTAAGATTCGGCGCGAAGTGAATGCTCGCGATTCCAGAGGACGTGAGCAAGTGCGCGAAACTTTTTTCCGCCGCCGCTGCTCCCAGCGGCACTCCATCGAGCAGGATCTGGTTTCCCGAGGCGCCCAGCAATAGCCCCGTGTCGAGGCTTTCTTTCAGCGCGGCGTGCAATTCTTGCCACGCTGTTTCGAATTGAGCCATCGTCCGCACATGCCCGAACTCATACAGACGTGCGAATTTCAGCAGAATGTTCAAGCTGCGAACAAACGCGCGGGCCGACTGTCGTGTATCTCCAGCCATTTATGCGGACTTCCCTCAGTCTTACCTTATCCCTACACTAGGCTGCCTCTCCATAGGAAACAAGCGTTCGTGTGTTTTATGTCGCCATCTGACTAACATAAGTATCATTTCCGATACATTCCTACCTTGTCGCCCGGGCGGGTTGCTCTTCTGCCCGGCTCATCAGTACAATCTCTCCTGGCCTGTTCGGCTAGCGCCCATCCCGGCTCCCTTCCAGGGCGATGTGGGTTCTTAAAGGCCCTCGAACAAAATGGCAGACCACCAAACCCCGGCTCACCTGAAAGCGGAGATGCCCCAGATTCCGGGCGTCGCCGGCCCGCGCAAGTCCTCACCGAACCCGATGCTGCCGCTCATTATCGGCCTGGTCGTTATCGGCATCATCCTACTCTTTGCGGTCCGTTGGCTATCCCGGACTAAACCCGCCGAGCCCGCTCGGGCAGAGCAATCTCCCCAACTGGAAATTCCTTCGCCGCCACCGGACCCTTCCTCACTCCTGCCGCACGCCACGGAGTCTGACCCCGTTATCGCCAATGTGGCCGACTTTTCAAAACCCTGGACCTCCGCGGACTTTTTTGTTCGCAACCGCCTCACAGGGGAAAACATACCCGCGACGATTGTCCGTTTGCCGACCGGCTCTCCCACTCTTCCAACGGGCTATTGGGCGTTCTCAAAAAAAGCTCCTTATGGTTCCTGCCAACTCGAATACGTCGCCGACATGAACCGGCTCCGGGACGACTATGGCTTCCCCCACGCCAATCATCCCCTTGTCGGCAATCCTTGCAGCCGCACTCTCTACGATCCACTCAAAACTTCTAATCTGCCCGGCGATATCTGGATGCGTGGGGGAATCGTCCAGGGCAGCGACATCCGCCCGCCCCTCGGCGTCGAAATCAAAATCCAGGGCAAACAAATACTCGCCATCCGCTCGGAATAGGTGTCAATAAGCGCTCCCCGATCTAAGTTAGACTGTTACAAATAACAGGTTTACATCAATCTCCGGCCACCAGTTCATTCATGAATAACTTACCGAATACTGTATGCTTGCCATGAATGAATATACTTTTTGGTATTCCCTTGTCTCCTGCTGGTCTATTGTGACCTTCAACTACTTGTAACACCCATGTAAACCGCCAATATCCCCTTTTGTTTCATATTTATAGGGAGCCAAACATTTCGGTCGCAGGCAACCCTGTTGAATTGGTCTGCATCGTGCAACCCTCCTGCATGTGGAGGGTTGCCTAGATGACAAAATGGTCGTGTCCCCGTTCTCGTGGTGTCTTCATCGGTTTCGTTCTTCTAATACTAGTACTCTGCTCGCCCAAGAATTCCATCGCCCAAAACGCAACAATCACCGGCACGGTCGCTGACCCGAGCCAGGCCCCGGTTGTCTCCGCCACGGTAACCGCGCGGAATACCGAAACCAACGCGAGCCATTCCGCATTTACCAATGAATTCGGTCTCTACCGGTTGGTGGAGCTTCCCGCAGGCCAGTACGTGCTCACATTTGAAAAATCAGGCTTCAAGGTGGCCAAGTTTGCCGGAGTCACGCTTACTGTCGGCCAGACCTTGACGGTGGATGAGAATCTCGAAATCGGGACTGTGGCTTCAACCGTGGAGGTGCAAGCTTCGGTTGTCCCTCCCATCGAACTGGAGAACGCCACGATCAGCAACCTGGTGGACGCAAAGCGGATGACGGATCTTCCTCTCCTCGTGCGCGACCCGTACTCTCTTGTCCTCCTGAGCCCCGGTGTTACCCAAAGCAACAGTGGCCTCGGTGGTTTCTCCGCGAACGGTGCCGGCGAGCGCAGCAACAACTTTCTGCTCGACGGGGTAGACAACAACGACACCGAGGTCCCGGGTATTCCAGGCGGCTTGAACTCCCTAAACCCCGATTCCACGCAGGAATTCCGCGTCATTACCAACAATTACGCGGCTGAATACGGCCGCAATAACGGAGCCGTGATCGAGGCCATCACCAAGAGCGGCAGCAACCAGATTCACGGCACCGCTTACGAGTTTGGCCGCTATAACGCCATGGGCGCTCGCGACTTTTTCAATCCCGCGGAAGGCCCCAATGGCGGCCCGCAGAATTCTTACGTCCGCAACGATTTTGGCGCTTCCGCCGGCGGTCCCATCAAGAAGGACAAGACTTTCTGGTTCGGGAATTATGAGGGACAGCGCTTTGTGACCAGCCTCACCAACACCAGCACCGTTCCTACCGCCGCGTTCAAGACCGGAAAGTTCACCATCACTCAAGACGAGAATGGGCACCCGATTACCCCCGTCAACGTAGATGTCAGCCAGGCCAATTCCGCAAACAATGCCGTGGGGCTGGGCCTTGACCCTAATATCCAAAAAATTCTGGCCTTGTATCCCACGCCGAACGGCCCGGCCGTAAACGACATCAGTGGACTTTTGTTTTTCCCCAGTGCATCCCGCCAGCGCGTGGATGATTTCACGATTAAAGTCGATCACAACATCAATACCAAAAACATCCTGAGCGTTCGCTATTCCTACAATCGTTTCACCGATCCCGATGCCTTTCACGATGATTTCCTGCCGGGTGGTTTGGGTGCCACCGCCACTTACCAACGAACTCAGGGGGCGTCGATCGGCCTGACGACAACGCTTCGAAGCAATCTCGTGAATGAGTTTCACTTTGGCGCCAACCGCACCAATCTACAGTTTACCTGCACCGGAACCAGTGTCTTCGACAGTTTCGGTAACCTGGATTCCATCGGTCGTGGGCCCGACTATGGCCTCCCGGGGCTCTCCGGATTTGGCTGCTTCCCGTCGTTGGGAGATTCCAACGGACAAGCCCGTTTTACAGGGACATATCAAACCATTGACGGCATAAGCTACACGCGCGGCAAACATGCCTTCAAATTTGGCGGCGAATTTCGTGCTACCTATTCCAACTCTTTCGATGACTTCAGTACCCGCCAGTTCTTGGACTTCTCAGCGTTTTCGAACTTGGGCGGCCTTCCCGCCATCTCCACTGGCAACGCTGCCGTCGACTCCAATACTGCTATCCAAAATCAGACCTTCGGATTGCTGGGATTCGTCGACCAGCAGTCCCAGGGCCAATTCTATAACTTCAAAGGCGTCCGTTCCGGCGACGACCTCCGCGGTTTCCGCCAGCGCGAATGGGGCGCTTACGCCCAGGACACCTGGAAGCTCATGAAGAATCTGACGCTTTCGGCCGGTTTGCGCTGGGAGTATTTTGGTGTTCCGTTTGAGGTCAACAATAACCTGTCCAATCTCTTCGCCGGCGCCAGCGGTACGGCGCCCTTCACCTTCACGCAAGTTGGGCCGGGCACAGGTAAGACCCTCTACTCGAACGAGTTCAGGAACTTCGAGCCTCGCCTCGGCCTGGCTTGGGACCCATTCAAGAATGGAAAGACATCTGTCCGGGCGGGCTACGGGATTTTTCATGACCGTGCTTATGGAAACCTGGTTGGAAACGCCAGGGGTAACCCACCTTTCCAACAGACATTTTTCGCGTTCCCATGCGATCAGACCACAACCAATGGTAATTGCGTTCAGACCACGGGTCTGACAACGCCGACAAACGTGCCGACTTCTGCGGTGGTACAGCAGGGCTCTTTCATTTCCTCAACGCTTTTCGACCCGAACTTTAAGACCCCCTATAGCCAGAACTGGAATATCGGCATCCAGCGCCAGTTGACCACTTCAATGACCCTCGAAGTCAACTACGTCGGGGTCAAGGGCACTCGCCTCTTCCGCGTTGTGGACGGCAATCCGCCTCAGCCCGGCCTTGTCTCACAGTTGGTGGCGTTCTGCGTGCCCGGGAATCCCAACAACACGGGGTTCGGCGTTCGTGCAAACCCGACCTTTGGTACGGCCGACGGTCAATGTAATCAAAGCACCATTACATTCACAAACCTTTCGTTGGGCCAGGAGTTTGGTGTGCTGCCCTTCGATGCCGTCAATAATAATGCCTTCGGCACGGCCGGGGCTGCATTGAACAAGTCTATTGGCAACTCCACCTATAACGGCCTGCAGGTGAACCTCCAGAAGCGCCTTTCGAACGGCTTCCAGATCCAGGGCGCTTACACCTTCGCTCATTCCATCGACGACATCAACGATCCCCTTGTGCCGGGTGCGGGGAACAGAAGCTTCCCCCGCAACTCCTTCGATCTCGCGGCGGAGCGGGGAAATTCCGACTTTGACATCCGCCACCGCGGCGTCGTCAACTTTATTTACGAACCCAATGTCGGCAAAGGGCGCGCTCATCTGAACGCGGGCTTTGTCGGTCGCGTTCTGGAAGGTTGGTCGATTACCGGCCTGGTGAGCGCCCAGACCGGCCACCCCTACGACATTTTCGGCAATCGCGACAGCAACCACACCGGATTGTCCGCCCGGGCCACCATCATCGGCAATCCTTCCCAACCGGCGGGCACCGACAAGACCTTTACCGGGCCAGCCCTCAGCGCATTCGAGCTGACACCCTTCGATCAGCAGCCAAACCTCTCCAAGAACTTCTTCT
>Ga0210406_10002207_pt1 | contig 22617 bp, 25 predicted proteins | sample IncBWC30MmetaG_FD_155454 | JGI IMG/M metagenome (GOLD analysis project Ga0210406, IMG submission 155454) | Forest soil microbial communities from Barre Woods Harvard Forest LTER site, Petersham, Massachusetts, United States - Inc-BW-C-30-M | ecosystem: Environmental > Terrestrial > Soil >...
GCATCGTCAAAGAAAAAGCCATCCTCCGCAATCTCATCCACGCCACCCACAATATCCAGCAGCGCGCCTTCGAGGGCGAAGACGGCGCCGACGCCATCCTCGACAACGCCGAATCTTCCATCTTCCAGCTCGCCGAAGACCGCATCCGCGTCGGCCTCCTCCCCATCAAGGACATCGTCCGCGACAATTTCGAGCGCCTCGAAAAAATCTTTCGCGAGGGCAAGAGCATCACCGGCATCGCCACCGGCTACGTCGAGCTCGACAAGCTCACCTCTGGCCTCCAGCCTTCCGAGTTGCTAATCCTCGCCGCGCGCCCCTCGCAAGGAAAAACCGCGCTGGCCCTAAACCTCGCCGAAAATATCGCCATCCGCTCCGGCCAGCCCGTCGCCGTCTTCAGCCTCGAAATGTCCAAGGAGTCGCTACTCCAGCGCCTCGTCGCTTCCGTCGCCCAGATCGACGCCCACAAATTCCGCACTGGCCATCTCTCCCGCGAAGACTGGCGCCGCATGACCGAAGCCCTCGGCACCATCTCCTCTTCCCCCATCTGGGTCGACGACGCCGGCTCCATCTCCGTCCTCGAAATCGGCGCAAAAGCCCGCCGCCTCAAGCGCGACAAAGGGCTCTCGCTCCTCATCGTCGACTATCTCCAACTCATCACCGCGCGCGGCCGCTTCGGCAATCGCCAGGAAGAAGTCGCCAGCATCTCCCGCGCCCTCAAAGGTCTCGCCAAGGAGCTGCAAATTCCCGTACTCGTCCTCAGCCAGCTAACTCGAGCCCCCGAGCGCGACGAGCGCGGCCCGCAACTCTCCGACCTCCGCGAGTCCGGCGCCATCGAGCAGGACGCCGACGTCGTCATGTTCATCTACCGCCCGCACTTCTTCAAAGCCGGCGCCACCCCCGAAGAACGCGAAGAAACCGAGCTCCGCATAGCCAAGCAGCGCAACGGCCCCACCGACACAGTCCGCTTCGTATTCCGCAGCCGCCTAACCCGCTTCGAGGAAGCCGCCCCCGACGCCTTCTCCCAATTTTCCCCGGACGAGATGTAATGAAGTGCTCGGACGGTTTCTGGTTGACAACACCGCACCTACTATCTTACTCTCTGTCAGAGTGACTCTTACATTTTGTAGGCATGGAGTTTGAGATGAAAAAGCCCAACCGATCGCAAAACGATATTCCAAATCTCTCGGCGAAAGAGGCCGCCATTCTGGACCTCCTGTTAAATCGCCCATGCGCCGAAATGTATGGCTTAGAGCTGGTTCAGAGCTCGAGGAACAAACTCAAGCGAGGAACGGTTTACGTGACCCTCAGCCGCATGCAAGAAAAGGGATATGTCGAGTCCCGTTTGGAGGAACAGAAGACTAATGTTAGCGGCTTGCCGCGCCGGTTGTACCGAGTAACAGGTTACGGCCAGAGAGTGTATGAAGCCTGTCAGCTGGCGCGAGAAGCCCTGCGACTACGGATTGAGGGACTGGGCGGTGCCCTATGAACAAATCGTCTCCCGAGTCAAAGGCAGCGCGTCAAATGAGGTTGTTCACTTCTTATACGGAAGCAGCGTCGTACGTCAAGATGGTCGCCGAGATCAAAGAGCCTCCTCTCCGCATGAGAGACAGGCTCAGGCTAAAAGTGCTCTACACCTTCGCCGCTACTCTTCTTGTGCTCACGCTTCGGGAGTTGGTCAAGAACAGAAGGCTCGGCATCTCACGTGCCCCAGGCTCGACCCTGCTCTCCATCGCGGACTTTCTCTTCTCAAGGAAGACCAACGAAGAAATCACAAGGCCGATCATTGCGGATATGCAGTTTGAGTACAATGAAGCATTATTTGCGGGCCGCAAATACAAGGCGAAATATATTCGCGCTCGGGGTCTTTGGACCCTTTTCTTTGGCTTAGGTCTATATCGCCTTCTCAAGTTACTTGCTGGAATTTTTGTTCGCTCGACGATCCGCTGAGAAGAATCAGGCATAATGGCCGGGTGCCGCACTCTTGCGTCGTCTGCAAGGGTGCGGTTTTTGACTTTCCTCTGCCACGCTCTCGGATTTTTCCCTCGACTGCATACAAGAACTGAGATTTAATCCTGCGCATGCAAACCCTCGGCTTGTCCGACTCCATGCCCCGAAGCGAAAGCCGCCTCAAGAGTCTGTTCTGGCCTTCCATTCAGTCAAGCAGTGACGTGGATTATCTGGGAGCGCAGGGTTACTGGGTGTGCGCACTTATCGCCGTTATTTCATTGGTTGTCTTGGTCATCACCGGCCATCCGTTTCTGGGCGCATTTGTGTTCCTGATTTTTTATCTCGGTGGGGTAGGCGTACGGGAGCGCAGTCGCTACGCGGCGGGTTGCGTGCTAGTCCTATATGTCATGGACATGTTGGTTTCTGGTGTGGGTATTATAAAAGTCCTCTTCGCGGCTTTGCTGCTCGCGAACTTCCGCGCCATCTGGATCGCTTCGCATTGGACACCCGATTCCGAAGAGGCTGCCCCGGCGCCACGATGGAGCGAAAACTGGAGCGACAAATTTGCCGACCAGCTACCGATGTGGCTGTGGCCAAAAATTCGGATCGCATATTACTTTCTGTCCGCCGCCTATTTTCTGCTCGCCGCCCTCGGACTCGCTGCGATAATTCGCCGTCACGCTTAAATCAATCGCTCATGTAGCCTTCAACGCGTATCTCGAAGTTCCAAATAAGTGCCACCGCAGCTTCCAGCGCCCGCGTCTCTCCTTGACAGTTGAAGCGTATTCCGATTCGCGGAAGGGCTCACCTTAATAGCCAAATCCGTGCTGTCATAGTCTCGATCGGACTTCCCGCCTTCAATGTGCAGTGCATACGTTCCGCTCGGTACAGCGTCAAACCGGAAAGCCCCATCCTGATCGGAAGCCGTGGTAAAGATCTCACCGCTTACAACGTTATGTAGCTTTAATGTTGCTCCGGCGATCGGCATATCTATGCGGTGGAGAAGATTCCATAATTGATTGGCTCCCTTTCCAGGCTGGGAATCAACCAATCTCCCGGCAACCTCACGAGTCGCAGGAGCGTAATCTCCCCACTCGAACTTCAACTTCCCTTTCGCTTTTCTCGATGTCTTGCCGCCAACGTAGAAGCATTGTCCGGCTGCGCTAATTCCCAACAATTCAGCGTGCAGCCAATAGTCTCCTGGAGGGAGCAGTACGCGAATCGATCCATTTTGGGCGGTCACGCCGGAGAACACAGTTGCAGTTTTCTCATTAGCACCGCCAGCGACCTGAACGCTTACACCTGCCAGAGGTATTCCAGCATGCAGGACGTGGACAACGAACCGACCCCGCATCTCCGTCCCTCGGTCTAGACAGCCAACCATTGAGCATGCCCGCACGGGTGCGACAAACGTGAACGACGACGCCATAACTAGCAAGATTTTCTTCATATTCCGCACAAATTTGCGCCACGAGCATCGCCACGGAGCCACCCTCTACGCCCTCTGTGCTCCTCCCTCGGTGCACTCTGTGTTAAATCTTTACTCTGCGAGCCTTCGCCGGGTGCCCCATCCTTGCGGTTTGTGCAAGGGTGCGTCTTTCTTTCCCCTCTACAGCATCAAGACCGGGGACCAGCTGTTCGCGACGCCGCCTGACTACTGCGGCTCCGCTCCCAGTTGCTTCAATTTGGTCTCAGCACTCTCTTGGATCGCTTTGCGCCGTGCCTCGGGATCGGTTGTGTCCGATTTTAAAAGCTCCAGCGCTTTCTTTGCGTTCTCTCGCGCCAAGTGTTTCTGCCCGTCGGCAAGATACGCATCGGATAGGCTGTCGTACACGTTGGGCGAGTTCGGATAGGCGACGGCATTGAGCTTGAGAATTTCCACCGCTCCCTTGGTGTCCCCGGATTGTAGGTGCTCGTAGCCGATCACGTTCACAATCGCTTCGGAGAAGAGATTTGCCTTGGGATCACGTCGCCGCGCCTCCGCCAGTTTCTGTGCGGCCGTACTCGCGCCGCCCGGCGAATCGATTTCTTCCAGAATTCCCGGCGCCCGTGTCTTTCCCGACGCCCCGCTGACTGCCGGAGCGCTCCCCGGTGTTTTCACGAGGGTTTGCACATACCAGTCCACAATCGTTCCCGGCAGCTCTTTGTGGGCCGCGAACATTTCCGTTCCATGGCCTCCGGAGGTGTAGTGAACAAATTTGCTCCCCGCGTTCCCTGATAGCTCATACAGCCACTGCATCACTTCCACCGCCGCGCCGTCGTCGTCCGCCGCGGAAAGCATCATCGGAAGCTTTTCCGATTTCCGCAGGAACTCCCGCCCGCCGCGATCGGTATTGCCGGACAACAGCACCAGCGATTTCACTTCCGGATGCCGCCGCGCCAGTTGAATGGACTGGTTGACGCCGCAGCTGGCGCCTCCCGCACCAACAATGCCCCGCGTCACTCCCGGCTGCGCCACCAGATACTGGAACGCCGTGTCGACGTCGCCGGGCCATTTCTCCGCCACGATTCTCGCAAACTCGTCCTGAGGAAGATCCTTGTACGAAGTTCCGCCGCTTTCTCCGTAACCACGATAATCCAGCGTGAGCACGTTGATTCCGGTTCCCGCCAGCCGCCCGGCCAGCTCATCCCAATTCTTCCTCTGCTGATTGCACTGGTGCAGAAGCAACACACCCGGGCCGGGTTTAGCGGCAGCGAAGAACGTCGCCTTCAACGTCGTGCCATCTGCGGCCTTCAAATCCACGACGCGCGGAGCAGGCAACTCCTGGGCCACGCAGCTCGCACCAAAAAACAGCACCACTAGCAGACGCGCCGGCAGAATTCGCCTCTTCATGAGCACCCCCCTGCGATTTTGCAATAGTGTGAGTCTAAGTCCTATTTCTTTCGTGTCCACTCCCCCGCCGCCGACTTCACCCAAACAAACCCGCGCGCATCGAGCCATTCCCCCTCCGGCACGCCGTCCTTTCGCTCTGCCCCGATTCGCAACACATTTCCATCGATATCCTCAATCTGCATCTCATACGCCCACCAATAATTCGTCGGCGCATGCCGTACCTTCGCACCCGCCGCCCGATACTCCTCAAACAGCGGATCAATCGCGTCAACGCCGATCCACACCCAACCTCCCGCATGACCCTGGTCGCCCTCGCACAGCATGATGTGGCATCGCCCCCGCGAAACCGACGCAATGATCCCCGGATCCTGCCAATCCACGTTGAACCCCAAGACCTTCACGTAATAATCGATGCTCGCCGCCAAACTCCCCACCCGCAGTATCGGCGTAACCCCTTCAAACTCAACAGCGTCAGTTTTCCGCGCCTCGCCAGCTCCCGTCTCCGCCATCGTAACCTCCGCATTCCATCCGCGATCTCTGTCGGGTGCCCCATCCTTGCGGTTTGTGCAAGGGTGGGTCTTTCTTTTGCCGGGGAGCATCATGTTAAGGCTTTGCGTCCGGAAATGGGCTCGCGTGCGCCAGCCTAAAGCTATGACCTATTAACATAGGCGTTGACAACGCTGGTCTGGAACACAATAATTTTCCCGCTTTCGTCACCCATCGGCGGCCCGGCGCCTTCCGCAACGGAGGGATCGGCTGAGCCCCACAGGAAGGTCCAATGAGCTCACTCCTATTTTCCAGACGTAAATTTTTCCAAGCAGGCGCAACGGCAGCTGCTGCCGCTGGAGTGGCTGGAATTCCGCTAGCAACACTGGCCCGGCCGAAGCAAGAGAGGGATTCCGCCGTGGAATCTCTCTTTGAGGAAAACAACCGCGCAAAATTCCAAACCTCGCTACAAAACGCATATTTGTTCCTGGACACCATGATGGACGCCTACGCGCAAGGGTCCACCACTCGGCTTTCACAAAGCTATTCCGACGAGCTTGGGTTGGAGAGCACCGCATTCGTCTACGACAATGCCGTGGAGATTATGGCCCGCCTGTTGCGCGGCCAGGGACAAGATCTAGCGCGGGCCAAAGTGCTGGGGAACGGCTTACTCTACGCGCAGCAGATTGATCCCGCTGCGGACGGGCGCGTGCGTCAGGCCTACTTTGTGGACCATGCGGACGCAAATGGAGTCTTCATTTCTCTCTCGGGCTTTCCCTTCTTCTTCCAGGGGAGTGCCACAGGGGATATGGCGTGGACAGGGATGGCCCTGGCCCAACTCGCCCAGCGCACCAGAATCGCGGCCTATTTGGACGGAGCCGTCCGCCTGGGGAATTGGATTTTCAACAACACCTTTGATACCCGCGGCGCGGGCGGCTACAACTTCACGTTCGGTCCCAACCAGGTGAAATCCACCGAACACAATATTGACGTCTTCGCTCTTTTCACCATGCTCGCTCGTTTGACTGGAGACTCCGCCACCTGGACCGGCCGCGCCGACCACGCACGCATTTTCGTTGATGCCATGTTCGATGTGGCTGGCGGTTTTTTCTTCACCGGCACTGCCCCGGACGGCGCCAGCGTCAATCCCAACCTGAGCCAGGACAACATTCCCGAGGATGTCCAGGATTGGTCCTTCCAGGCTTTCCTGAACCCCACCCATGCTATGTCGATTGATTGGTGCAAGACCAATCTCGCCGTGACCGACACGCCCCAGACCTATAACAGCGACCTCGTTCCCGCGTTCGACAATAACAACCTGACCGGCAACATTCGCGTCTCTGGAGTTACTTTTGCTTCCCAGAGCATGCGGCCCCCGCTCGCCGAAAATGAAGGCGCGGAGAGTGCCTGCTTCATCGCTCCCTCCGACCCGTTTTCCAATCGGCCCAGTCCCAGCGCGGTATGGTTGGAAGGAACCGCGCACTTGGCGGCCGCCTTGCTTTCTCGCCGTTTGCCGCCGAGCCGCGATATTGACGGCTTTAACGGCGATGTCGACACCGCGCGAGTCTTGCTCGACAACATTCGCGTCGCTCAGAACAATCTCGGCAAGGGCCAGCACGTGGGCGGCGGACAGCCCATAATCGGCCTGGGTAGACCCGCGCAAGCCGTTCCAGACGGCTTGGGCGTGCTCGCAGCTACCAGTGAGCTGAACACCGGCTTCGGCTTCTCCTATAAACATTTCCTGCACGTTGGAGCTACCGGTTGGTACGCCATCGCGGGATTGGCCGGCAATCCATTTCAGCTCGGCTTGCGGCAAGATCTGGATTAGGCCTTGCTGGGCCGGCTGCCCCATTCTTCGGTTTGTGCAAGGTTGGGTCTTTCTTTTGCGCCGGAACGCATTGTACCCACAACCTTTAACCTCTCCCCTCACACCATCCCTCAGATTTCTATTGACAAGACGGTCACGACCCTTGTATATTAGCACCGTAGGGTAGTGCGCCTCGAATCCCTAAGACTTCCCCTAAATGTGAACTCATGATTTTGTCGCCCTGTGGAGTGGGGGTTCGCGCTTCTTGACCAACGGGAAAGGGTCATCCCGCCGCTCAGCTAACCACCTTTAGAATCAACACTTGCAAGACTGCATCGAAACAAACGACTCTAACTACCTTTAGAATGAACACTTATGGAAAAGGGGGAGGGGGGAGGGGGTGCCCCGGCCGCACACACAGACCAATCCACAGGCCGGACCCACGCTCCCGCGCCCTTCTCTCTGTGGCCTCTGCGCTCCCGCCTCAGTGCCCTCTGTGTTAAATCTTACTCTGCTCTGCGTGACTCCGCGCTCCTGTCCCCGGCGGCAAGCTCGACGAGTGGCATCGTTCCAGGTGCCTTGCCCTCGAGGGTCAATGCGAGCTCTTGGGAATGGTCTTCTGCCGTAGACTCCGGCCACAGCGCTGTTCGCAACCGCGCTAACCCCTCCCGATGCGCCGGCCGCGCAACCCTAACTAAGGCGCTCCAGCACCGAATCGTTCCGCCGCGCGCGCTTTCGCTTTCGCCGCCTCTTCTTCCCGATTCTTCGGCGGCGCATTCGTCTCCAGCGAACGCAGAAGCCGCTGCGAAATCCCGGCAATCTCATCGATCGCCGCCAGAAACGCCCCTTCGTTTGCCTTCGACGGCTTGTTGAATCCGCTGATCTTCCTCACGAACTGCAGCGAAGCCGCCCGCACTTCCTCCTCCGTGACCGGCGGATCAAAATTAAAGAGCGTCCTGATATTCCTGCACATGGCCTTGGCATCTCCTTCTTCCTAGCTTGCACAACGCGTCACCAATTGTGCTACAAACCGCGTCGCACGGCACAGCGCATCCCCTTTCCATCGATTTCGCACACGAGCCTCCTCATCTCATTTCCGCTGACCCTACTGTCGCTTCGCTGTGGTCCATCCGCGACACTCGCGTGCAGATTCGACACTCTGCTCTCGACGATGTCCCAGCCGTTCCGTAACTTCGGTGTTCCGCATCCTGCTGACCCATCAGCACTTACGCGCGGCGCGGCTTTCCCAATCGGCCTGGCTTCGCGCTTGCATCCAACCGGACTGTTACCTTTCACGCAGCATCCGCGCGGCGCTTCGGCCCTGGCCGCGCGGATGTCGTACACTAATTTCCGCTCAGGACAACTATGTCGACGCGCCAGAAAAGCCAACTGAAAATCGAAGGCCGCCCCGTGTGGGCGGAAGTCTCCGCGTCCGCGCTCACCTACAACCTGCGCGCCATCCGCGACTTCGTCAACCCTCCCGGCGAAAAGCGCAAGACCCCGCGCAAGGTGCTCTCCATCGTCAAAGGCAACGCCTACGGCCACGGCGGCCCGCAAGTCGCCAAAATCCTCGAGAAGGCCGGTTCCGACTGGTTCGGCGTGACCTGCACCAACGAAGGCATCGACGTTCGCAAAGCCGGCGTGCGCAAACCCATCCTGGTGCTCACCAGCTTCTGGCCTGGCGAAGAAGCCAACCTCCTGAAGTACGATCTGACTCCCGTGGTGCATCGCTGCGAACAGCTAAAGGCTCTCGATCGCGCCGCAGCGAAACGCTCGCCACGCAAACCGGTTTCCTTTCACCTGAAAATGGACACCGGCATGAACCGCCTGGGCATCGCCACCACCGATGTGGAATGCTTCGCGGGCCAGCTCGCCAAATGCAAACATCTTCGCCTCGGCGGCGTAATGACCCACTTTGCTTCCTCCGAAGCGTTCGCGCCTTCTCCGCAGGGTCAGCAAACTCTCGAGCAGGAACAGAACTTCTACGCCGCGCTGGAGCGCCTGCGCAAGCTCGGCGTCGACACCGGCATCGTGCACATGGCCAATAGCGCCGCCATCGCTGCGCGCCCGGAGAGTTGGGGAGACATGGTGCGCCCCGGCGTGATTCTCTACGGCTATCATCCCGGCTACGATCCGCCGGAGCAGCGCGCCGAAGCGGAGCGCCGTTTGCCGCTAAAACCGGTAATGAGCCTGCGCACCCGCATAATCAGTTTGCGCAGTGTTCCCGCCGGCGCCGGCGTGGGCTACGGAGCAAAATTCGTTGCGCAGCATCCTTCCGTAATCGCGGTTCTCGCCGCGGGCTACGGCGACGGCATTCACCGCTCGCTTGGGAACAGCCGCGGCAGCGTGCTCGTACGCGGCAAACTCGCGCCCATCGTCGGCATCGTCTCCATGGATGTAACCATGATCGATGTCACCGACGTCTCCGGAGTCGAAGTCGGTGACATCGTCACCATTTACGGCACCGACGGCGAACACGTGCATCCCGCCAACACCGTCGCGCGCAGCATTGGCACGGTTACCTCCGATCTACTCTGTGCCGTAACCGCTCGCGTCCCTCGTCTCTACGTGGCCTGAGCAGTTTCACGTGCACCAGCCGCTTGAGGTACACTCTGGAGTTTGCTGACCGCGCTTTGCTGGCGCTGTCACGCGCACACACATGAATCGAATCGCCGCCATTCTTCCCGCCGCCGGACTCGGAACGCGCATGGGCGCGGAGACGCCAAAACAATTTTTGGAACTGGATGGCGTGCCCATTGTGATTCTGAGTTTGCGGCGCATCGCCTGCTGCGATTTGGTAACCGACATCATTGTGGCTACTCGCGGTGATGAGGTAGCAAAGCTGGAAGAGCGGATCCGAAAGGAAAAATTCAAGCAGAGCATGCGCGTGGTGCGCGGAGGAGATTCGCGGCAGGATTCGGTGGCGAAGGCGCTGGAGTTGGTTTCCAACGATACAGAGATTGTTTTAGTCCACGATGCGGTGCGGCCGTTTGTTACGCGGGAGCAGATTGCGCGAGTGATTGAGGAAGCGCGCAACTGCAAAGCAGCGATTTTGGGAATTCCGGCGATGGACACGGTGAAAGAAGTAAAACGCGCGAGCCTGCCGGAAGATGTGGCGCTGATTACCGCGACGATTCCGCGCGAGCGCATCGTGCTGGCGCAGACGCCGCAGGCATTTTCCACAAAATTATTGAAGGAAGCGTTCGCGCGGGCCCAGGCGGATGGGGTCAACGCTTCCGATGAAGCCGGACTGATCGAGCGGATGGGCCACGATGTGCACGTCGTGCTGGGTTCCGAGCGCAACATGAAAATCACGAAGCCCGCGGACATGGACCTGGCGCGGTTTTATATGGAACGAGAGAAGCACAAGAAATGAGCGTGCGCTGCGGCATTGGGTACGACCTGCATCGTCTGGAAGTTGGGCGAAAGCTAATTGTGGGCGGGATTGAGCTGCCGTTCGACAAAGGGCCGGTGGGGCATTCGGATGGCGATGTGCTGGCGCACGCACTTTGCGATGCACTTTTCGGCGCTGCGGGGCTTGGGGACATTGGGACGCATTTTCCGGACACCGATCCGAAATGGAAGGGCGCGAACAGCTTGATTTTTCTGGAGCATGCAAAGAAGTTGCTGGCCGAAAAGAATTTCGCGATCGAGCACGTCGATGCGGTGGTGATCACGGAGAAACCGAAACTGGGTCCGCATTTTCCAAAAATGCGCGAGGCACTGGCGCGCGCGCTGGGCGTGCCCACCGAGAAAATTCACCTGAAGGCAAAGACCAATGAAGGCGTGGACGCGATCGGGCGCGGCGAAGCGATTGCGGCGCACGTGATTGCAACGATTGTGGGGCGTTGAACAGCTAGATTCTTTGCATCGCGCCTACGGTGCAGAGTAAAACCTACGATGAAGCAGGAAAAGATGGAGAATTCGCCTGCGGTTGCGGTGAATCCGTTCGCGGCTGCGGATGTCGCTGGAATTTTGCAGGCGCGGGGATGGGCCGTGGCCGAGTTGCCGGCGGAGCAAACTGCTTGGTGCGAGCATGCCGCGGCGATTTTGGGGGCGCAAGCCGCGGATCGCGATGGCCTCGCTGAATTGTTGAGGCTGGTCTTTCATTACGATTCGCGGGAAATTTTGGCGCGCGTCGAAAGTCACGCGGTGTTGTCGCGCTACGCGGCGCGGGATGTTTTGCGGCAGCTTGCGCTGTTGCTGCTCGAGGGAGCGGCGCTGAACTCCGAACGATTTAAGGAGATCGTCACTGCGTTGAAGGAACGATTGGAAATTCGGGGCCGTGAGTTGTTTCATCCGATTCGGCTGGCGCTGGCCGGGCGGGCCGGCGAGGGGGAACTGGATCGCGTGATTCTGCTTTTGGATGAAGCGGCAAAGGCATCGTTTACCGTGCGGGTGAAGTCAGCACGAGAACGGATTTTGGAGTTTTGTTCGGCGCTGGATTGAGGGGAATGGGTTGCTAAGCACTTGCGGCTGAGGTCCTTCGGCTACCCTCGTCGAGTAGCCTCAGGATGACACGTCGGGGCGAGGCGTTCCTCGGTGACGGATTGCAATCATGGATCGATTGACGGGTATACATGCGGTGCGGGAGGCGCTGGAGGCGGGGCGCGCGTTTGACCGCATTGTGATTGCGCGCGGGCGGCAAGACACGCGCGTGGAAGAAATTGTGAAGCTGGCGCGGGAGCGCAATATTTCGGTGCGTTTTGAGGAACGCGGGCAGCTCGACCGCTTGGCCGACTCGAAGGATCATCAGGGCGTGGTGGCGCTGGCGGCGGCGCGCGCGGCGGCTACACTCGAGGACATTCTTGCGGCTGCAAATGCCGGGCCCGGAAAAGGCGAAAAAGGGTTGATTGTCTTGCTGGATGGCGTGGAGGATCCGCACAACCTGGGGGCGATTATTCGCACGGCGCTAGCTGCGGGCGCGCATGGCGTGGTGGTTCCGGAGCGGCGTGCGGCGGGATTGACGGATACGGTGGAGCGGGCTTCCGCGGGGGCGCTGTCGCATTTGCCGGTGGCGAAGGTCACGAATTTGGCGCGGACGATGGAGGAGTTGAAGGAAGCAGGCTACTGGCTGATCGGGTTGGATGAGGACGCGGACAAGAGTTATACGCAGGCGGACTACACATCGCCAGTAGGAATTGTTCTCGGCGGCGAAGGCAAGGGTTTGCACGAGCTGACCCGGAAGCGGTGCGATTATGTCGTGTCGTTGCCGACGGTGGGTCCGGTGAAGTCTTTGAATGTATCGGTAGCGGCGGGAGTTGTGTTGTTTGAGGCCGTGCGGCAGCGGAAGGCAAAGTAGAGCGCCAAAAGCACTCGCTGCGTGTTGCAGCGATTTTTACGTTGAGGTCCTTCGGCTATCCTCATCGGATAGCCTCAGGATGACACTCGCTGGCGCGGGCAGCGCTGAAGATGTCGCCCTAAAGGGACGTCGCTACCGCTACATGGTTGAGGCACGGCGTCGGCAGTCTATTTGTCGTACTGAATCAGGGAGAAGACATCGAGGGCCGGGAGTTTTTTTCGGCCGTTGAGGAAGGTCAGTTCTACGGCGAAGGCGGCGCCCTCTACGACGCCGCCGAGTTGCTGCACGAGCTTTACGGTGGCGGCGGCGGTGCCTCCGGTGGCGAGAAGGTCGTCACAGATGATGACGCGGTCGCCTTTCTGTACGGCGTCTTCGTGGATTTCGAGCGTGTCCGTGCCGTATTCGAGGGCGTAGGAGACGCTGGCCGTTTTTGCGGGGAGTTTTTTGGGTTTGCGCACGGGGACGAAGCCGGCGCCGAGGCGGTAGGCCAGCGCGGGAGCGAAGATGAAGCCGCGGGCTTCGATGCCGGCGACGATATCGATCTTGTGGCTGTTATAGTGCTCGCACAAGCGATCGATCAGAATGTGGAAGCCCTTTTTATCCTTCAGCAGCGTAGTGAGATCGTAGAATAGGATTCCGGGCTTGGGATAATCGGGGACTTCGCGGATTAGCTTCTTGAGATCGTTCATTCGGCTCGCTCCTCGCTGCGTTAATACGTGATGCTAAAATCGTCGGCGTAATTCGAATCGATCTCCGCGTCTTCTTCCTTGACGCCACTTACGCTTGCGCCCCAAGGGCCGCGTTCGAGCACGGAACGCAGCTTGACGAGGTGCTCCGCGGTGCCGATGGCGTAGACTTCGACGCGACCGTCCGGCAAATTTTTCGTGTAGCCGCCCAGGTGGAAGCGCTCCGCGGCGCGGTGCGCAAAATAACGGAACCCGACACCTTGCACGTTTCCCGAGACGAAATAGCGCCTGGCTTGTTTGGGCTCGCTCACAAAGCGGTAGATTGTAACAGAGAGGGAAGAGGTCTGGCAGCGGCAGTGCGGTGCCGACACTCAGGGCTGGAGCCGACTTGTGCGGAAGTGCCTCGATGATGGGTCAGCGGGCACAGGCAGGATTCCCTGTGCCACGAAGAGCTGGGGTAAGCTTTGTTGGTGGAAAGGGGCCGAGGCGGCGCTGAGGCGGTTGTTCGGCATCCAAGACAGTTATGAATGCTCTGGCTGACATCGTCTTTGGGCTCACGCAAAGGCGCCCGCGACCCTTCGATGCTCAGGGTAAACGGTCGGCGGCCGCTACGGGCGCTCTTCGCTGTGGAGTCGCCAAGTATTCAACGTTGAGATCCTTCGGCCCGACTGAACTGCGTCGGGACCTCAGGATGACACGCGCTTTCGCTTGTTTTGTGCTGGCCATTTTCGCGGGCGGGCTGAGCGGAGGGAGAGCTTGGGCGCAGGATGCGCAGGGACCGCTTACGCCTGCGCCGTCGGAAGAACACAAGGTGCGGAGGCTGGGGACCGAGCCGGAGGCTGCGGCGCCGCCGTCGTTGGCGCCGGATGAGATTATCCGGAGATTTTCGCAGAAGGAAGATGAGTTTATGGCGGCGCGGCCGAACTATGGATTTCGGAGGACGATTCGCATCGACGAATTTGGCGACGACGGGAAACCGGCAGGGCAGTTCCTGATGGTGACCGAGACGACGCGGGCGGCCAACGGGCAAGTGATCAGCAAGATGGTGCAGAAGCCGCAATCGACGCTGCATTACTTCAATCTGGAAACCGAGGACGTGAGGGAACTGGATCGCATTCCGGCGTTTCCGCTGACCAGCAGCCAACTGGTGAAATACGATTTGAAATTTATCGGCGAAGAGCGCGTGGACGAAATCGACTGCTACATTTTCAAAGTAAAGCCGAAGGCGCTGGACCGCACGCATGCGTACTTGGACGGACTGGTGTGGGTGGATACGAAGTATCTGGAAGTGGTGAAGACCTACGGGAGATGGGTGAACGAGCTGGGCGATGTGCGTTCGACGACGCTGCCGTTCGCGCTGTTCGAGACCTACCGCGAGAACGTGGATGGGAAGTATTGGTTTCCGAATTACGAGCGGTCCGATGACACGCTGCACTTGAAGGACGTGAGCGTGCCGGTGCGGTTGGTGATCAAGTGGACGGAGTTTAAGGTGCTGCCGGCGACGGCGCCGGCGGCTGCGCCGAGTGCTTCTGCAAAACCTCAGTTGTAGATGGCAGCGTAGTTTGCGTTGCTCCCAAGCACCAAAACGTTTAAGTCGTGGCAAGGTGTTGCGCAGCAATGCTGCGCCCCTACGCTAGATTGCGCAGCGCGGCGGGGAGATCGGTGATGGAGTTGAGCAGAAGGTCGGGTTTGGCGGCGCGGAGGCGGGCTTCAGTGGGGAACGGGCCGAGGACGGCGATGGGGCGGACTCCGGCGCGGCGGGCCATTTCGAGATCTTCGGGGGAATCGCCGACGTAGACGCAGTTGGCGGGATCCAAAGACATTTGGCGCAGGGCGAGACGCAGCGGAGCAGGATGCGGCTTGCGGTAGCGTGTGTCTCCGCTGCAGACGTGAGACGCGAAGAGATCGGTGAGCTGGAAAAGACGCAACTGGCGCACGACGCGGTCGCGGTCGCCGCTAGTGACGACGCCGAGTTGGTGGCGCGCGCGGAGAAGCTTCAGGACTCGGCGAGCGCCGGACATTAATTGAGGGCGATGCGTGGCGTATTGTTTGCGCCAGGCGCGGTCGGCATCATCCCAACGAGCGCGCGGCAATTTGGCGGCGCGATAGACGCGATACCAGTTGGGGGAATAGTGGCGGGCGAGATCGTCGACGGTCCAGGGAATACCCATTTCGCGGAACATGGCGAGATAGGCGGCGGAATCGGCGCGGTAGGAATTGAGAAGCGTGCCGTCCCAATCGAAAAGGACGCCCTGGATTTTTCCGTTTGGTGAGGAACGCATGTTTGGCGGAGTCAGATTAGCAGAGTCTGAACGCGTGCGCGGTTGAACGATCAAATGACGCGACAGTCCACGCGCTACGGTTGCACCAAGCACTGATGGTTGAGGTCCTTCGGCTACCCTCGTCGGGTAGCCTCAGGATGACAGACAGAGTCAGGGCTTGAGGAAACGAGAAGGGACGCGATCGTCGCGGTCGAACTGCACGTCATCGAAGGAAGCGGCGATTCCGTGCCAACCCGGCGTGGCCGCGGGGTCGGAGCGTTGCACGTGCGCGCGAGTGGCGAGCACGACGTTACCTTGCCCCATGGGTTTGCTGACGAGAACGATTTCGAGCTCGAGTGACGCCCCGATGGGGAGCGGCCTGGGGCAGAGAAAGTAGACGCCCGTCGAGCTGATATCGCGGGTCACCAGAGTCACGGGAAAATCCTCGGGGACGTGGTCAACGCTGCGCAGTCGCAAGGGAAGCTTCAGGGTGGCGCGCGGGTAAACGCGGTGTTCCGGGTGAACGCCAACAGCATGGGTGGGTACGCGGGCGAAGCGGCGGGGCTGCGTGTCCGCACAAGACGGGGTTAAACCCAAGGACGGCAGCGACGCCCGGTTGGGCGCGGGATTGGGAAACATTTGCGGAGCGGCGGCGAGCATGGGCCGAGGCTTCGCTGCCTTGTCTTCCGGGTCTTGCGGCAAGGGCAACACAGACCTTGCGCGATTCTTCGCACTCATCTCGCCCTCAGGAGATTCCGTTCCGATTGCGTGTTGCGTGAGTCCCAACCAAATGGCCCGACGGCTTTTCTTGTGATACCAGGAGAATGGGCCGCTAAAATGCCACTAAAGAGGACGAAGGTCAACCTGTGGAAAAGTCGGGAAGTGTCTTAACGCGAACTACTTAGTTATAGTACCCGAGCAAAGGATTGCGCGCTGTTGATTCCTGTTCTTGACGCAATCGCAGGAACTCACTCATCCAATATGGCGCTGGACACGCTGTGACTTGGCGTTTACGTTGGTTGTTTTAGGGTGAGGTCAGAAATGCCGACCGCCATGCTGGAACGTGGTCCTACGCAATCAACTGAGGCTATTAGGCCGCCGGCTGCGCGAATCTCGACGTTGGTGATCATCGCGTTCGGGCTTGTGTACGTGGTGTGGGGATCGACGTACCTGGCGATTCGCGTAGGGATCGAGTCGTTCCCTCCGCTATTGCTGGCGGGATCGCGCCACTTGCTAACGGGCTCGATTCTGTACCCAATCCTGCGCTGGAAGACGGGAGTGCGGCCGACGGCGGCGCACTGGCGTATGTCTTTCATTACGGGCTTCTTATTGCTGTTCCTCGGGAATGGCGGAGTGTGTTTGGCGGAACGCACGGTTCCCTCGGGAGTGACGGCGTTGCTGGTCGCAACGGTTTCGCTGTGGATGGTTTTGGTGGACTGGCTGCGGCCCGGAGGCGCGCGACCCGGACCGCGGGTGGTGGCCGGGTTGCTGCTGGGATTTGGCGGGTTGGCGCTCCTGGTCGGGCCTAAGAACCTGGGCGGGTCAGGGCGCGTCGATCCTTTTGGAGTTGGCATTTTGGTGATTGCCTCGCTGGCGTGGGCGAGCGGGTCGGTTTACTCGAAGCATGCGGGCGGACTTTCCGGCCCACCCTTACTGGGAGTGGCGATGCAGAGCCTGGCGGGTGGAGTTTGCTTGTGGATTGCGGGGATATTGTCGGGAGAGGTTGGGGCGCTGCATCTTAGGGCGATCTCGGCGCGTTCCTGGGCGGCGATGGCGTACCTGATTGTGTTTGGGTCGATGGTGGGATTCACCGCGTACATCTACATTTTGAAGAAGAGCACGGCGACACGGGTGGCGACTTATGCGTTTGTGAATCCGGTGGTGGCGCTTTTTCTTGGCTGGCTGCTGATCGGGGAGTCGATTACTCTGCGCACGGTGATCGCCGCGGCGGTGATTTTGACCGCAGTTTTATTGGTGATTACCGCGCCCCACGCCGCGCCGCTGCAAGCGAAACGGCAGGTCATTGAATCCGCGGAAGCCTGATCCCCCCGCAACAAAAACCTGTTTTTGACGGGCGTTCGCGGATAGATTGGTTTCTGCGCTGTTGGTAAGGTTGGCGCATGGACATGAACCGCAAGACCCAACAAATCAAAACCAACATTCCAGCGAGGGCCGCGGCTCGCTACTGGCGGGCCACGATGACTCGCGACGCGCGGGCGGACGGCACGTTTGTGCTGGCCGTGCGTTCGACGCACATTTATTGCCGCCCGTCTTGCCCGGCGCGGCGGCCGCTGCGGCGCAACGTGGTTTTCTTTCATACCGGCGCCGAAGCGGAGAAGCAAGGATTCCGGCCATGCCGGCGCTGCAGGCCCAATGAAGTGGCTGGGCCGGTGGCGCTGGTGGAACGCGCTTCGCGCGAATTGGCCAAATTCGGAGAAGACGAAGGCGTCGGGTTTGCGGCACTGGCGGCGGGGCTGGGAACGACTCCGGGTACGTTGCGGCGAGCGTTCGTGCAGGTGACGGGCTTGCGTCCGCGCGAGCTGGCGGCGGCGCTGCGGCTGGTACGATTTAAACAGCTGCTGCGTGAAGGAAAAGGAATTGCCGAAGCGCTTTACGAAACCGGCTACGGCTCGACGAGCCGCGTGTATGAAAGAAGCAACGCGCAACTGGGGATGACCCCGGCGACTTATCGAAAGGGAGGGAAGGACATGGGGATCGGGTACGCCATCGCGAAATCATCGCTGGGGAAGGTTTTGGTGGGGGCGACGGAGAGAGGTGTTTCCGCGGTGTATCTGGGAGACGCTGAGGCCAAGCTGGTCGAGGAGCTGCGCGAGGAGTATCCAAAGGCGGAGATTACGGCGGCTGGAGATTCTTTCGAACGCTGGGTGAAGGAAATTGTGCAGCGCGTGGAAGGAAATCCGCCGAGGCTGGAGCTCCCGCTGGATTTGCAAGCGACGGCATTTCAGCGGCGGGTGTGGCAGGAGCTGCAGAGGATTCCGCGCGGCAGCACCCGGACGTATTCACAAGTAGCGCGGGCACTGGGGAGCCCGAAATCGGTGCGGGCGGTGGCGAGGGCTTGCGCGACAAATCCTGTTTCGATTGTGGTGCCTTGCCATCGCGTCATTCGTGAGGACGGCAGCCTGGCGGGGTATCGGTGGGGACTGTCGCGGAAGGAACAATTGTTGGCGCAGGAGCGGGCGGCTCGGGATGGCGAACCGCGCACGGGAAAACGCGCGGTTATTGGCGAGGCTTAACGCGCGTGGCGTTTTTGGGCCAGTCTGGCTTGAATTTGGACTCGCCAATCTTCAGGTTCTTCATCATGTTGGAATATTTAAAAATAAAATAGTCGCCGGAACCGGCTTCGAAGAATTTTTGCTGAACGGGCAGCCACGAAGAAGCGTCGATCCACATCTGAATTTTTGTGATTTGCTTGCGAACGTCCTCGGATTTGGGTGTGAGGGTCAACACGAAGGTTTTGCGGCGGTCGATTTCTTCCTCACCACTCAGCGCAATGTCGTAGCTCTTCTCCATATTCTGGCTCTTGGTGCCGAATCCCAGGAGCACGTACTGATCGACGAGAGAGCGGTTCTTGCCAAGATTGTATTCCTCAACACGATTGATTTTGGGCGTGAAGACGAACAGGGAATCTCCGGTGCGGAGAATGACGCGCGGGTCTGGCTTGGTGAAATCGATGCGCATTTTTTGGTCGCGGCGCACGGAAATCTGGCCGGTTTCGGTGGAAGTGTCCTTGACCACGTCGGTGTACTTGATGTGTTCGATGTCCGCGGTCAAGCTGTGAAAATCCGAGGCGGACTTGTCCATCATTTTCAGAACGCTCTCGGTGGTCCAGCGAGGGGTCTCCTGCGCGACGGAGGCGCGCACTTGCGAAAGACTGGCGAACGCGCAAAGCCCCACCAGAGCAACGAAACAAGCGGCATTTTTCAAGCTAAACCCCTGGGTGCCGGAAGGACGGCCGGCGGTTGAAATCGTTGTAATCGTAGCACATAGCTATGGATGCGCGGCTCGCCGGAGGAGTTTCACGGATAGCGGAACGCGCGGTGTTAGCGGTGGATTTCGACTTCGTAGGCGATCACGGTACCCGTTTCGTCGCGCACCGCTTCAATGTTAGTGATCGAGAACCGCCCGTTTCGCAGGTCGGGGAGCGCGCGCTGCAGAGCCTGGTGCAACTCGTTCTGCAACGCGGGCGTTTGCTCGCGTGGCGCGAGGACGCGAGCGTCAACACGGTATTCCTGCCGATGGCCGTCGTCGGAGAAAATGACCAACTGGACTTGATCGGACGCTGCGGGCATGCCCACTTGCGGCTGGTCGCGGAACCAGCCGCGAGGCGTGAGCAGGACAAAAACAAGAATGAGAACGACGGCGACGTCATACTGCCAGGCTCCGCGCTCGTAGGACCAGAAAAACGTTTTGGAAAGAATCCGCTGCAGGCTGGCCATATCAGTCCGCCGGGACGCCGTCGACGATGACGCCGTCGCGCATGTGGACAACGCGGTCGAAGTAGGTGACCGCTTCAGGATTGTGCGTGATCATCACGACGGTCTGGCCCAGGTCCTTGTTGAGCTGGCGGAGCATCTGCAAGACGATCTCGGAATTCTTGGAATCGAGGTTGCCGGTGGGCTCGTCGGCAAGGAGAATCTTGGGCTCGTTGATGATGGCGCGTGCGATGGCCACGCGTTGCTGCTCGCCGCCGGAGAGCTCGGAGGGCTTGTGGTGCAGGCGGCCCTGCAAGCCCAGCATATTGGTGACAACGTCGAAACGGTGGGGATCAAAGCCGTCGCCGTGAATGAATTGCGCGATGGCGATGTTGCCTTTAGCGGTCAACGTGGGCAGCAGATTGAAGCGCTGGAAGACGAAGCCAATCTTGTGGCGGCGGAGCTTGGTACGCGCTGCGTCGCTGAGCTCGGTCAAATCGTTGCCGTCGACCAGCACGCGGCCGCGGGTGGCCTGGGCCAATCCGCCGATGACGTAAAGAAGAGAGGATTTTCCGCAGCCGGAAGGGCCCATGACGGCAACGGACTCGCCCGGCAAGACCTCGAAGTTGACGCCGCGGAGCGCGGGCACTTCGACCTGGCCGGCCCGGTAGAGCTTCCATAAACCTTCGGTTTTGAGTATTGGCTCCAAAATATTTTGCCCTGGGAAAAGCAACGCACCGGCAGGTGACTGTATTGTAGCCGTGATTGCCGTGCGATGCCTAGGCGCAGGGTCGCGTATCGCTTGTGCTCTTAGTCGTACGATAGGGCCTCGACCGGATCTTTGCGGCTGGCCACCCAGGCCGGATAGCTTGCGCCGATTATGGCTCCCGTCAAAGCGATCCCGGCCGCGCGCAACACCCATTCCGTAGTGATCAAAATCGAGAGCGTCGGAAAGCCGGCGAGGAATGCGGCGCGCACGACATAGCTCAGGCCAACGCCGGCGACGATGCCGAAAACGCAAAGCGCCGCGGATTCGGTGAGCAGGGCGCGCACGATGAAGCTGCGGGTGGCGCCGAGCGATTTCAGCACGCCGATATCGCGGGTGCGCTCGATGACCGTGGTGTACATGGTCAGGAAAATGACGAGAAGGCCGATGGCGATGGCCAGCGAGATCATCGCGTGGATGAAGGTCTCGAGGCCCGGGATGTTTGTCGAGGTCATGAGCGACAAGAAATCTTTCAGGGGACGGACGGTATAGCCAGGCAGGACGGCGCGAATTTCGTCCATTACGTCATCGGTGTGCTCCGGGCGCGTGCATTTCAGGAGGAAGATGGAGGCTTTGTCGTGGGCGCCGACCAGGTCCTGAAGCGTGGAGATGGGCACGAACAAGCGGGCGCCTTTGCCATGTTCGATGATGGCAACGACGTGCCAGTCGTGATTCAGAAGATTGTAAGTGTCGCCGACCTTGAGATGTTTGGCTTTGGCCGCCCAGTCGTCGACTAGCAAGTCGTCCGGGCCTTCGATGTCGTGACCTTGCAGAAAGACGAAGCCCCCGGAAACGGCGCGAAAGCTTTCGGAGTCGATGCCGTAAATCACTTCGACGCCGCCGGTAGAGTTGAACTGCAAGAGCGCGGGAGCCACGGCTTGCACGTATCTCATCTGGGCGAGCTTGTCGCCAATCTTGATGGGCATGGGGGAGCCGCTGAAACCGAGAAAAATGGAGGCTGCGGGCGGCTGCAGCATGATGTCCGCGCCAATTCCTTCGATGCGCTTGGCGGTTTCCGTGAGAAGGCCAGAGGTGAGGCCGACGATCAGTACAACGAGGGCAACTTCGACGGCAACAGCCATCACGCCCACGGCGGTGCGCAATGGGCGATGCAGCAGATTGCGGACGATGAGTTCACCCATCATCGCGCCTTTTCCTCCGCGGTCTCGCCGACGCGTACGAGTTCGCTGCCGGCCGGCTGTTCAAGCTTGAAGCGGTCGAGGGGCAGGTCTTCATTGAGAGTGAGTTTGATGATTTGCAGGTCGAGGCGGTAGTCGTCATGCGGGCGCTCGATGCGGATCTGGCGTGGGAATGCGCCGACGGCGCTGGGCGTCGCCGGCGCGGGACCCTCCTGGTCGCGGACGACCGGTTGCCAATCCGAAACGTGAACGTCGGAGAGCAAAACGCCCCTGGGACCGAAGGTTTGCAGGCGGGAGACCTCCAAGTCGGAACGATCGAACCAAATCTTGCGGAGAATCTCGGTACGGTAGCCGCCGCGCAGGACGGTCAAGACGTAGTAGCGCGCGATCTCATCGTTAAATTCCTCAAAGAGCACACTTTCTTCTTTGCGGACTTCCGGCCACAGGAGAGCATCGAGCAAATGCTGGGGACGGAGATTCTCGATGGGCTTCTCGCTGACGCGCTCGGCAACCACGGAGCCGACGAGAAACTTGTTTTTCGAGGGGATCCAGACCCGGAAAGTTTCTGCGTCGCTGGACATGTCGAAGACTGTTTTGCCGATCACGGGGGCCTGGCCGATCATGCGGATTTCCGCGGGGCGCTGCGCGAGGAGAAACGCTTTCACTTCGTGGTACTCCTCGATCACGCCGCTGTACTTCGAGCCGGCCGTGGGCTTGAGCTCAACCGTGGCGTTGATGCTCCTCACGGCCCGGGCGATTTCATTGTATCTCTCGAGCAGTTCTTCGCGGGTGGCATCGCGGACGACGGGTTTGGCCTGCGGGGGCAATTTTGTGATGGTCTTGATGTGGCCACCGCAGCCGCAAGAAAGCGACGCCAGTGTCGCCCAGACCATCCAAGTCAGCACACGTATGTTCAATCCGGCCGTCCTCATCGATACAAAGAGAGCAATCTAGCAA
>Ga0210406_10002208_pt1 | contig 22616 bp, 17 predicted proteins | sample IncBWC30MmetaG_FD_155454 | JGI IMG/M metagenome (GOLD analysis project Ga0210406, IMG submission 155454) | Forest soil microbial communities from Barre Woods Harvard Forest LTER site, Petersham, Massachusetts, United States - Inc-BW-C-30-M | ecosystem: Environmental > Terrestrial > Soil >...
AAGCGGAAGAGCTTGGTTCCCTTCGTTCCCACATAGCCCACCTGTAATACAGCACGTCCACCGATTGCCTGCTGCACGTTGAGATTGAAGTTCTGAACGTAGGGAGTCCGCAGGTGGGGGTCAGCCCCAAAGAACTCGGCGGAAGGAGATGTTCCCGAGAATACCGGCGTGTTGGGATCGAGTGCCCCGCCCGTCAAGCCCACGTCGGAAATCGCCGCCGGCCCGATACCGGAATAAGCCGGCCCAGGGCAGAAGAAGCAGTTCCATGGGAAATGTCCCAGAAAAATGTCCTGCGCAAAGGCATCGTAGAAAACACCCCACCCGCCGCGAACAACTGTTCTGCCTTTTCCCGTAACGTCGTAAGCGAACGACACGCGAGGCGCGAAGTTGTTAAGGTCCTTTCCATATAACTGTCCAGCCGGTACCTCTTCTCCAGATGCCGTATCGAACCGGTAGAACAATCCGTCTTTCTCGTGACTGACACCGAAATAGTCCCAACGCAGGCCGAGATTCATCGTTAGCCGGGGAGTCCAGCGAAAGCTATCCTGGATGTAGAAGCCGTGGCTGTTTTCAGAAGTGTGCCGGCGCGTGTATCCGGACCGCTGGCCACCATCCACGGGCAGTCCCTCGAGGAAGGCCTGTAGTGGAGTAAGTTGCGCCGGAGGAATGGTCGCGCTATTCGGGTCGTCGATAACGTCAAAGCTCAACTTGCCCCTAAACGTGTTCTCAAGCACCTGCATGATCGTGGTCCGGCGGAACTCGTAGCCGAACTTCACATCATGCCTGCCGAACTTCCAAGAATAGTTATCGATAAAATGCCAATTCGCGTCTACCCGATTTCTCGGAACGCCATTGGTGGCCCCAATCTGCGAAAAGCTGCCGACGTTGATCGCCGGTAGTCCGCCTTCGTAGCCGGTTACGCCCGTGTTCAAGCCGATCGTTGAAGGATTGAATTTCTGATCCTCCGGAAAGAAGCCTTCCGCAAACCGATTCCAGCCCAGCCGAGCCTCATTCACTTGCGAAGAGTTGACAACCTTCACGTACGAAAGCGAAATCAGCTGCACGCGCGTGGGCGTGACTGTGTTGAAACCAGGAAGGATACCCGCCGCCAGTTGAGCGAAAGGAAAACTCTGATCGCTGTCGCCAAAATAATAGCGGCCGGTCAGCAGATTGCTAGCGTCAAAATTGTGATCGATCTTACCGATGAAGCTATCCACCCGATTCTTGAACGGTGTCGCGACGGCAAGATTCGGAACGCTGCAACCTGTCTCATCGCTGGCCGCACCAGGAATGTTTGGCTTGGGCCACGGATTTCTCGCCAATAAGGCCTGCGTAACCGCATTCAGAGTGCCCCCGGAATTAAGGACTTCCTGGCTCGCTGTTGCGATGGCCGCAGGATCCGGTACGCAACTCGTCCCCGACTGCGCCCCACTCTCTCTCTGCCCTTCATAGTTCACATAAAAAAACGTCTTGTCCTTCACGATCGGCCCGCCGAACGAACCGCCAAACTGATTATTCAGGAATGAATTTTTCGGTTGGTCCGCGAAGTTAAAGTAGTTTCGCGCACCCACTTGCCCGCTACGCCAGTATTCCAGGGCCGATCCGTGCCAGGCATTCGTGCCACTTTTGGTAACGATGTTGACAACCGCTCCGCTGTTCCGGCCGTACTCTGCCTCCCCATTGGAAAGCACGCGCAACTCGGCCACCGCATCGATGGGCAGAATGGTCGCTGGATCGCCGAACACTCCTGCTTCATTAATCGCCGGGTCATTCCGGTAGCCGTCATTCATGTCGGTCCCATCTAGCAGAAAATTGTTTGATCGGCCGCGAGACCCATTCATCGAAAACGTACCGAACGACCCCGCCGAGTCCGAGATCTGGTCCGGAGAACCCGCCACTCCCGGGTTCAGGTAAACCAGCTTGGTATAGTCGCGTCCGTTCACCGGAATGTTGGTGATGGTTTCCGCACTCAAAGTTCCGCCCAGCGTGGCTGATGTGGTTTCGACCTGGGGGAGAAGGTCTCCCGACACCTCGACGCGCTGGCTGACTTCGCCCGGCTTCAGCGCCGCATCGACCTTGCGCTCGGTAGCCACATCGACGGTCACCCCATTTGCTACAAACGTCTGAAAGCCGGACTGGGTCACCGTTACCTCATAGGTCCCGATCGGCAGTTCCGGGACGCTGTAGCTTCCATCCGAACCAGTGACGGTTGTTCTTTCCAGACCTGTGCCTGCGTTGCGCACCTTGACCTGCGCTCCCGCGATCACCGCGCCCGTCGGGTCCGTTACGCTGCCGAGAATCGTTCCGCGAAAGGTCTGGGCCGCCAGCGAACCTGCGGCCATAATCACCAACGCCACCATCATCCGGAATCTCATTGGAAGGTCTCCCTCGGGAACCGATTTATCTTAACTATCCTGATATGTGTAGCTTGAATCAGCCGCAAAGCCTCCGGCGCGGTCCGGCGAACCCGCCCACGGGGCAAGTCCGCAGCTTCTCATGGGCACAGATTTTCTCTCGGAGTATCGATGCGAGCGCGCCTGCCGGCTGTCATATGGCATCGAGGACTCGGACACCTTTCCGGGGTCCGATAGCTTTTCGGTGGAGCGATCCAAGCTAAACAAATCGGCGCTTGGGAGTCAATATCGAAACCACTCCCTCGGCGGCGAATTCACTGATACAATGAGCCAACTTTGGGCCGCTTCCAGCCCCTCAAGCGGCTTTTTCCAGGAGTTCCCGATGGTTCGCTGGATCGCTTTCGATGACGAGACTGCCGAGGCCGTGGTCAGCCGGTTGCGCCGCGGGGCCGCCGAAATCCAGCACAACACTCCGGTCGACGCCGCTCTGCACGCCGCCGGGCCGTCGGTGATCGTGTTACCGTCGTCGACACCGGGGAAACTGCTGATCGCCCGCTTCACGAAACACAAGGCCAGCGAACCTGCGGAGATCAAGCCTGCCGTCACGACGATCGCACCAAGGACTGCTCCCAAAAAGCAGCCCGCCTCGATGAAGAAGCCGTGGTGGCGAAAGTTCGTCGCGTAAGAACAGTCGCCAGTCTCCCGTCGTCAGTCTCCAGCCAAGGTCTTCCGTTCGCAGGTTGATTCCGCTGCCTGGCAGTGGCTTTCTTGCTAGCGACTGACGACTACTCACTTCTTCTTGCTCGGATCGTCGCTCGAATTAACGTAGTTGAACGCGAGAGGCGACATGCCGTGCACCTGCACAATCGTCTCGCCGCTTGCCATCGCGTAGTGATGCATGTCCGGGTCCATGTACGCAAAGCTGCCCGCACCGAAGCTGCCCATCTTCGCATCGTCGAATGTGTCGCCCATGCCGACTTTAAAGGTGCCCGAGATGACCGTCACGTTCTCCCGCTTCGGGTGCCAGTGCGGAGCGATGCGATAACCGTCCGGCATCTTGATACGAATCGTGAAGTCTCCGCTGGAAGCGGTCGGGTCGCCTTCCAGCACGGCGAGTTGGGCTCCCGGTGGAACGAAGGCAGGCACCGGACCATAGGGAATTTTGTCAGGCGTAAACACGTTATCGACCGGCGCCGGTGATGCCGCCACCAAAACCGCGCACAACAATATCGTCAGTGTGACAAGTTTCATTGGTTTTCTCCGGAAGAGAAGTTTCGCGAACCAATCGCGAGACCAAGCAGCGCCCTGTTGACCGAGCAGTATACGCCGAAACTAGTTCACCACAGAGTCACAGAGTTTTTCTCTCTGTGACTCTGTGGTAAAGAATTTCTCTGGTGATTTCCGTGGTGAAGAATTTTCGTGCCGAAGAAATTAGAATGTGAACGCGACGCCGCCCCGCACCGAGCGCGCCGACTGCACCAGGTACACCGTACGGCCGTCCGTCCCCATCACCGGCACATAGCCCTGGGCCATCAGGTTACGCAGGTCAAGCATCGCTTCCATGTGCACCGGCAGGAAGCTGAATCCCGGCAAAGGCTGCCGCAGAAATACATTGAGGTAAGGATCAGACTGGCCGGCGGACGCGTTGAACATATCCACCTGCGTCAGGCCGCGTCCACTGACCCAACCATAAGAGGTCGTCCAGTGCGTGCGGCATCCGGGAAGCTTGCCGCTGAACTTCGCCGTAACCGCGTGACGGCGCTCCGTCGTGAGCGACTGCCGGGCCTCTCTCAACTCGACATCAGGCTGGGTCAGATCAAGCACGCCGCCATAAGCGAAGTCGAGGGTTGCGGTCAGGTCTGAATTCAGCTTGCGCTGCAGCACAACCCGCAAGCCGCGCGTGTCCAGCTTCGTGCCCTGATACGAGAACGTGCCGGAGTCGACATCAGGCAGGAGTTCCCCGTTCTCGGCGGTCGCCATGCCGACGCCGGTCAGAACCGTGTTCGTGACCCGGTCGGAGTAATACGCCACCTGCATATTGTTCTTGCCGATGCGATGCGAAATGGAGACTTCCTGGTGGCGCGCCCGTTCTAGCGCAGGTGAGAAGCTGGCGATGCTGACGCGCGGACCGGAGTCGGTCAGCACCGAGCTCTCGATATCGCCGTCTTTGGTCATCGCATCCGACGGACGCGAACTCGTGAACCGGTACTCCAACACGGTGTTCGGAGAAACGTGAAGGTCGGCCGTTCCAAACGGACGGAATGCCGTGAACCGTCCCATGAACTGAACCGTCTGCAGCTCGCTGCCGAACTTCAACTCAAGAACGTTGCCCACCTGCAGGTCATCTGTGGTGGTAAGGCCGAAGGCCTGTAATCCCTGCTGGCGGAAGCTTCCCATCGGCGGCGCCAGGCGACGAACCGTCAATGCAACCGTCGGATGTGAACCACTTGCCGTGTGATGGGTATAAGAAGTGCGCAGAACCGCCGCGCCCGCTCCCTGCCCGTACCCCACATTGCCTTCCAGGCGCACCGCATCTTCCGAGAGCATCTTGTGCTCGATCGAGAAGCCGGTGCTCATATCGGAAACCGTCCCGTAGCCTTCCGATGGAGAACCCGCCAGGAAAGACAAGCTGGCCTTCAGGTCGTGATCCTCGCCCTTTTCTTTCACCGAGGCGGTGGTGATTGCCGATCCGTCGTCGAGTACGCGCAATACCGGGCGATTTGCCGCCGAACGCAGCGTCCATTTCCAGTCATCGTCCTCCGCAGGGCCGCGCAGCGGGCCAAGCTGGATCGCCTCAAACAGCGTGTTCAGCGTGACGTTGACTACCATCGACGATCCCGCATGCAACCCGATCCGGTCACGCAGAGCAGGCAGGAAGGAAGGCGCCGTAACTTTCAGCGTGTAGGTTCCAGGGAGGAGATCGCTGATGGAGTAGAAACCGCGATCGTCGGTGAACACTTTCAGATCGTGAGCCGCCGCGCTCAGGACTTCAACCACCGCGCCCATCTGGGGGACACCGGCAGAACTACGCACGTAGCCGGAAATCGATCCCGGGCCATCGGTCGCCAGCGCGGGGAGCGCCAGGCCAAGAAGAACTACGAAGCATTTAAACGTTCGCAGCATCACTCCACCACCTCAGGGGTCAAGCGCGACCCTCACTCCACGGAAAACATCGCCGTGGGGCCAACGGTCTGCTTGGAGATGTTGTCGTTGACCTTGATCTCGATCCGGTACAAACCGGGCTGCAAATTAGCCGCCGACAGGGTTTTCTGCAAAGTCACCTGTTCGCCAATGTTGCCCATCTGCTCCGTCGATTCGGTTGTGTGCACCACGGCCTTGTTCGTGGCCGTGTTCACGACGTCGTATTCAAACGTGGCGGAAGGCTTGTGCGTTTTCTCATCCACGCTAAGGTTGTAAACCTGCATCCAGAAATTCATCTTCTGCGTGCGTTTGAAAGCGATCGGCTTGCCGTCAGCGGGCGGCACCCGAGGACGGACCTTCATCGTGCCAATCACGAAGCTTCCGGTTCCGATGTCCTTGGTCGCCACTGGATACATCTGGTCGGCAACGATCAGCGAAGAGTTGGTCAGGTGTTCATCACCGAAGTCGGGAACCATCAGGCTCTTGCTCCAGTTCCCTACGCGATCGCCGTTTACGTCCTTCACCACCACGTCCAACCGGTAATGTCCCGGCTTCAGCGGCAGCGCTTTCCAGTACACCTGCGAGTTGTCGGCCGCCTTTGAGAGCAGTTCCGCCGGTACGTCCACCTGCACGGTGTCTTCAAACGTCTGCGCGATGCGGCCGCTCAACGTAGCCACGCGTCCGAAAATATTCACCGTGCCGCGCTGCACGCCGTCCTTGTTCTGAAAGGTAATGTCGCGATTCTTTACCTGGATCGTGATCGGCGTCAGAACCGTGTCGCTGGTAACCTTCACGAAATCCGCCCGCACATCGAACGGCATCAGGTTCACCGTGATCTTGTGCGAAACGATTTCCTCCAGGTCCTTGAACTTCACCGCCGGAGGCTTGTTCAGCTTGGCAAACGTGTCGAGGCGGTCAAACTGCTTGGTCTGCAAATCCTGATTGAAGGGGCCCTGTCCCAAACGCTCAAGGCCGCCGCCCTGGAAACGCGCTGTCTTGTTCGACATGCCCATCTGCTCGTAGAGCGTCAATCCGGCGTTGGGCGTGTAGAGCAACGCGTCTTTTTCGGAGCGGTCGATCGTCATGTGGTAGTCGCCGCACATGCAGGTGTCGACGAATTCAATGATGATTTCTTGCCCCACCCCTTCGATGTAGCGATAGCGCCACTGTTCAAACGGGTAGGTGGAAGTCGTGCCGCCGCCCTCTTCCATTGGACGATCATAGGTGCCGCCCGAAGGATGCGACTCGATTTCGTCAGCCGGCCCGTACATGATGTACATGCGGCCGCGATCGGTCTTCCATCCAGGGATCCCCGCAGGGAAGTGCTCGTTGGCGTAGGCGATGCGCCGGTAGTGCTCTTCCTTGAACTCGTTCTCGATCGTGTCGGGCGTGGGATCGCGACGCTGCCAGAATGCTTCGATGAACTGGTCACGTTCCTCGTCGTTCGAAAGCTGCTTGAACGCGGAGCGCTCCTCGTCGGTGATGATCCAGCGGACGTCCTCGTCAAGCCACTTCTTGTAGGAGCCCGAAACTTCCTGCTTGAACCGCTTCTCGTTGGCCTTGCGTTCCTTGTCACCCAGCGGGCGCTTCAGCGGATCGACCTGATCCGACCCAGGCTTAGCTTTCTCCTTGGCGTCCTTGCCGGAGTCGGCTGCCCCCTGTTCGTCACCCTTGGTTTTGGAATCCTGCGCGAACAGATAGGAATGCCCAGAGAGGAAAACAGCGCTTGCGACGAAGAGGGCCAGAACGTAACGACGAACACCTACCAGGAACATGACGGGGGCACTCCTAATGGCACACTGGTAACCGGATTGTACGGCCTTCAGGGGCTCAAAGCAAGGCTAAGTCTCGCCCCTAGAATGTATTGTGAATCTTCCGCTTCGGCGCCGGGTTGCCTCGCTCGTAACAATATTTGTAAGCCTCTTTCCTGGCGCGAAAGCGCTGCAAACCGTTTTATAATGCGGGGTTTACCTCCTCAAGGATGCCCGGTTGTCACTTCTGGGGTGACTCCTCACTCCAAAGGACCGGGTGGAACTTTCACAGGCCGCCGACCGTATCTTCAAAAGCGTGCGACCGGTTCGCCCTTTTGGATGCGAAAAGGCAATAGCTCTTCCGGGTAACTTACTGAGGAGAGCGGGGTTTCATAGAGCGGACGAGGACGCATGAAGACCTGGAAAAAAGTGTTGATCGGCGTGGGCGGCCTGCTTCTCGCCCTGATCCTGGTCGGCATAGGGATCCATCAGGCTAACAAAGGCGTAGTGACGGTTCAGACCGGCAAGGCGCAGCGCGAGAATCTTTCCTCCATCGTCACTGCGTCGGGTGAGATCAAACCGAAGACTTACGTGAACATCGGGGCCAATGCGTTCGGGAAGATCACTCACCTTTACGTCCATGAAGGTGACCGGGTCAGGAAGGGCCAATTGCTGGCGCAACTGGAAAACGTGCAGTCGACCGCCGATGTCGCCGCCACCAGGGCGTCGCTCGAAGCCTCGCGCACCGATGCCGTCGCCGCCGAAGCCAACCTGAATACCGCGAAGGCGGACCTTACGCGCGCGAAGGCTGACTTTGAGCGCGCCCATCTTGACTGGGATCGCGCTGAGGGCCTTTTTAAGGCGGGAGTCATCTCGAAGGCCGATTACGACACTCGAAAAGCTACCTGGCAAACTACCGAAGCCGGAGTAGCCCAAGCGCAAGCGCGGGTTGCGCAGGCCAACGCTCAAACGGAATCCGCTGACCGCCACATCGCTCAGACCGACGCCACCCTGACGCGCGCCTCCGACGTCCTGCAAAAGACCGTCTATGCCGCACCGTACGCCGGCGTGATCACGAATCTTCCGGTGCGCGAAGGCGAAACCGTGGTGATCGGAATCCAAAACGCGCCGGGCAGCACGCTCATGACCCTGGCCGACATGTCCATCATCACGGCCGAGGTAAAGGTCGACGAGAACGACATCGTCAACGTGCAACTCGGCCAGCAGGCTGAAGTCTCCATTGACGCGATTCCAAAGAAGATCTTCCGCGCCGTCGTCACCGAGATCGGCAACAACGCCATTGTCCGTTCGACCGGTGTTGCCACTTCTCAATCTGCATCTGCGAGCCAGGAAGCCAAGGACTTCAAAGTCGTGGTGACGCTGCAGGATCCTCCTGAAGATCTTCGCCCGGGCCTCTCGACCACGGCCAAGATCACGACCGCGACCCGCAGCAACGTTGTCGCAATCCCGATCCAGGCAGTGACCATCCGTCGCGAGAGCGATCTGCTGGCAGCAACGGAAAAAGGCTCTGTCCAGGCAGCGGCTCCCCAGAACGGCGCGTCCAAAGTAACAAAGGACGATGAGACGCAGGGCGTGTTCGTGGTTCGGAATAAGAAAGCTCAGTTCGTTCCAGTGCAAACCGGAATCATTGGCACCACCGACATCGAGGTTCTGAGCGGCCTGCAAGAAGGCGATGAAATCGTCACCGGGAGCTACAAGGTTTTGCGCACGATGAAGCCGGGTGCGAGCGTAAAAATCGACAACTCGGCTGCCAAGAAAGAAGAGAATGAGTAGAGTTGAGTCATCTGAACTCGACAACTAACAACGGTTGGGGTGGCTCGTCCAATGGGGAGCCGTCCGGATGGAGAAAGTAAGTGTCCCCACAGGACCAGGAGAAGAAGATGGCAACTGCTGAAGTAGTGAATTTTTCCCAGCCCGCAGTGTTGGCTCCTCCGCAGCAATGCATGATTGCAACCGAGGACTTGTGGAAGACCTATGACATGGGCTCGGAGCAGCAGGTCCATGCGCTGCGCGGGGTCAACCTGCGCATCCAGCGCAACGAATACGTCGCCATCATGGGTCCTTCCGGCTCCGGCAAGTCCACACTAATGAACCTGATCGGGTGCCTCGATTCTCCCAGCAAAGGCAATTACTGGCTCAACAACCAACTGGTGAGCGAACTCGACGATGATGAACTAGCCCGCATCCGCAACAAGGAAATCGGCTTCGTGTTTCAGACCTTTAACCTGCTGGCACGCGCTACGGCGTTGCACAATGTCGAACTGCCCCTGATCTACGCCGGCGTTCCCGCGGAAGAACGCCTGGCGCGCGCCGAAGGAGCACTCGCGGCCGTCGGCATGGAGAAGCGCATGACCCACAAGCCCAACGAGCTTTCCGGCGGCCAGCGCCAACGCGTCGCCATCGCCCGCGCGCTGGTCAACAAGCCTTCCATCATCCTGGCCGACGAACCCACCGGCAACCTCGACTCGCAGACCGGTAACGAAATCATGGCCCTGTTCGACCGTCTGCAGGCCGAAGGCAACACCATCGTGCTGGTCACCCATGAGCACGACATCGCCGAGTACGCCCATCGCGTCATCTTCATCAAAGACGGCGTGATTGCCGGAGACGAGAGAAAGCGTAGACCTTAAGCTGATTTCACCACAGAGTCACAGAGACACAGAGAGAAGCTTCAGAGATTGAATCGTGATGCTTTTTGGTGTCCCTGTGCTCCGGGTCTTTGATTTCCTTCGCAGCCATAAGGTTCCTCTCCCTGCGAGTCTCGCCCAGACAAACTTCAAAGAGGCATCCGCGATGTCTCTGCCTAAGCCAAAAGAAGAAAGAAGCCCCAGATTTTCTCTGCGTCTCTGTGCCTCTGTGGTGAATGATTCTCCCTCCGTTCCTATTCGAACCAAGTCTCATAAGCGGAAATTCACGCTCGACGCTAATTCTTTCCGCCTTCAGGCCGATAGAGCTATTGAAGGACGGCGAAACTGTGAAAATTCTCCTGGTGGAAGACAGCAAGCTTCTGCGACTGACCAATGAGCGCACGCTAGTGAAAGCAGGCTATGACGTGATCAGTGCGGAAGACGGGGAAGAGGCATTGCGCTGCGCCAAAGAACACAGGCCGGACCTTATTCTGCTGGACTTGCTGCTGCCCAAGATCAGCGGACTCGAGGTTTTGAATCGACTGAAACACAATCGCGACACGGCGAAAATTCCAGTGGTTGCGTTGAGTGGATTGTCGGAGAAAAACCGGCAAAAGCTCCTCGATGCCGGAGCTGACGATTACCTGGAGAAGAATTCCGTCATCACCGACAAAGGCGACAGCCGGCTGCCCAAGATTCTCGAAGAGGTCATTTGCCGAATCAACCGCAAGCGCGGCATTGCCTTCACTCCGATCCTCAACAAGAAAACCCAGTAGCGGCCGCTGGCTATACGATCTCGTTCAAGCCACCGGCTTCTTGCGCGCGAGCAGATCGTAGATCAGCACCGCCACCGCGATCACCGCCAGAATATGGATGATCCCGCCGGCAAGGTGCAACACGAACCCGAGCAGCCACAAAATCAGAAGAACGGCGACGATAGCGCGAAGCATGTGTTCACTAGCCCTCTTGTCCAGCGCCTTTTCCGCAGGCGCTTGGCCCGTGAGCTTACCAGAAAAAATTGCGTGAGAATAAAAACGCCGCACACCTGCAGAACGCAGACCGAGTTTCTACCCGAAACCCCCGATTTGACGCGCATCCCACCGAGCCTATCTTGATGCCGGTCTGTTGGGACGGTTCCGTCTTCTGAACGACTCTTGCTGTTGAGCGAAGCATACCTGATTGACCAAGACGGACTGAGTCTCCCGGCAACAGTCCGAGAGCATGGTCCAAACAAAGGAAGTAATGAAAGGGGATCTATGAGTACCGAAAAGACCGGACAGCAGTCCAACCCGAACGACCCCACGCAACAGCACAATCGCGACAAAGAAAACCAAGGTCAGCGCGACCAACCAGGTTACGACCAGACCGATCAGCAGAAAGATCGGAAGCCGGGCCAGGGCCAGCAGGACAGCGACGACCGCGAACGGAAATCCGCATAGTTCCTCTGATCTAAATACAAAGCCCCCTTCCTCACGGAAGAGGGCTTTTTTTCTTACTCGCTCAAAGTTACTGACTGTTGCCAGGCTGGTCGGATGCGGCCGTCAGAGTCCCGAAGACTCCATCGGCTTCATCGTTCGGTCCCGCTGTGAAATACAGTGAGGTGGCCATCCCTCATTGGTCGAATCTCCGCCGAAGCTCAATCCCCACAATCCCGGAACCATGAGTGTCATCCCGGTTGTGTCGTCGAGCATGGCTCCTTCGTGCTTGCCGCTGGCGGTATTGAAGGCCTGAACGGTTCCGTCTCCAAAATTTCCGATCAACAGGCGATGCGTGAACTTGCCGAAGTCGCCCGGGGCCTGTGCAATTCCCCAAGGCGCGTTAAACCACGGACCGTGCTGCAAGGTGAGTAACAGCTTTCCGGAGGGACTGAACACGCCCGCATAGCCGAGGCCTGCGCCGTGATCTTCGTCGAGGCTGCCGGGGCTGCGGTGCGCAAACGTCACCACCAGGTTGCCACCCACGTTCTGAATGTTGAAGGGAGCGTAGCCGGAAGGGAGACCGGGAATCCGAAATGCATGCTCATCGTTCGGCTCTACGCGCACGAAATTCGCGTTGTAGACTTCCACGCGGCCCGACTGGAAGTTCGTCGCGTAGAAGCGCGGCCCGAAGCTGGGTGTGGCGATCGCGCAACCTTTGTAAACGGCCTTGCCGCTATTGTTCTTGATGATGATGGTGCTTGCAAAGTTCGCTGCCGGATTCCAGCCCGAGATCGTGCCGTCCTCGGTCACGAACAGGAAGATGGCTTTCCCCCCACCCACCTGAAATCCTGAGGTCGGATTGACGACTGTTCCGGTCGGAGTAGCGGTGCCGGTACCGTCTGGAGTCGCGATTTTAACGACCAGGGGCGAGGGTGCGCCGCCCGGCACGAATGGCGCACCAGCTCCGTCGTACACGGTGGTCAATCCCGCGCCATTGTCGGAAATCCACCAAGGACCGCCGCTTCCTCGCGACATGCCCCATGGATTGAGCAGCTGTGAATCGACGTTGGGAGCGCCTGAAACAGAGGATGAGTCGGTAGTGAGATCGGTGCGGTGATATTTCTGAGCGCTGCTGATGGTCGGCATCAACAACGCAAAAAACGTGGCGGCAAGCATAAGTCGGCGATCGGCTGAGATCGGCATACATCTTCCTCCACTGAACTTGAAATCATCTTTGACTGACGCGGATAGAGGCGCGTCTCCCCTAGGCAGTGGGGCAACGGTATGCCTGCTCGCAACTCGGGTTTGTCACCGAATTGTCGAGTTTCGGCAATTTTGTTGTCAGATCGCAGGGATACGGCAGTGAAAAGAGTTTTGCGGAGGGTTACGTCATTTTTGCAGGTGCAAACGAACTACTGCGAGTTCGGGGCACCTTCCACGCCCGCCGTATCGGTCGGCGCGGGGCGAGCCGCGAAGAAATTGTGATCGTAAAGATTTCGATACATTCTGCCCGCGATTTCTGCCGCTTTGGGACCGAACGTCGGGCGTCCGCCTTGCAGGAACACTACGGTGACGATCCGTCCAACATCCGTATTCGCGTAGGAAGCGAACCAGCCGTAGCGCGTTCCCGAACGCGAACACGTTCCGGTCTTGCCCAGGACTTGCTCCTCGGAGAAGTTGTAACGAACACTGCGTGCTGTGCCGTATTGAACGGCCCCCGCCATGCCGTCGGAGATTTCAGGAATGATCGGAGCAATATCGAGATGGCGCTTCACGCGCGGCTGGAAGTTGGCGATCTCTTCCGGCGTCGTGGGATGCTGCGCGTAATAAAGCGTGCCGCCATTGGCAATCGCCGAGACCATCGCGCCGAGCTGCAGCGGGGTCATCGAGATGCCCTCGCCGAAAGAACACATCTTGCCGACGCCGCCCAGCTTGCTCGAGATCTCCGCCTCCGGATAGGTACCTAGCTGCTCGCCTTCGATGTTGTACCCGGCGAGTTCCCCCAGGCCGTATTCATTCGCGTAGTAACGAACCTTCTCAAACCCTAGTTTGCGGCCCAAAGCCTCGAAGTAGGCGTTATTGGAACGCGCTAGTGCCAGCGTGAGATTCATTCGGCTGCGGCGGCCGAGTGCAACCGGCGTATCTTTGTCGATCAGGCCTTCGCTCAACGCGGCCAGGGCCACCGCGACCTTGATCGTGGAGCAGGGTTGCGCGCCGCTCGACAACGCCAGCTTCTGATTCACCATCGCAAGAACGCGTCCGCTGGTCGGCTCGATCGCGACCACGGTTCCATTCATGTTGCCCAGCGCGTCGATCGCAGCCTGGCGAACCACCGGATCTTCCCCAGCGGTGTTGTCGCCTTCGGCGATGTCTTCCGCGAAAGAACTTGTATAGAACCGCTCGTAGTAGCGGTGGCGACGGCGATGAACTGCCGTGCGCTTGCTCGCGGCAGTAACGGAACGCTTGCGCGCGAGGTGGCTCATGCGTCGGCGCGCGCGCGTCGTTTCTGCCACTTTTTGTGACTTGGACTTGCCCGTAAGTGCCCGCGTATTAACATTCGCGGCCGTGACGAACCGCGACGCAGCCAACGTGAGGACTGCTAACAGCAACAGCTTGCAAAAGTTACTTGACTTGGCCGACATCGAGCCCCTTACCTTACTCAAAGCAACGCAATATTAGATGCACGAAGCTTGCCATTTGCTATGGCACGATCCGGCCATCTATCGCCTTCGATACTAAGAGACTTAGGCTTTCCTGGGCAATGGAATTTTACTCGGCAGTTATGAGCGGCAAAGCAAAGTTAAGTTGCTACTTTGCTTTGCTTTGCGGAGAAAACACCCGGGTTCTCAGCCTTTCGTAATTCGTAACCAGGTAACCAGAATGGCACTCCCGCACCAGTGCAAACTTTTGCCGCTTCAGGCAGTGTGGCGGATTTGGGTGGACCGCCCACACCCACTCACTCCACCTCCGGCTCGGCCAGGAACCGGTATCCGATGCCCCGCACTGTCAGCAGATGGCGCGGACGCGCCGGATCGTCTTCGATGTAGCGGCGCAAGCGCACCACGAAGTTGTCTATCGCGCGTGTATCGGTGTCCTCTTTCAGTCCCCACACTTCTTCCAGGATCGACTTCCGCGAAACCACTTGCCCGTTGCTCTGGACCAAATGCTTAAGCAAGTCGGACTCCATGAGCGTGAGCTGAATCTTTCCGCGGTTGGTGATGAGTTCGAGCGTGCCGAAGTCAAGCGTTTTTCCGCGAAAGGAGAACACATCGCCGGTCTTCGCGGTCTTCGTTCCATTGCCTTCGAATGCGGGCTCGCTCGCGTGAGGTCCCGAGCGCTGCCACTGGCTGCGGCGCAGCAAACCCTGCAGGCGGGCCAGCAGGATTGCGAGTTCGAAAGGCTTAGGCAGGTAGTCGTCCGCGCCCGAGGCGAAGCCCTTCAACACATCTTCGGGACGACCGCGCGCGGTCAGCATCAGCACGGGCACAAAGTTTCTCGCTTCTCGGAGCTGGGTGGCGACTTCGAATCCGTCTTTGCCCGGCAGCATGACATCGAGCACCACTGCGTCGAAGTTTTCTTTTTTTTCAAGCAGGCGATCGAGCGCCGCTTCCCCGTCGCCGACCACCTCGACCGAATGTCCCTCGGCTTCAAGGTTGTACGACAACCCCTTGGCGAGATGCGCCTCGTCCTCGACCACGAGCACGCGGCTCATGCGCCCCCCCGGGAGGCCACGCTGCGCGGTAGTTCCAGCGTGACGGTCGTTCCCTGCCCCTCGCCGGCGCTTTCGGCAAACACTTTCCCACCATGCTTGTGCGCGATCGATCGCACAATGAACAACCCCAGTCCGGTCCCTTTCACGTGGGCGAGCGACCTGCTTGAGACACGATAAAACCGTCTGAAGATGCGCTTAAGCTCTTCGGGCGGAATCCCCACGCCCCGATCCTGCACTTGCAAGCGCACATTTTTCTGGTCGGCCGCGACACGCACTGCCACGTCCACCTTGCTGCCCGAATATTTCACCGCGTTGTCGATCAGGTTCGAGACGGCAGTGCGCAGTTCCTCGGCATCGCCGAATACATGTGGGGCATTGCCATTCGTCGCCGTGGTCTCGTAGTGCAACGCCTCGGCTTGTAAGTGATACCGCGTGCGCACTAATTCCACGCACTCGCGCACCAAGCCGTCGAATTCCAGTTCCACGCGGTGATGCTTGGCGCCTCTCTGTGCCGCCTGCCCAGCCTTTAACACCTGCTCGACCGTTCCTAGCAGGCGGTCGGTGTCGCTGAGCATCAGCCCGTAGAATTCGCGGCGGCGCGTTTCGTCTACCGGACGGCTCTGCAGCGTCTCCAGATATAGGCGAATCGATGCGATGGGCGTTTTCAGTTCGTGTGTGACGGCGTTGATGAAGCTGTCGTGCTGCTCGTTGCGCCGGATCTCGCGCACCAGAAAAATCGTGTTGAGAATAATGCCCGCGGCAATCGCGCAGAAGAAGATGAATCCCAGAAAGACTTTAACGCCTTCCTGCCAATTAAGGATGATCCACCCGCTGCCTACGGCCACGGCCGTGGCTGCCAGCCCGACGCCGAGGGTCAGGAAGAATGCAATCGTTTTGCGGCGCGAGGTGATGCGCATGGCGTTACCGCTTGATTGTACCGCCGGGCGCAGCCACTCCGAGAGTCGCAGGGCAACCCGAGCGTTACACCCCAGCCGGGCGTGGCAGGCAAAGAGGAGAGTCGCAGTCAAGCGGAGAGTCGCGCAACGACGCTATAAGATAGCCCCACACGTAAGTGCGGAGTAAACATCGGGAACAATCGAGAGTGCCCTTCAGGGGACGACACCCTCACAGCCCAGGACGCCCGTCCCTCCACCAACAACAAAAAAGGCGGCCTGGTTGAGGCCGCCTCGAAAACTCACACCGAACTAATCCGTGAACTGCGGTGCCGCCAGCTGTCCGTTCGGCGCTGCCACCAGGCCCGCTTTGATCTCAGTCAAATTCACTTTCTGAATCTGCCATGCCAATCCAAGCTTTTTCAACGCCCAGATGCCGTACCAGTTCAAATCCACTTCATACCAGGTCAGCCCATGGCGCGCCGAAGTCGGATGCGCGTGGTGGTTATTGTGCCAGCCTTCGCCGAAGGTGAGGATGGCTACGAAGAAGTTGTTGGTGGAAAGATCGCGGGTCGAGAACCGCCGCGAGCCCCACATGTGGGTGATGGAATTCACCATCCAGGTGGCGTGCAGGCCGACTACCGTCCGCATGAAAATGCCCCACAGCAGGAACGGCAGACCGCCGATCGCAAACAGGATCACGCCCAGAACAATCATGGGAACGTAGTGATATTTGGTTAGCCACACGTGAAACTTATCTTTGGCGAGGTCGGGAACGTAGCGCGCCAGCGTGGTCGTGTCATGGTGCATGGACTTGCCCATGAGGATCCAGCCCATGTGCGCCCACCAGGTGCCGTCGATCGGGGAATGCGGGTCGCCTTCCTGGTCCGAGAACTTGTGATGTATGCGGTGCGTGGCTACCCAGAAAATCGGGCCGCCCTCGAGCGCGAGCGTTGCGCAGACGGTAAGGAAATATTCTACCCACCTGGGAGTCTTGTAGCCGCGGTGCGTGAGCAGGCGGTGGTAGCTCATCCCGATGCCGAGCGATCCTGATACCCACCACAGGAAGCAAGCGACAAAAAATGCTTTCCACGTGAAAAAGAACAACGCCGCAATGGCGCCCACGTGAAACAGTCCCATAAAGATGGCTGTGACCCAATTGATCTGATCGTCGCCGGCGTGGTTGCGCGCGAGCGCTTCCAGTTCCATAGAAATTTTCCCCGTTTGGAAGGTGCACGGTTAAGGTATCAAGGGAACGGGATAGGCCTCTGTAATACTTGTGTAATAGCAAGCACTTGGCGCGTTACGAGGGTAACGAGCGAACACCTGAAGTGCTATTGCGAGTGGCGGGGCATCGCAAAGTGTGTGGGTCGGACACTCCAGTCCGACAAAGCTTGCGAGGGTTATTAGGCTTGTGAATCGCGTACAGATTTCCGTCAGTGCTGCCGAAGTACACCTCATCGTCGAACACCACAGGGAAAGACAGGATCGCTCGCACTGACATCATCCGGTGCACGCCGATCACGATGTCGTCATAGAAATCATCCGCAAACGCCGCTTCGTATTTGGACGTGCGTTCGATCCGTCCGTTTGAAAAGCCCAAAGCGGCTTCAACTCCGGCGTGCTGAATGCGGGCTTGCTCAATCTTGCGGGCACGCGGGTGTTGGAGAAACGCGAAGCGGCTCGACTCCCATCATCCTTGAAGCAGGAAGCGCACGCCCATGAGGACCAGCACGCTGCCCAGAACGCGCCGCAATACCGGGAGTGGCAGTTGCTGCGCCCAGGACGCGCCGAAATAACTGCCCACGCAGATGCCGAGCGCAATCAGCAATCCCAACTTCAAGTCGAAGTGGTGCGCTCGAGCGTACGGCAGGAAGGCGATGAACCAGATCGGCAGCGACGAGATCATGAGCGCTGTTCCTTGCGCGCGCAACTGGTCCATTCGAAACACATAGATCAGGGCAGGAATGACGAACGCGCCGCCCGTCCCGGTGATGCCGACCAGGATCCCGACCACCGCGCCCACCAAAAGTTGCAGCAGGATGTTCATTCCATGAACCTTAGCGAAGAATTTGACTATGAATTGCCGGCAGCATTGTAAACGCAGCATTGTAAACAAGGGAGGCTTGAGATTGGATCGAGGCAATGAAATCTTATAGTTATAGGTCTTCCCGAGAAAGAGACTGGCTCAGCGGCGAAAAACGAGGGTCCGGAGGCCTTCCAGGATGGTCTTTAAACGCGATTCCGAGCCCTCATGCGCACGATCGTGCCTTCGGGAGGTGCAAAGTCCATCCCGAGTGCGCGGCGCGTCTATAAGTCACCCTGGCGCGATTCTTAGCTATTTGATAACGCCGCCGACCACCGACCCGAGGCAGGCTCGAAACCGAGTTTCAAAATCACAACTGGTCGCCGGAAGTGGTCTGCACAAAACCCCGGCAGCAAAACACGAAATTCGTCTGGGCATCTCCCGTTGTTACCTCTGTAAGTTACTTTTGCACCTCCCCTTTTAGGGATTTCGGTGCATCTACAGTGAATAACGTATTTAGAAACAATAGCTTGCGAAGTCAAGCGAGTAACGGTTACCTTGGGTTACTTTGGTACATTGATCCGTCGAGTAGACCTGTTAAGTTTATATGGCCAAAAAATTAGCTGCGTGACGTAAAGGCCGTTTTTACACGTGTCCTAAATTGTTTTGGGTGAGAACACGATGAGTTCGACCGCCAATCTCGCGTACTTCACCCTGTGGTTTGCGCACCCCGTGCTGCAGGCGGGGTTGGTCGGCATTCTGCTCTGGCGGAAGTTCTACCGCACGTTCCCGATCTTCTTCAGCTACATCGCCTTCCAGATCGTCGTGTTCGGCGTGCTGTTCCCGCTGCACAGCGACCGCTTCTATACGATTTTCTACTACACCTCCTGGGGCACGACCGCGGTCAGCGTTATTCTGGGTTTCTACGTCATCCACGAACTTTTTCAAGACGTGTTTCGTCCGTACCACACGTTGCGCGATCTGGGCTCGGTGTTGTTCAAGTGGGCCGCGCTGGTGATGCTGCTGGTGGCGGGCGTGGTGGCGGCTTCGACCGCTTCGGCCACGGAAGAGCCTCTGCGCACCGGCATCATGACGCTGCAGCGCAGCGTGCGCGTGGTGCAGTGCGGGCTGATCCTATTCTTGCTGGTGTTCTCGCGCTACCTGGGCACGAACTGGAGGCAGAAGAGTTTCGGCATCGCGCTCGGGTTCGGCGGTTTTGCTAGTGTCGAGCTCGCGCTGGTGGCGATCAACGCGGCCAGCGACAACGTCTTCAACCAGATCCTCACGAACTTCGTGAACATGGCGGCATACGACATCACGATTCTGGTCTGGATCGGATACATGCTCACCAACAGTCCGGCGCGCGAACCAGCCACACACATGCTGCGCCCGCAGCGCTGGGAAGACGGGCTGAGCGCGATCCAGCATCCGCAATCTGCTGACTCGCTCATCCCGATGTTTGAGAGCATGGTGGATCGCGCGCTCTCGAGATCCGGAGCAGAGCCTGAAGCGATGCCGGCGCCCGCACCCGCACCCAACGTGGAGGAGATCACATTGCCGGGCAGCGGATCGCGACGCATCACCTTCGACTACCCGCCGCTGTCACAACGTGCAGTCTCCAAGGGCTGACACGGCGCGCGCGAATTCAACAGGCCGTACAGTAGCCACGCAGCGCGGAACCAATCCCATCCAAAATCCCCTCGGCCGATTTCCCGTTCACTATTCGAACTGACAGCCCAGAGCCAATAACCCGCCCGACCAGGTGTAAGCCGGTCTTAAATTGAGACGGACTATCGGAATGCTGGATCTCAAGGTCCACTATTGATGAGTGGATCGCTGAAAATCAGTGCGGAAGGGGGCGTTCGGTACGGTGCAAGACAAATTGGGGACCAATCCGGAACTTCCTGATGTGAAAGGACGGCAAAAATACAGAAACTTCTGTAGGAATTTTCCCGGAGTTGGGTATAATCCGGGGCGCGCGACAGGTGACTTTAGTAACCGAGCCATGTGACGCGCAAGGAGACCCCAATGAAACGAACGATCAGGGCGTTGTTCCTGATGCTTGCGTTCGCGGCTACTTATGTAGCTGCCGCCGCCCCTAGAGTTGCCGCTCCGGACGGCGGTCCGCTACCTTTGTGTCCTCCACGCAAGGGACCTCACTGCAGCCTAAACGTAAACTAGCAAACAGCAAGGTCACGAAAGTAACCTGCTGGTAACCTGCTGAACCATCGATATTTTGGGACCTGTGGGCTGATTCGAGCTGAAGACTCGACTCGGTCCTCTTTTTTTGGGGCGCAAGTGTGCTTCTTGTTGTCAGCTCTCGCTTAGGCTGCTGACCGATTGGACGTACGCAGTTGTTGTTCGAGTTGCTCGGCAGTGGACACGGGAGGCTGGCAGGTTGTGCCCGAACACACCACGGCTTTCGCCTCACTCTCGCGAATTCCCGGCAGGTTGGGAACGGTTTCCGCCAGCGCCGGCGGCAGATTCTGCGCGACCGCTTCGTTGGGCGTCAGATGGATGACTGCTTTATTGAATGCCAGAGAGGACATCGCCGCGCGATAGAGGTTGCGCGCGCCATCGCCTTCGCCGATTACAACCACCTGGGTGTGCGGCTGCGTGAAGTGGACGCCGGCAATTCCGTAAGTCGACCCGAAAATGCCAAACTGCTCGGCCATGCCCGCAAATACTTCCAGCGTTTCCTGCGCCTGGTCGCGGTAACTCTGCTGGTTGGTGTATCCATGCATCCGCAGCAGCGCGATGGCGGCAACAGAATTTCCGGCGGGGGTGGGCGAATCCTGAAAGGGTTTTCGGCGCGTCGCTAGCGTGCCGAGTTGCTTCTGGCCGACTTCCGTTTTTTCGGTGTCGAAGAATCCGCCTGAGGTTGGATCGAAAAATTTGTCCACCATTGCATCTGTAATGCGGCGCGCGAATTTGAAATAGGATAGATCCGAACTGGCCTCGTAGGCGTCGAGGCAGGCCACGGCGAGGAAGGCATAGTCATCGAGCAGGCCGCGCACCTCGCGGCGCTCGGCCTTCGGATCGGAATACGCCAGCACGTGCAGAAGGCCCTGAGGCCGCAGGCCTTCCGAAAGGATGCGGTCCAGCGAGCGCAATGCGAAGCGGCGCGCATCCTCGAGACCGAGCGCTTTCGCCGCTTCCAGATAGGCGGAAATGCAGAGCGCGTTCCAGCCGACGTAGACGGTCTTATCGACGTAGGGGGTGGGCCGCTCGAGCCGCGCCGCGTACATCTTTTTCTTTGCCGAAGCCAGCAGTTCCTGCACTCGATCGGCAGCCAGGCTCAACCGCTTGGCAATCTCGTCGACGGTTGCCCGCACGTACAACACGTTCTTGGCGGAATTGTGATGCATCTCGCCGACTTCGTTGATGTCGAAGTAAAGCATTGCAACCTGCGCTTCCTCGGGAGAAAGCACCGCGCTGGTCTCGGCAACCGTCCAGGTGAAGTAGTCGCCATCGTCGTCCATGGAGTAGTCCGCGTCCTGGGAAGCGTAGAAGCCGCCGCGTTCGCGATCGCTGAGCCACTCATCCATCCAGCGAATGATGTCGCGGGCCACGCTGGCGAAGAACTCAGAGCCTGTCACCTGATAAGCGTGCACGTAGTTCTTGAGAAGCTCGGAATTGTCGTAGCACATCTTCTCGAAATGCGGCACGACCCAGCGTTCATCGACGGAGTAGCGGTGGAATCCTCCCGCCAGCTGATCGTATACGCCGCCGTTGGCCATGCGCTCGAGCGTAGTGGTAAAGACGTTGCGCAATTGCTCATCACCAGTGCGGGCGTAACGCTCGATGATGAGATCGAGCGCGCCGGGATGCGGAAATTTGGGCGCGTTCCCGAATCCGCCGTTCTTGGGATCGAACATGCCAAGCACCGATTGCACAATGGCGTCAATGGCGCGAGGCGTGAAAGTTGCGCTGCGTCCCAGGAGCGACTCCGATTGGGAAATTGATTGCTCGACCAGTTTTGATTGCTCGGCGACGTCGGAGAACTTGTCGCGGTAGGCGTTCGCAATGGAAGTCAGCACGCGCTTGAAGCTGGGACGCCCCCACTGATCCTCTGGAGGAAAATAGGTTCCGCCGTAAAACGGTTTTCCGTCGGGCGTGAGAAAGGCGGTGAGCGGCCACCCGCCTTGTCCGCTGATGGCGCTGACTGCGGCCTGGTAGCGGCTGTCGATGTCAGGGCGCTCGTCGCGATCGACCTTCACGGCGATGAAGTTGTCGTTCACGATCTGCGCGACTTCGGGATCGTCGTAGGATTCGCGATCCATGACGTGGCACCAATGGCACCAGACTGCGCCGATGTCGAGCAGCATGGGCTTGTTTTCCCGCTGCGCGGCGGCAAAGGCCTCTTCGCCCCATTCGTGCCAGCGAATGGGCTGATGCATCGCGGAACGCAGGTACGCAGAAGAAGCTTGCGCCAGGGAGTTTTGTGTTTCAGAAGACATGGCTCCCAGTCTAAAGCCTGCGAGGGCTTTCAGGCTGGGAGCCGCGGGGATTCAGGTGCCGAAAAACTTATGCGCCGAGGAACTCCACGTGGACGTACTCACCCAGCCGCACGTTGTAGGCGAGATACCAACCCAGGTGATCGGGATCCTCATAGAGAACGATGTCGTCGGAATCCCATAACCAGTCGGCGCAATAAGGATAGTCGTATGTGG
>Ga0210406_10002209_pt1 | contig 22611 bp, 25 predicted proteins | sample IncBWC30MmetaG_FD_155454 | JGI IMG/M metagenome (GOLD analysis project Ga0210406, IMG submission 155454) | Forest soil microbial communities from Barre Woods Harvard Forest LTER site, Petersham, Massachusetts, United States - Inc-BW-C-30-M | ecosystem: Environmental > Terrestrial > Soil >...
GTTTAGGCGACGTTAAGTTTCCGGAAAAACTCCCCACATCCGGAAGCGCTTAGCAGAACACCCAATCGTGTCGCGATTGTGGGACCGGCACCGCTGTTTCGCAATGCCGTAGCACCACGGCCTCCAGAGAGGGGTGGAAAAGGTATTAAAATACCTAATCGTCTCGGTGATTTCAACGCGCGTTGACACTCCTTGAACTCGCCCGCATCCGCCTGCACCATGCGTGCCGGGCGGGGATTCCCGAGGTACGAACCGACATGGCGGCATCAGGAGCGGGAAGCGCGGCGTGGCCAGGCCGGTTTCTCGAGGGCGGTTCCTCGGTTTCGGCCATTGTCGCCACCGCGATCGTCGTGGCCGACATGGTGGGGGTGGGGGTCTTCACCAGCCTCGGCTTCCAGGTCAAGGACATCCCCTCCGGCTTTTCCATTCTATCGCTTTGGACCGTCGGCGGGCTCGTCGCGCTGTGCGGGGTGTTCTCCTACAGCGAACTCGGCGCGATGTTTCCGCGCTCAAGCGGAGAATATAATTTCCTGAGCCGCGCCTATCATCCGGCTTTCGGATTTCTGGCCGGCTGGGTGTCGGCGACCGTCGGTTTTGCGGCCCCCGTGGCGCTCGCCGCGATGGCCTTTGGCGAATACGCCAAGTCGGTATTTCCCGGCGTCCCGCCGATGGCGCTCGCGATCGGCGTCGTCTTTTTGGTGTCGCTGGTGCAGCTTGGCGGCGTCAGGCACTCCAGCACGTTTCAACTGATTTCTACCATCCTGAAGGTCGCGTTGATCACAGCCTTCCTGATTGCGGGGCTGGTCATCGGCACGCCGCAGCCGATCTCGTTCGCGCCGCAGGGGTCGGACCTCTCCCACGTGATCAGCGCGCCATTTGCGATCGGGCTCGTCTTCGTGATGTATTCGTTCTCGGGGTGGAACGCGGCGACCTACATCATCGGCGAGATGAAGACGCCGCAGCAGAACCTGCCGCGCGCGTTGCTTGCGGGAACGCTGATCGTGCTGGTCATTTATGTGGCGTTGAATGCCGTGTTCCTGCTGACCTCCCCGATCGGCGAATTGTCCGGGCAGCTCGATGTCGCCAGTATCAGCGGCCGTCACATCTTCGGCGATATTGGCGGCCGTATCGTCGGCGCGATGATCTGCATCGGGCTCGTCTCCTCGCTCAGCGCGATGATGTGGATCGGCCCGCGCGTGATGATGACGATGGGTGAGGATATCGCGGTGCTACAGGTATTTTCCCGCAGGTCGACCAGCGGCGCGCCGGCCTACGCCATCCTGTTCCAGCTTGCGGTCGCCTGCCTGTTGCTGTTCACCCGCAGTTTCGAGGCGGTGCTCGATTTCATCCAGTTCTCGCTGTTGTTCTGTTCGTTCTTCACCGTGCTCGGCGTCATCAAGCTTCGCATTACGTCCCCGGAACTGCCGCGGCCTTACCGCGCCTGGGGATACCCGATCACGCCACTGGTTTTCCTCCTCGTGACCGCGTTCATGATGTACTATCTCCTGACCGAGCGGCCGCTGCAGTCGTTTTTGGGTGCGTTGATGATGATTTCGGGTCTCTTGATCTACGCGGTTTTCCGCAAGCGAACCGATCACGGCGCCGTAACCACCGCTCCAGGACGCGAGTAGATATGCGTCATCTCCCGAAAATCGCGGCGCTTGCCGCAACCATGTTCCTGGCGGCCGCTTTTGCCACGCGCGCCGCCGACATGGCGAGCGCCGATGACACCGCGCGCTTCCTCGCGGGCATGATGCCGTCCGCCAACTCGCCGCTGATGCCCCTGACCCAGGATCCTGCCTGGCAGCACCACGCGCGTTTCTTCGATGCCGCGTTCGCTCAACTCGAGCAGCGGCAATTGTCGAAGATCCGGACCTGGTCGGAAGCCAATCTGGCGGCGCCGCGGCCGACCATGTTCTACATGTTCTCGGGGCCGGACTTCCTCTACGCCGACGCGTTCTACTCCAAGGCGACGACCTATGTATTGAGCGCGCTCGAGCCGCCCGGCTCGGTGCCGGATCTGACCAGATTGCCGCGCGGCAGCGTTGGTGCCGCGCTCTACAACGTCGAGCACTCGCTCGGCTCGGTCCTGAGCTTCAGCTTTTTCATCACCAAGAAGATGAAGGTGGACCTGCGCGAAGGGCAGATCAGCGGCACCTTGCCGATCCTTTATGTGTTCCTGGCGCGTTCGGGCAAGACCATCCGCGAGGTCAGTCCGATCGCGCTTGACGAAGGCGGGACGGTCCATATTGCCAATGAAGATGCCGGCAAGAACCCCGCGCACGGCGTGCGCATCGTCTTCGCTGGCAACGACGGGGTGCAGAAGACGCTGTATTACTTATCGACCGATCTTTCGAACCCCGGCGTCAGGTCTTCGGGCTTCCTGAAATTCTGCTCGACGCTCGCGCCAGGCAACAGCCTGATCAAGAGCGCGTCCTATCTCCTGCACTCCGGCAATTTCACCGCCGTGCGCGACTTCATCCTCGCCAACAGCTCGACCGTCATCCAGGACGATTCCGGCATTCCGCTCGCCTACTACAATCCGAAGAAATGGCGGTTCTTCCCGTTCGGCCGCTATGCCGGTCCGATTTCGGAATTCGCGGGACGGTACCAGGAATCATACGCGGAATTGTTCAGGCGGGCGCAGCCGATGGATTTCGGCATCGGTTATCGCTGGCGCTCCCATGAATCGAACCTGCTGTTGTCGGTCAGACTGTCTCCGGATGAACCCGTCGCCGATGCGACGTCATCGACCGAGCCGCCGTCACCACCGCCGCGCCCCAAAAAGCCTCGCCCGCCGGCGCCTATCTGGCCGCAGAGGGGTTTTTTCTGGTTTCGCTGACCAACAGGTCGGCTCAAGCGCCATCGCTATCGCCGGCGTTGCCTCGGCACCATGCACCGATGTTCGTACTGGATCATGCCCCAAATCAGACTTGTCCCGCGCTGACACCGCGCCAGCGTCCGTAACGCCAAGGCAGATACCATCGTGCGGCCGGCGGCCTTTCCAACGGCACGTTGTCGATGCCCGAGGTGCCAAAAGGCTGGCAGCGCAACAGCCGCGCTAGCGTCATCCATCCGCCGGCCCACAGCCCGAACCGCTCGATCGCCTCGTCGCCATAGACCGAGCAGGTCGGCAAATGGCGGCAATTGTAGCCGACGAGCGGCGACACCGTGTGTCGATAGATCCAGATCAGGGCACGCCCGGCGTTGCGTGGAAGACGCTGTAACTGGTCCGCGCAGTCCGGGCCATGCGAATGAAAGAGTGAATGCTTCATGGGCGGCGTGCCGCAATTATAACCGTAGTTTTGCGTAGTTCCGATGCAGGGAACCGCTGGTCGCAGATATTTGCGCCACACTTTGGGAAATATCGCATATTTTGGGAGGCGGTGCAGCAAAGGTTCTATGGACGATCATGATTCGCGCGGTTACGCTTTTCATAACGACTGAGTGACAGAATCATTTGGTGTTGAAGTGGGACTGGTGCCGCCACTCCCGCTTGATTTTATGGCTTTGGGGAAGGAACCGGTTTGAGGCTCTTGAACTCGCCTGATGCTCGCGGCTGGGTGCTGATCGGCGCCACCGCCCTGTGCAGCGCATTGCCTGGCGCGGTCATGGGCGATCCGGCACATGCCGGCGTCACCCTCGAAGAGCGCAAATTGCCGATGAAGTTTAGCTGGGTCGCCTGCCAGCCGAATTGCCGGGGCTGGGTCAGCGCGGTCGGGATCGTAACATCAGACAGCCCGAAGGATTTCGACGATTTCGCGCGCGAACATAGGCTTGACGGCGCAACCGTGGTGCTGGATTCGAGCGGCGGCTCGGTCAATGACTCCATTGCGCTCGGCCGCCACTTCCATAGCCTGGATATGATGACCACCGTCGGCATCAGCGTGCAAACTCATACCCTGCAGGGCGACCGCGCCGGCGTGGTGCCCGAGGCTTATTGTGAATCGATGTGCGTGTTCCTGCTGTTGTCGGGCAAGACGCGCTACGTGCCGGAAGCGGCGCACGTCCGGGTGCACCAGATCTGGATGGGCGATCGCGCCGACGATCCCAAGGCCGCAAGCTATACCGCGCAGGATCTGATGATCGTCGAGCGCGACATCGGGCGGCTCGCCAAATATACTTTCGACATGGGCGGCGCCGGCGACCTGTTGTCGCTGTCGCTCAGCGTGCCGCCCTGGGAAGACCTGCATGAATTGTCGCCGGCCGAATTGCGGCGCAGCAATCTCGTGACGACGCAAGCCGTTGCCGATGTGCTGCCGCAGCCGGAGATTGCGGTGCCGATGGCCGAGCTAACGCCGAAGACGGTGCAGGATCGCTTCGTGGCGGCAGAGCCTGACGACAGCCCGCAACCGGCGAAGTCGACCAAGACGGCGGAAGCGGTGGCTCCGACCGGCGGCCGCGCCTCGGCGGGCCCTGCGAAGTAGCGGCGATTAATCTAATACAGTCGTCATTCCGGGGCGCGCGAAGTGCGAACCCGGAATCTCGCACCGATAACTTCGAGATTCCGGGTCGCGAAGACGCGTGTCCCGGAATGACGGCAGTGGTCAACCCGGCGCGGCGGCCGGTTGTTTTGCCTTGGCTTCGATCTGGCCGATCGCGTCGACAACGGCATCGAAGGTCAGCATGGTCGAGGCGTGGCGCGCCTTATATTCGCGCACCGGTTCCAAGAGCGCGATGTCGGCCCATTTGCCCTGCGGCGGACTGCCATTTTCCTTCAGCATCTTGCGAACGGTTTCGCGTAACTCACGCAATTCGCTCGCGGTTGAGCCTATGACGTGGCTCGCCATGATGGAGGACGAGGCCTGACCGAGCGCGCATGCCTTCACGTCATGGGCGAAGTCGGTGACGACGGGGCCGTCCATCTTCAGGTCGACCTTGACGGTCGAACCGCACAGTTTTGAATGGGCGGTGGCGCTGGCATCGGGGGAGGCAAGCCGGCCCAGCCGGGGGATATTGCCGGCCAATTCGATGATGCGCCTGTTGTAGATGTCGTTCAGCATAGGGGGAAGTCCCGGGCGTTCCGGTGCGAGCGCCCTTGGCGGGTGGATTTCACCGTCCTATATATGGATGCAAATGCTGGAAATACAGTCCGGCCATCAGGCCGCTACCGGCACTGCAATTTTTGGGGACTCAGGCGCCCGGCGGGAGACCGCCCCGTCTGCCCGGTGACACTCCGGTCTTTGATGGCCGGTCGAACGGAGAAGACATGGACGCCGCACTGATCAAATCGCTCCGCCCCGGCAAGCCTTCGGAGCTGAAGCCTTCAGACATCAAGCCTTCCGAGGCAAAACTTACCGAGACGCGCCCTGCGGAGCTGGACCCTTCGGAGTTCCTTGCCGCCGTCGTGCGCGCCGACCAGCCGCGTCCGTCGCGCGGCGAGGCGGAGGCGGCGGTGCACACGCTGCTTGCCTATATCGGCGAGGACCCCGACCGCGAGGGCCTGTTGGATACCCCGCGCCGCGTGGTCGAGGCGTTCGACGAACTCTATCAGGGCTACCATCAATGCCCGGCGGAGGTGCTCGATCGCACCTTTGGCGAGACCGCCGGCTACGACGATTTCGTGCTGGTCCGCGACATCGAGTTCACCTCGCAATGCGAACACCACATGATGCCGTTCTACGGCAAGGCGCATATCGCCTATACGCCGGTCGAACGGGTGGTCGGGCTATCGAAGCTCGCGCGACTGACCGACATCTTCGCCCGCCGGCTGCAGACCCAGGAGCATCTGACCGCCCAGATCGCGGCCGCGATCGACGAAATCCTCAAACCGCGCGGCGTTGCGGTCATGATCGAGGCGGAGCATACCTGCATGTCGGTGCGCGGCGTCGCCAAGCATGGCGCGATGACGTTCACCAGCCGCTTCACCGGCATGTTCCGCGACAATCCGGCCGAGCAGGCGCGTTTCCTGTCCATGGTGCGAGGACCGAACCGGTAACCTCGCCCGAATTTTGCGAGGCTAGTCGTGTCCACATCAGCAGATATCGATGACCGCGAGGAGGGGCTCACGCTCAAGCCCAAATTCGACGCGTCCGGCCTCATCACCTGCGTTGCCACCGATGCTGCGAGCGGCGAGGTGCTGATGGTCGCGCACATGAACGACGAAGCCTTGCGCAAGACCATCGCAAGTGGAGAGGCCTGGTATTTCAGCCGCTCGCGAAACGCGTTGTGGCGAAAGGGCGAGACTTCGGGTCACACCCAGCGCGTCGTCGAGATGCGGATGGATTGCGACCAGGACGCGGTCTGGCTGCGGGTCGAGCAGAAGGGTGCTGCCTGCCACACCGGCCGGCGTATGTGCTTCTACCGCAAGGTGACGGGAAGCGAGGGTGGGGGCCAACTCTCGTTCGTGGATGCGGACAGGGTGTTCGATCCGGAGAAAGTCTATGGCAAGCACGCGTGAGGCCCCGTTCCCCGGATGCTGCGCAGCACTATCAGCGCGTTCACGCGCGTCTTCGACGCGCTATGGTGATGCGCTGCTGATCCGGGGTCCATCCCATGGGTCCCGGCTCTGCGGAGCAGCGTGAAGGACGCTGCACCGCGTCCGGGACACCAACTCCTTAACTCCCCATTAACCATGATCGCCCCAGTGTGACGGCGCAACAGGCGTCGATTGACGGCGCAAGATGAAGCCGCGCGTTCGTTCCGGGGCACAAGGAAAATGTCGGTTGACACTCAAAACGCCATGGCGACGGCAGGTGTCGACGCCTCCCGCGTGCGGGTGGCCGGCGCGATCAAGCAGGCCGCGAACTCCACCGGCACGAGCTTCGAATATCTCTTGACCACCGCGAAGATGGAATCCGACTTCAACCCCTCGGCGGGTGCCTCGACCTCGTCGGCGCACGGGCTCTATCAATTCATCGAGCAGACCTGGCTCGGCACCGTGAAGGAAGCGGGCGCGCAGCTCGGCTACGGCGCCTACGCCGATGCCATCACCAAATCCTCCTCCGGCGGTTATTCGGTCGACGATCCCGCTACGCGCAGGGCGATCATGAAGCTGCGCGACGATCCCGAAGCGGCGTCCGCGATGGCGGCGGTGCTGACCCAGTCCAACAGTTTCAAGCTGACCGGCATGATCGGCCGTCGCCCGACCGACAGCGAACTCTATATGGCGCACTTCATGGGCGTGGGCGGCGCGGCAAAACTGATCGCGAATGCCGAGGACAATCCGCAAGCCTCCGGCGCGCGGCTGTTTCCGAACGCAGCGGCGGCGAACCGCTCGATCTTCTACGAACGTGATGGACGCGCCCGCACGGTTTACGAAGTCTATGCCAACCTAACCTCGCGCTACGCCAGCGCCGCCAATTCGCCGGCGACCCAGACGGCGCTCGCGATGTACGGGGCTACACCTGTTGTCGCGGTCGCAAGTAGCGCTCCGGCAACCGCGCCGGTTGCGATCGACAATGCCGCCTATCTCTCGACATTTCCCGATGCCCGCCCGATCACGATGGCGTCCGCATCGGCCGCCACTGATACCTCGCCGGGCGCGCCGGTGTTCCATTCGCTGTTCCAGGCTGACGCAAACGCGCAACCGGTCTCCTCGACGGTTCGCGCCCTGTGGGGCAATTCTTCGTCGCTGACCTCGGCGGCAGGCGCCAACCCGAACGGCGGCGCGGCGCGGCCGCTCGACCTCTTCAGCGACCGCAACGGCACCTTCAGCAGCTGACTTCCTCACCACGAGGCGACCGGACGAAACCGCGGGACCATCCCATCCTTAACAAAACGCAAACAAAACCAGCCGGTTATGGTGAACGCTTTGTTAAGCGTCATGGTTTATTTTGTGTTGCCGTGGCATTTAGGTGTCGTTTTCCCGGTATGCGTAAGCCGGCAGGATCATGATCGTTCGGCAGTTCATTAGCTGGATAAAGACCGCGCCGGCAGGCGAGCGGGCCGAGGCAACGCGCTCGCTGGCGCGGGCCTGGCTGATTTCCGATCTCACCGCAGACGATCGCGCCGCCGCCGAAGGCGCGCTGTTGATGCTGCTTGACGATCCGTCGCCCCTGGTGCGGCAGGCCATGGCGGAAGTGTTTGCGCGCGGCGCCGAAGCGCCGGCCACCATCGTGCAGGCGCTGTCGCTCGATCAGCCGTCGGTCGCGCTGCCGGTCCTCGAACATTCACCACTGCTGATCGATGCCGACCTCGTCGATATCGTGGCGACCGGCAGTTGCGAGGTGCAATGCGCGATCGCCCGCCGCATCAAGCTGCCGGCCTCCGTATGCGCAGCGATCGCCGAAGTCGGCACCGCGGCCGCCGCACTCGAATTGATCGAAAATGCCTATGCGGAATTGGCGCCGTTTTCGTGGGACCGCATCGTCGAGCGGCACGGCCATCTCGCTGCGATCCGCGAATCGATGCTGGTGCTGGAAGACCTGCCGGCCGCGACGCGGGCCGCGCTGGTTGTGAAATTGTCGGAGACGCTGGCGCAGTTCGTGGTCGCGAGAAACTGGCTCAGCGCCGATCGGGCAGGGCGGGTCGCGAGCGAAGCGCGCGATCGTTCGACCATGAATATCGCGGCACGTTCGCGCGGCGAAGACGTCGGCGGCCTGGTGCGGCATCTGCGCGGCACCGGCCAGCTCACCGCGGGGCTGATCCTGCGCGCATTATTGTCGGGAAATCTCGAATTGTTCGATGCCGCGCTCGCCGAGCTATCCGGGCTGCCGAAGGCCCGCGTCTCGGCACTGCTGCATGACCGCAGCGGCGCCAGCCTGCACGCGCTGTTGAAGCGGGCGGGACTGCCGGAATCGACGTTCGCGGCGTTCCATGTGGCGCTTGAAGCCGGCCATGAGGGCGGATTCGTCGACAATTTCGGAGATGCCGTCAGGCTGCGCCGCCGCATGGTCGAGCGTGTGCTGACACATTGCGAGACCGACCGCGGCGCGACCGAGCCGCTGATGATCCTGCTCCGCCGCTTTGCGACGGAATCGGCGCGGGAAGAAGCCCGCTTGTTCTGCGACGAACTTACCGCAGAGGAAGCCGTCGTCCCGGTCCTGCACGATCTGATCGCGGCTTAGAGCTTCTTGGAAATCGTCTGGTCCGTCATGGCCGGGCATAGCCGTCCGAAGGACGGCGTCGCTTCCGCTCGCCTATGTCCCGGCCATCCACGTCCTTTTTTTATGCAGTAAGGACGTGAATGCCCGGCACGAGGCCGGGCATGACGAGGATAGAGTGAACCTCACTCGCCCGGCGCGATGCTCGGAGCAAGGATCGCTTCGAGATGTTCGGGCCGGTCGCGATTGGCGTCGGTGAGATATTCGTCGGCGATGCCGCGCAGCTGCTGGCTCAATCGTTTTGCCATGGTCACGGTGTCGAGCCTGGTGTTCTCGTGCACGATCGCCTGAATGGCGTTGATGTGGTGCGCAATCAGGCTGGACGGCACGGCCGCCAGATCGGGGGCGTGCTCGATGATCCTGCACAGGCTTTCGGCGGCAGCGCTCGCGGAGGGATAGCCGAACGTGGCGGCGTCGCCCTTGATGTCGTGGGCGGCGCGGAACAGCTCTGCGCACGTCGAGCTTGTGAAGCCGTCCTTCAGGATAGCGGCGTGCGCGGCGGCCAAGCGGCCGGCCTCTACTCCCATCCAGTTCTTGAACTCGCCCGACAGGTCCGCGAGCGCCTTTTCCGCCCGCGCGACCGGATCGTCGAGGTCGCTTTCGGGAACGCGGAGCAGCACCTTGCGCAACGGATTGGGCTGCGTGATGACGTGGTGATCGGCGAAGGTCTTGATCTGGAGCGCCGCCGGAGGCCTGTCTTTCGCCATGAGTGCTTCTTTCACCCCGTTTAGGTGGAGGACCGGGCCTTGTCGAGCAGCGACGGCTGCTGCAACACTTCGGCTTCGGCGCCGACGCGGCGCTCGGGGCCGATATAGGCGTTGCTGGTGTTGCGGCGACGATCGGGGCCGAAATAGATCTTGGTTTTGATGAACGGGCGCGGATTGGCGACCACGTTCAGGATGCGCTGATAGAGACCCTTGGCCGAGATCGGCTTGGCCAGGAATTCGGTGACCCCGGCGTCGCGCGCCACCGTCACGCGGCGCTTTTCGGAGTGGCCGGTGAGCATGATGATCGGCGCGTACGGGTTGCCCTTGGATTCCGGCTGCCGGATCATCTGCGCAAGTTCAAGCCCGTCGAAGATCGGCATCGCCCAGTCGGTGATGACGATGTCGGGGACGTAGTGGCTGTACATTTCGAGCGCGGTCGCGCCGTCCTCTGCTTCATAGACTTCGCGCACGCCGAACGAATGCAGCAGCGTGCGCAGGATGCGGCGCATGTGCGGGTTGTCGTCGCAAACAAGAAATCGAAGCTTGTTGAAGTCGATGCGGAACATGGTTCGGTCCTGGGGCATACCGGGCCAAGCGGTATACCCCTGTTAACCATATCGCGCCGTCGGTTAACGAATGGTTGCTAGAGCATGATCCACAGAAGCGGAAACCGGTATTTCCTCGCGACAAACACGAAGCGTTTGCGCGGAGATCATGCTTCAACAAAAGCCTGGACTGATGCGCCTTTCAGTACCCGAACTGCTCCCGCAGGATCCGCTCCTCCAGGCTGTGGCCGGGGTCGAACAGCATCCGCATCGAAATGGTCTTGTCGGAGAGCACCTCGACCCGGCTCACATCGCGCGCCTCATCGTGATCGGCGACCGCCGCGACCGGCCGCTTGTCGCCTTCCAGCACCTCGATGACGACATAGGCGGTGTTGGGGAGCAGGGCGCCGCGCCAGCGCCGCGGGCGGAATGCGCTGATCGGCGTCAGCGCCAGCAGTGCGGCGTTGATCGGCAGGATCGGTCCCTGCGCCGAAAGGTTGTAGGCCGTCGACCCCGCGGGCGTCGCCACCAAAATGCCGTCGGCGATCAATTCCGGCATGCGCTCGTGCTCGTCGATCAGGATGCGCAGCCGGGCCGCCTGATAGGTCTGGCGAAACAGCGCGACCTCGTTGATCGCATGGTGCAGGTGCACGACGCCGTGCACGTCGGTGGCGCGCATCAAAAGCGGGTGGATCAGCGATTCCCGCGCGGCCGCGAGACGCGCGCGCAAATCGTGCGCGCTGAACTCGTTCATCAGAAAGCCGACGGTGCCGCGATGCATGCCGTAGATCGGCTTGCCCGACCGCATGTGCTGATGCAGCGTCTGCAGCATCAATCCGTCGCCGCCGAGCGCCACCACGACATCGGCCTCGGCGGGATCGTGATTGCCGTAGAGGCCTGCAAGCTGGGTCAGCGCCGCTTGCGCCTCGGCGCCCGCGCTGGCGACGAAAGCGATCCGGTCATATCGCTCAGGCTTGCTCATGAGATGGCGGCTCGTGTTGGCGCGACAAGGATCGCTTGGGCCGAGGTCGTCTATACGCCTTGGCTATGCTTGTCGAGATGATCCAAGGCGCAGTTTACGCCAGCCACAAGCAAACGGGCGGCCGATGGAGACGGCCGCCCGCATCGATTAGAACTATACTTAACCCCGTTGCCCGTCGGCGATCAGTATTTCGCGACCACCGCCGCCGGACCGCTGAACCGGTAGTTCACACCGATCTTGACCTGGCTCGTTGTGGGGTGGTCCGAAATCAAGGTCGCGTCGGTTGCCACCAAGGTCTTCCGGGCGATCGATCGGCACCCCGAACAGCCTTGGCGCCCTTTTGCCCCCAGGTAAAATCATCGTCACCATCGACCCTGTTGCGAAGAGCGCCGTTGGCATGCCTTGCACGATGAGCGAGGCTTGACCGGTTCACCGCCGGCCGCAGGGAGGACACGGACATGGTCATCGCTTCGCCGACGCGGCGCCTCTTGCGCGTTGGGCTCGTGCTCGTTGGGCTGTCGATTTGGGGCAGCGCCCGCGCCGACGATCCGCCGCCGCCCGCGGAGCAGCCCGCCGCTTCCGCGCCGTCGGGCCAGAAGTCGGGTGGCGCGGGCGGACGCGCGGCCAACGTGCCGGGCGCGCCCGCCGCCGATCAGCATCGTCTACCGCCGGATTCGACGACCAGGCAGTCACTCGATCTTCCCGGAAGATCGCTCGCCTTCACTGCGACCGCAGGTTCAATCCGCCTGTTCGACGACAAGGGCGAGCCGCAGGCCGATATCGCCTATACCTCCTATCAACTCGATGGCGCCGACCGCGCCACGCGTCCGGTAACCTTCCTCTTCAATGGCGGGCCGGGTGCGGCTTCCGCTTATTTGCAGCTCGGCGATAGCGGTCCGTGGCGGCTCGCAATCAACGCCGGCGCGGTGACGCCCTCCACATCACCCGATCTTCAGCCGAACGCCGAGACCTGGCTCGACTTCACCGATCTGGTGTTCATCGATCCGGTCGGGACCGGCTATAGCCGCTTCGTCGCGAGCGGCGAAGACGCGCGCAAGAGGTTCTATTCGATCGATGGCGATGTGAACTCGATTGCGCTGGTGATCCGGCGCTGGCTCGAAAAGCATGATCGCCTGCTTTCGCCGAAATTCGTCGGCGGCGAAAGCTACGGCGGCATCCGCGGTCCCAAGATCGTCAGCAATCTGCAGACCCGCCAGGGCGTCGGCGTGAGGGGATTGATCCTGATCTCGCCGCTGTTCGACTTCCGCGAATTCACCGGCTCCAGCATCCTGAAATATGTGGCGAGCCTGCCGAGCTATGTGGCGGTGGCGCGCGAGGCGAAGGGCGCGGTTAATCGCGCCGACCTCACCGACGTCGAGAATTATGCACGCGGTGACTTCGTTGCCGATCTCATCAAGGGTGAAGCCGACATCGAGGCCACCAATCGCGTCGCCGACAAGGTTGCGGCCCTGACGGGGATGGATCAGGCCACGAGCCGCAGGCTGGCGGGGCGCTTCGACGCCATCGAATTTCGCCGCGAACTGGACCGGCGCGACGGCAAGGTGAGGGGGCGCTATGACGCGTCGGTCACGGGCCTCGATCCCTTTCCCGAGTCGAGCTTCTTTCATTTCAGCGATCCCTCCGGCGAAGGCCTGGCTGGACCGCTGACCAGCGCCGCCGTCGATCTTACCAGGCGCAAGCTGAACTGGCGGCCCGACGGGTCCTATCAACTCCTCAATGGTGCGGTCGAGAGCGCCTGGGACTTCGGCCGCGGCATCAATCCGCCGGAGTCGATTGCCGATCTGCGGCAGATCCTTGCGCTCGACCCCAAACTGAAAGTGCTGGTCGCCCACGGGCTGTTCGATCTGGCCACGCCCTATTTCGGGACCAAGATGGTGCTCGACCAGTTGCCGGCCTTTGCCTCGCCGCCGCGGGTGAAGCTCGTGGTCTATCCGGGCGGGCACATGTTCTATTCGCGCGATGCTTCGCGCCAGGCCTTTCGAACGGAGGTCGAGGCACTGATGAAGTAGCGCGCGAACTCGCGAGAGCGTCAGCGGGCAGGGCGCTTGCGTGGCGCGTACTTACGCTCGATCTCGGTGGCCACGGCTTTTTCGTGCTTTGCGTTGACGCCCGCAAGCCAGACATCAGTGACAACGCCGGCCTTACCGCGCGTGCGGCGCACTAGCTCGCCATGGCTTGCGTATCCGGTCGCCAATGCGACGCGGCCGGTATCGCGGCCTGTGACCTCGATTTCTGTCGCATCCATGAACGGATTGGCGAGGTGCGGATTGGCGGCGACAACCACATTTCCGATGGGAACGAGATCGATCGCGCCCCATACCGTCCACCAGCGTCCGGTCCAGTCGCGAAGGCGCCGCTTCGGCGCGCCACGCGTCTGGAAAGCACGCAAGATGTGCATGGCGCCGTCAATCCAGAATGGAGCCCAGCCGTCGATGCAGTTAGTCAGGACGGTAATGGTCACGTCGCAGGCGGGTATAACGCAGGTCCGGGAGATATAGCCCTGGAAGCCTCCGCCGTGGCCGAACCAGTCCCAGCCGGCTGTGTTACCGCTCATGATCCCGAGACCGTAATGTGCCTCCAGACTTGAATGTGGAATGCGCCATTGTTTTCGCGTCATTTCCCTGCGGCTGGCCCCGGAGAGCACGCTCCGTTTCGCATTGGGCGCCAGTTGCGCGAAGAAACGGGCAGTGTCGGCCGCCGTGCTGACGAAGCCAGCGGCCGGCGTGATCGCATTGGTCGGGTTATCGCCGGGAATGACAAGGCGTCGGTTCGCGGGAAGCCGCCGCGAGTGACCTCGCGCGAACGGAGCATCTTTGGCGATCGGCACGTTCGGCACGGTCTCGCGCAGACCGACGGCATCGACGATTTCGCGCTCGATCCAAACAAAGTAGGGCTCCCCGGTGACGGCCTCGATCAACAGGCCGAGCAGTCCGAACCCGTGGTTGGAGTATTTGAAGCGTGTGTTCGGTTCGATGGCGGTCGGTAACCGAAGCTCCGCAAGCAGCTCTTTCTCGTTCAGATAGGGTCGGCTATCGATAAATTGTCCGGAGTCGGCACCGTCGCGGGTGAGGCCCGCGCTGTGGGAGAGAACTTGCGCGATCGTCGTCTGTGCGACTTGCGGGTGTAGTCCCTTCACATATTGCCCGACTGGATCGTCCAGCCGCAATTTGCGCTGCTCGCGCAGCTTCATGATTCCGGCAGCGGTGAAACTCTTCGAATGCGATGCTACTCGAAACCGGTGGCGCGGGGTGAGTTCTTCGCCTGTCTCCAGATCGGCGTGGCCGAACGCATGCTCGGAGACGATCTTGCCCCGATGCGCGACGGCGATGATGCAGCCGGGTTGTTGGGATCCGATGAACTGAAACTCGATCCAGTTGCAGGTGTATTCGACAGCGGATCGCAGCCACGGTTCCACGTCATCGATTCCTAAAAATGTCAGATCGGCGCTGCAGTCGAGGTGAGCGGGGAGTTCAATATTGTTACCTGATAAGACAAAGCCGGCGCAACCCGTTCGGGTTGCGCCGGCTGAAACTTCGCTGCAGAAAGCTAGTAGACGAGGCCCGTCCCCGGCGGCTTCTCGAGGGCTTCGGCGAGCGAGCGATATTCCTCGCTGCTGGTGCCGACGAGCTGGGCGATCCGGCTCAGATGGTATTGCGCCTGATCGCGGTTGCCCTGCTCGACCTGCCACAGCCCGTAATACTGCCAGGTCTTGACGTGGTTCGGATCGGCCTTCAGGGCGCGCTCGTACCAGACTTGGCTGAGCTTGTAGTCGCCGAGCTTGCGATAGGAATAACCGATCAGATTGGCGACGGCCGCGCTGTCGTCGTGACCGAGCGTCTGCAACTGTTCGATCGCGTTCGCATAGTCGTGGCGGTCGTAGATCGTGGCGTAGGCCGCCCGATAGCCGTTGGCGAATGCCGCGTATTCGCTGCCCGGGCTGATCTCGGACTTCTTCTTCCCCTTGCTCTTGGTGGTGGAGGTGGAGGGCGCCGGGGCGTTATCGTCGGGCGCGGCGTAAACGGCGGTGATGACGGGCGCTGTCGCCAGCGCCAGCGAGAACGCCGCCAGCGTCAAAAGCTTGGTCGCAAACTTGCTCATGCATCGCTCCTGTTGACGTTGTGAAGATCAGTAGACAAGGCCAGTGCCGGGCGGCTTTTCCAAGGCGGCTGCGAGCGAGCGGTATTCCGCGCTGTCGGTGCCGGCAAGCTGGGCGATCCGGTTCAAATGATATTGCGCCTGGTCGCGGTTGCCCTGCTCGAGTTGCCAAAGGCCGTAATACTGCCAGGTCCGCACATGGTTCGGGTCGGCCTTCAGCGCGCGCTCGTACCATACTTGGCTGAGCTTGTAGTCGCCGAGCTTGCGGTAGGAGTAGCCGATCAGATTGGCGACGTCGGCGCGGTCGTCGTGGCCCAGCGCCTCCAATTGTTCGATCGCCGCGGCGTAATCGCTGCGATCATAGATCGTAGCGTAGGCCGTGCGATAGCCGGCGAGGAATTTCGGGTCGTCAATGCTCGAACTCTTGTCGTTCTTCTTCTTGTCCTTTGAGGAGTCGGAGGGCGGCGGAGCCGGATTGTCGCCGCCTGCGGCATAAGCCGTCGAAAGCAGCGGCGCTGCAACCAGCGCAAGCGAAAACATCGCGAGCGCCAAGAGCCTTACGGCTGACTTGTTCATGCATTTCTCCCGATCTTCGGTAGATGATTCTACACCTGGTTCTGCAGACTTGAACACCCGTGGCCGTCAAACATTCCCGTTTGACAGCCTCTTTTCGAACATGACGAACATGTCATGCAGATGAACGAAGTCAGTCGTTGCGCTTCAGGGAGGGTTCAGCGGGGTACGGTTAAGGTCGTTCGCATGATCGAAGAGCCCGGCCATGCGGCCGGTCACCTCGAGATCCCGTTTGAAAGAGGAGACGACCATGCTGAAAACCATCTCCGCCGCACTTCTCGCAGTTTCCGTCATCGCCGCGCCGGCGTTCGCCAATTCCGCCAAAACCGTGCAGGCGCCCGCCGCCAAGACCACGCAGGCCCCTGCGGCCAACACCGCGAAGGTCAAGCCGAGCGTGATGAACGCCAATGCCAATATGAGCCGCCATCATGTCAAGCATCATGGTTCCCACAACAAGATGACCTCGCTCAAAACGCATAAGGTCTCGAGCAAGCCGGCTGCTCCCGCGGCCAAGCGCGGCTGATACCGATCCGCACGGCGCGGTTCGTTCCACATTGCCCCCGCCGCGCCAGCGGATATCAGGCCCGGTCCGTCCGCCATTGCTTCCCCCGATGGCAGCGGGCCGGTGCTTGCCTTTGAGATCAGCGTGAACCGAAAGCGGTTTCCCTTTCATTTAGCGAGGGTCTAAAACAACCGTGACGCATCACCTTCCAACAGACGAGCGACACGTGGGGATATCAGCAAGGCACGTTGCGATAGTGCTGCTGCCGATCGCATTGGCGGGATGTCTCGGCAACGACGAAAGCCGAACCACTTCCTTTGTGGAAGACAGCGATGCAGCCGCCCAGCGATACCCGAATAATTATCGCCCCGAATTGCTGGCCTTCATGCGGACCTACCTCAACAATCCCGTCGGCGTGCGCAACGCCGAGATAGCCGAGCCGGTGCAGCGCACGGTAGGGGGGCGGCTGCGCTATGTCAGTTGCCTGCGTTTCTATCCCCGCGAATCCGACGGAGCCTATCGCGAGATGCGCGAACGCGCGGTGATGTTCGTCAGTGGCCGGCTCGATCGCCTGGTTGAAAATGCCGGCGAGGTCTGCGCCGGCGCGGCGTACGCGCCGTTCCCCGAGATGGAAAAGATGCAGCGATAGAGCATGATCCGGAAAAAGCATGCCCTCGGGCTACGACCCGACGGGTGGGTCCCGGTTTTCCCTTAAGCTAACAAACGCGGAACGCGTTTGCCCTGAGATCATGCTCAAACAAAAAAATAGAGCGGGATGACGATTCGAAGAAAGGTCAGTTCGCGCTAATGTTCCATTTCGGGCGCCGGTGGAACCCCCGATCAAATTTCGGCGAGCTTTGAACCGGTGGGCCACGGCCCCGACCAATCCCAGGCGGATACCTATCTTTACGGGCGAAATGGCCTCGCGGGGACTAAAAGCCGTTGTGGTTTCATCGCCCTAGTTGGCTCGCAATCACAGGTCCGACATTGCCGCGAAAGCAACCAAACTGAGGCCACGTTGTTTAACTGTTGTCGCCACCGACAATAACGGGGAATTCGGATGAAGAGAGTTTTGCTCGGCGCAGCCGCGGTTTTGGCTTTCGCTGCGCCTGCGTTCGCGGCGGACATACCCGCGCGCACCTACACCAAGGCCCCTGCCTATACGGCGCCTCAGGTCGTCTACAATTGGACCGGCTTCTACATCGGTGGCCACGTCGGCGGCGCGTTCGCGGGCAACAACAGCCTGGAGGGGACCGGCGGGCGGTTCATGGGCGGCGTGGAGGGCGGCTTCGACTATCAGTTCGCACCCAATTGGGTAATCGGCGCTGAAGCCCAGTACAGCTGGCTCAACAACAATACCACCGCCGTGCTGTTCCCCGGCGGCGCGCAGATCACCGACAGGAATAACCAGATTGGTTCGGTTACCGGCCGGTTCGGCTACACTTGGGGCCCGGCGCTGCTCTACGCCAAGGGCGGTTTTGCCTGGCGGGACAACAACAATTTCGGCGTCACCGCCGGCGGCGTCCCGGTTGCCTTCACGACCAACGGCAACCAGCGGGACGGCTTTACGGTCGGCGCCGGCCTCGAATACATGTTCGCACCGAACTGGTCGGCCAAGGCCGAGTACCAGTATTACAATTTCGGCACCACCACCTTCACCGGCGGGCCGGCCCCGATCATTGGCTCCCGCTTCCGCGACGACGATCATACCGTCAAGGTGGGCGTGAACTACCGCTTCGGCTGGGGTGGCCCGGCCGCCGCCAAATACTGACGCGAGCCCGGCTAGCGAATGTGAAATCCGCTCCACTAGCAACTGGAAAAGGCCGGCTTCGCGCCGGCCTTTTTGTTTGGCCGCGAAGCTCGACGGCAGGCGCCGCTGGTTTCCTGCGCAAAAAAATAATTTCGTCCGCGCCCGGAACTTGTCACGCGATTCGGCTATTATGTTGCGGCCGGCTGCTGGTGCGGGTGGACAACGAAGATGCGTATTTGGGGGGCGGTGCTGATCTTTTCTGCGGCCGCGTTGCCATGCGCCGCCCAAACCATCCTGAAATCCGAGCCCCTTGTCCTGGCGCCTTATGAAGTTGCCTTCGTGCAGGATGTTTCATGTCCTGTCGGCAAGGTGCTCAAGGTCACCGGCGCGATCCGCGGCCTGCACCGTAAGAAAGTGTGCGTGGTGCTCTCGTCCTCGCAGGCGTCGCTGGCGACGGCCACGCCCTAGTGAACGACCACTAGGTCTCCGACGGCGGACGCTTAGTAGCTGAACTCCAGGTCGATCAGGGCCTGACGCTCGGCCTCGGCCTTGTTCCTGGCGGGGTCTTCATGGGGGTCCGGCCGACACGGCCTGATCTCATAGTCGTTTTCAAGCACCGGGCGCGGCACCGGCATTTCCTCGCCCGAGGCGATATCGACCACGAGGCCGCTCTTTCGCGCCTCCTTCCAGACGTCGGCCTCGGTCGGGTAGGCCTTGCTCAACCTGGCGTCGTTACAAAACAGCGCATATGGCATTGCGATGGCTCCGATCACGCTGTCAACGCCGAGGATTGGCTGGGGTTTCAACTTTACCTGCCGCTTCCTGCTTCACGGGCAGGTGATGGGTCAAATCGGGCCGTTTCGGGCCGCTTTGCGGAGCAGCTTGAGTCCTTAACGAGTCCTGAATCTGGAAAAAAAGAATCCTCGGGACTCACCAAGTAGAATCGCCGGAAAATCGCAGGCATGGGAACGACGCTGCATACCTCCTGCGAGCGGATAAACCTGACGCTGTCAGTCGCGCTGCTGGCGGCCTGCGCGGCCAACGTCATGCTGGTATGCGCCTGGCTGTAGCCGATTGAGAAAGATCGGCGGCCTGTGACGCCGCGGTCGCTATTTGCCGAGCGGCGGTGGCTCGGCTTCGTCGATGGCGGCGCGTAGCCTTGCCAGTGTCGCGTTGAAATATTCCGCACGCTCGCGGTTGAAGCGTTCCTGATGCTTGCGGAAGCTTTCAATCCGGTCCTGGATTTCGCGTCGGACTTCGCTCGGAATCTTCGGCCGCGCCAACTGGACGCCTGGCGGCAGGCTGCCCGCGGGCGGCTCGGCAAGCCTCCGGGGCGCTGTGACTTCAGTTTCGACATGACGTCTGTCGGCGTCGGAGCCAATGCCGGCATCAGAGCGAACCTGCGGCCCGGCATTCTCTTTCCTGAGAGCGACCGACTGAACAAACGCCCTCGTCCGCGCAAGTAGCGCGTCACGTTCTCTTTGCCAACTCATGTGACACCTCGGCCCCCGCCGACAGCAGCAAAGGGGCTCGGTGGAATCAAGAAGCGCAACATAAGCTTCTGTGGAGCTTCTGTGGACAAGTGCAAGTTTCGGATGAAAGGTGACGGAATTGTTACACCCCGCTATCGCTCGCGCGGATTGGTGTTGGGCACGAACGGCGTGCCGAACACGCGGACCGGCGTCTGGTCGACGAGATAGACCGGTTTGGTGATTCGGGCGAGTGGCCACGAGATCGAGCCGAAAAGTCCGGATCGATCGAGACAGGTTTGAGTAGCGTAGCGTTTTCGAAGATCAACGAGGACCGCGCTGCGCGCAAACTTCTCACGTTCTTGATTGCCGCGATCTTCTCGATCGGCGGTTCAGTTAGCTTGCTCGGCCGGCCGCGAACGTCGAGCGGGCTCAATCTCGCAACTACCGGAAGCCTGCAGCAACTTTAGACGGCTGCGGACCGACTCCTCCGCGCGTTTATAGCATTGTCGCTCGTAATCGAGCTTCAGGCGCGCCATTTGGTCCGGATCCAAAACCTTGGAGCTTTCGGGCGCCCTCAATTCGCAATCGGGCACCGGTTGCGGTGTGAGCAGCGCCCGGTCGGGCCGGCGAATTCGCAGTCCAGCGTATCGATGGGGATCCGCGGCAGCTCGGACCGGCTCTGCCCCAGGCTCACGCTGAGCCGAATTGGAGGCACAGCCGGCAAGCGTCAGCGCGCATAACATGGCGCAGAGGGTCGGCAGCTTCGGGGCGAGCACGGGCAAGCAACGGCCAGCACGGCGCGTTCGACCCGCGATCACGGTACTCGTGTTACCTATGCCAATGCTGGGCAAGTTGGCCACCTGTTTCTCGGGCAGCGCTCATCGCGTTTCAATCATGCGTGGCCGCCTGGCCAAGCGTGGCGATCATGGACGGATAATTTGAATCTCGCTTTAAGAATTACGATGAATTAGATGTAAACAGAGCTGTGAACCAAAGACTTTTTCAGGCAGATGCGGTCTCAAGAACGCCTCGGGAAAAAAAAGCAAACATCAGGTCCGGGTCATCGATCTTCCGACCATTCGATCAAGTCAAAGATCATCCCCCGTCCGACCATTTCCGCCTCCAGATCGGCTGTATGTTTCTTCCACGCCGGCGTCGCTCGGACGCGAAAGCGTGACTCTTGGCCTAGCCTATTCAGCTCGTCGTCAGCAGCCAGCGCCCCACGCGCACCAAAATACATCATGGCGAGGCTGTCGTTTGTGAGCGTATGATAATCCATCGGCGGTCACTTTGTATAAAATCAAGCGCGGCCGTCGCGGAAGACGGGCGCCAGTAACACTGAACGGTGATACCGATGGTGCGCAACGGCAAGGAGCTTTGGACTTTAACCCAAACAATCAAGGTTACATTGGCACGCTCGACTGAACGTCCAATTCACTCCAGGATGCAGCTTTCTCCCGGGAGCCCTCATGGAAGGAAAGCGCGGGAGCCGCCTGGTTTGCCGCGGGCGGCCTTGATCCAGCCTCCCATTGGCGCATCAACGCTGGATGGCAAAGAAACGGGATAGCGTGGCGAGGTCGCTAACTGAGGCGGCCTTTCATATGACCACGAACGCGATAGCCGCTCCCAAAACGATCAGCGTATTTACGCCAGCGATCATGATGCCGAGATAGACGTCGGCCATGAGGTTTTCAGATTGGAACTTGGTCTGTCTGCCGGCCATTGCATTTCCTTATGCAATTTGTCCCATCTAACATCACGCGGGAGCCGGGATTCCGTTCCGTTACAAAGTGAACATTATTTCTTGTTCCAGGCCGCCGCGAAAATTTTGTAGCGGCCTACCGGCGCGGCCACCACGAGAGGGCTATCCACACATGGGAGGCGGGCCTTATTTCGGCGGCTGTAGCTCACCGTTCAGCCAGCCGATTACCTCATCCGTCTTCAGCGGATCGGGGCGGTCGCAATCGAGACACCGGAACGTGCGCTGTCCGTTGCCGCCGCCCGGAGGCAGCGCTAGGATCAAGACCGCCCCGCAGTGGGGGCAAGTCGATCTTTCAGCCTCGCCCATGGAACAATTCTGCCGCCGGTCTGGAACTTCGTCAATTCCAAAAATCGACGACCCCCAAGAGGCGCGCCTTACGTCGGCGGCTCAACATCCGGCGCTAGAGAACTGAGGTCCGGCCGCGCGCCTTGTTCGTCAACTTGCGATTTAAGATCGGCCGCTTTCTCCAATAGGGCGGCGGTAATCGTGGGGTCTTTGGTTACTTTGGCGAATTTAACAAGAGTCGCCGCTTGACGCATAAAATACTCTCTACCGATCACGGTATTTTCCCCCGTGGTATCCCAGCGCCAACGCCATTACGCGGAAGTCGGGGATTCGTTCCAGTCGAATGTTAAAAAGTGAACAATTTGAATTGGGCCACTGCGAAATTCAGGCCGCTACGGGCTCACCAGGCCAGTACCCGGAATCCGGTACTGACCGTATGAGGCCACTCGCAAATTCAAAACAGGCCACCTTTCACGCAGAATTTAATGGGATCGGCGGACCGCGAACCTACATCAGAATGGTGCCGACAGCCCCTCGGCACTTCTACCCCAGAGCGGCCCCAGCTTTCCCTCAGAGCTGGGGCCGATTCTTGTGGTACGAAAGCCAACGAGGCGGAGTAGATTCCAAGTCTGCGCGTCCGCACGATGCCAAGGCCCTGAGGCGGCCGGAAACGCACAACGCCGCCTGAGCGGAATATGATCGCGAGGCGGCGTTGGTTAGTCACCGAGGCCCCTGAAATCCCCCGGCCTTGAGTATGTTGGCAAAGACGATGCGAAGGTTCAACGATGAAGGCGCAATCACCGTAGTCATACGTGCGCACAGGCCGGCGTAGGGGGTGCTCCCGCTCGTGAGCGCATAGGCGAACGAAGGGCA
>Ga0210406_10002212_pt1 | contig 22596 bp, 20 predicted proteins | sample IncBWC30MmetaG_FD_155454 | JGI IMG/M metagenome (GOLD analysis project Ga0210406, IMG submission 155454) | Forest soil microbial communities from Barre Woods Harvard Forest LTER site, Petersham, Massachusetts, United States - Inc-BW-C-30-M | ecosystem: Environmental > Terrestrial > Soil >...
ATTCATACGCCGCTCGAAAAACGAGCCAGCGAGAGAACCGAAACCTCGATTTCCTTGTTTTTCAGCGAACTGCTAGATGATTTAGGCTCGTCCGCGTCGCGCGCGAAAATGCTTGCGATAGACGTTAGGCGCGGCCAGCACTTCGGAAACGGTCTTCGAATAGGCCTGCCGGTGCGCCTCGTCAAAACTCTCGAATTCGAGCGATGGTGCCGTGCGCGGGACCGCAAAGCACTGCGCCACCGGCGTACCCCGTGGCAGCACGCCCGAAAAATCAGGTTTCGTCCAGATCGCCGGAAAGTTGATCCCGCCGTCGTGAAAGCGGTCGGCATCGACCAGGCCCGAGATCAAGCGAAACGGCAGGTCGTCACGATTCACAGGGTGCGTGGCGAACAACGACCAGCCGGGCTCGAGCTCGATGGTCCAGAAACTGTTGAATTTGATCGCGGCCTGGCCGTCGCTGGCAAAGGGCGCATCCGCCAACTGCGCCGCGACATGAAAACTCAGGGGCGCGCGCGGGTGTCCCGACGTTGCCGGCTCCGGAATGTCCCAGTCCCACGAAAACGCGCCGCTGGTAACGGCGACATCGCAGGGCAAGAGGATCATGACGCCATACGCCATCGCGTCGACAAAGGGCGGGCATTGCTTCACGGTGCGGATTTCGCGAGCGTGGATTTCCGACCGCGCCTTCGCCGGCATGGCGCGGAGCCAATCGGGCAACGTGCTTCGCGCCAACACCGGCCGCGGCAGATGAGCGGCGAGGGCCGGATCGCAACGGAAGATCATCCGCATGGGAAGCTCCTCGGGCTCGTGGGCCGGTACATTGCGGGCGCCCGGAACCGTACCATGCTTGAGCAAGTACCGGCGGCTGCGGCCAAACCCTTGACCGCTCCTCAGTGTCCTGTGGCACAATAGCAAGCCGCGTGATCCGCCGCCAGCATAGCTGCTCGTCGACCTGGCAGTCTCGTTGAGCGAGAATACATGTGAGTACGAACCGGCTAACCTTGGCGACGATCTGAAGTCTTCCTATGCGACGTCCGTTACCTCCTTTGAATTCGCTACGAACATTCGAGGCTGCCGCCCGGCTCTCAAGCTTCTCCCGCGCCGCCGACGAACTATGCTTAACCCCGTCAGCCGTCGGGCAAAGCGTGCGGGCACTGGAACGATGGCTTGGTACTCGCTTGTTTGTTCGCGATTCCGCATCGCGCAGCCTCGCGCTCACGGCGGTTGGCCGCGCCTATCTTGTGACAGTCAGCCAGGCGTTAGACACGATCGTTGATGCTACAGACGTCATTCGCCAAACAGAAATTCAGCGCGACACGCTCGCGGTATGCTCGCGCCCGGCCTTTGCCTTGCACTGGCTGTTACCGAATGTGGTGGAGTTTCAGAGGCAGAACCTGAACCTCGAGGTCCATATTTCGACACGTGATGCTGGAACACCCTCGGAACTCGACGACACCGCAGACCTGTCGATTGGGTACGGTCGCCCCGGAGATTGGGCAGGTGGTGCTCTCGAAGCTGCTCCACTCCTGTTCGACAAGCTAACGCCAATGATGAGCCGGGAGCTGGCTGCGAAGGAGATATTGGTCTCGCCGGCGGATTTGGGACACTTTCCGATGATCGGCGCTGCCACCGCCGTTGGGGATTGGGAAGAATGGATGGCCGCCGTCGGCCTGCCACAGCGCGCGGCCAACGTTGCGGCCGGATTGACGGTTGCCGACCGCTCGCTTGCGATCCAGGCCGCCGTTGCGGGATACGGCGTCGCGTTATGCGACAAACATCTGGTCGCCCCGCTTGTGTCCGCCGGGCAGCTCTTTGCCCCTTTTCCAGATCTTCTTCTCGAACGCGGAACAGCTCACTGTCTGATCTGGACCAGGCGTCGCGGGGATGAGCCAAAGATAAGGTCCTTTCGGACATGGATCACAAGTCGATGCGCGGCCTGGAAATCGAACGCGTCTGGAACCGTGTGATACCACCACGCCAGTGCGAAAGAATTTCTTCTCCATGCTGAAAGAAGATTGCGTTTGTGCTCGGCTCATCGCCTGAGGATGGTTGCGCCCGCGGCGATTCCTGAGCGGAGCATTCAGATGAACCGGAGATTATTTCTCACGACTTCATGCGCAGCGGCGGTATCGCCTTTTTTCCCAAAACCGGCAATAAGCGTGGAAGCGACAAACGCTTCCGTTGCTCCAGGCATTTTGGCGCGTCTGGGAGAACCCGGTCTAGGCGACAACCGGGCGACATATCTGCCGGACGGCCGCACACTGCTCTTTGCCTCGACACGCTCAGGACGGTCGCAGATCTGGGCGATGAACCAGGATGGCAGCAGCTTGCGCCAGGTGCATAAAAGCTCAGGCAACGACTACGGCCGCGTTGCACCAAACGCGGACGGCACCCGCCTGTGCTTCAGCTCGGACCGCAGCGGTCAAAACGCCGTGTATGTGCTTGATCAACGCGACGGCCGAATTGACCTGGTCTCAGACCCAAATTTCTGGAGTTTTGGACCAACATGGTCCTTGAGCGACCGCATCGCATTTTTCTCAAAAAAGGGCGGCAACGCGATCAACATTTGGACCGTGCGCCCTGAAGGATCCGAGTTGCGACAAATCACCAACCAGCCTGGCGAAAGTCGTCAGCCGTGGTGGTCTTCGGATGGCCGCATGCTCGCGCTCTCCGCTGACCATGCAAGCCGCTCATTTCAGATCTGGATATTGACGCCGGAGGGTACGGGTGCCCGATGCATCACGCAGGGTGGCAATTACCAGCAGCCCTTTTGGAGTCCGGACGGGAAACGAATTGCCGTCTCGGCCAAGATCGATGAAGCGTATTTTCGTATTTATGTGATGAATGCGTCGGATGGCTCCGGACTTGAGCAGATACGGCAGCCGGCATCCGTCGACAACGTTCATCCAGCATGGTCCCCTGACGGTCACAGCATCGTCTTTACCTCCGGCAAGGAATCGGCCGGCGCACTTTGGCGCTTCTCATTTGCCTGAAGAGGAGCGCTTCTCGATGACGACAGAAAAAGGCCGGGATCGCTCCCGGCCTTTTGTTTTCGTGGATGGCCGGGTCAAGCCCGGCCATGACGATGGTGAGAGCGATCGCCTCAGTTCGAAGCGCGCTTCGGCGGCGAGGCCGGCCACGACTTGATCAGCGTGTCGTAGTCGATGGTTTCGCCCTTCGGCTTCTCGTTGGCGAGCTTGCGCTGCGGCGCGATGTTGCCGTCCTTGGCCGACTTCGCGAACCAGTACTCGGCCGTCTCCTTCTTGTTCATCTTCGGTCCGCAGGCGCCCTGAACGCCGGATTTCTCCAGACGTTCCATCACCGAGTCCTGCGCGGCGGCGAGCGAATCCATCGCCGCTTGCGGCGTCTTCGCACCGGACGACGCATCGCCGATGTTCTGCCACCACAATTGCGCCAGTTTCGGATAATCCGGCACGTTGTTGCCGGTCGGGGTCCACTGCACGCGCGCCGGCGAGCGGTAGAACTCGATCAGCCCGCCGAGTTTTGGCGCGCGCTCGGTGAACGACTTGTCCCAGATGTCGGACTCACGGATGAAGGTGAGACCGACATGGCTCTTCTTCAAGCTCACCGACTTCGAGACGATGAACTGCAGATAGAGCCAGGCCGCCTTGCGGCGATCGGCCGGCGTGGACTTGAGAAGCGTCGCCGAACCCACGTCCTGGTAGCCGAGCTTCATGCCGTCCTTCCAGTACGAGCCGTGCGGTGACGGCGCCATGCGCCACTTCGGCGTGCCATCCGCATTCATGACCGGCAGACCCGGCTTCACCATGTCGGCGGTGAAGGCGGTGTACCAGAAGATCTGCTGGGCGATTGCGCCTTGCGACGGCACCGGTCCCGACTCGGAGAAGGTCATGCCTTGCGCCTGCGGCGGGGCATATTTCTTCATCCAGTCGAGATATTTGACGATGGAATAGACCGCCGCCGGACCGTTGACGTCGCCGCCACGCTCCACCGACGAGCCGACCGGACGACAGCCTTCCATCCGGATGCCCCATTCGTCGACGGGGAGTCCGTTCGGGATGCCCTTGTCGCCGTTGCCGGCCATCGACAACCACGCGTCGGTGAACCGCCATCCCAGCGATGGATCCTTCTTGCCGTAATCCATGTGGCCGTAAATTCTGGTGCCGTTGATTTCCTTGATGTCGTTGGTGAAGAAATCAGCGATATCTTCATAGGCCGACCAGTTCACGGGAACGCCGAGGTCGTAGCCATACTTGGCCTTGAACTTGGCCTTGTAGTCGGGATTGGAGAACCAGTCGTAGCGGAACCAATACAGGTTCGCGAACTGCTGGTCGGGCAACTGGTAGAGGTGACCGTTCGGCGCCGTGGTGAACGACTTGCCGATGAAGTCGTTGACGTCCAGAATCGGGTCGGTAACGTCCTTGCCCTCGCCGGCCATGTAGTCGGTCAAATCGATGGCCTGACCATAGCGGAAATGGGTTCCGATAAAGTCTGAGTCATTGATCCAGCCGTCATACACATTCTTGCCGGACTGCATCTGGGTCTGGATCTTTTCCACGACATCGCCTTCCTGGATGATGTCGTGCTTGACCTTGATGCCGGTGATTTCCTCGAAGGCTTTTGCGAGCGTCTTCGATTCATATTCGTGCACCGTCAGGGTTTCGGAGACGGCGTTGATCTCCATCCCCTTGAAGGGTGCAGCGGCCTTGATGAACCATTGCATTTCTTTCATCTGGTCGTCTTTCGACAACGTCGAGGGCTGAAATTCGTTGTCGATCCATTTTTTCGCGGCAGCTTCATCGGCAAAAGCCGGGGCAGTGATCGCGGCCGAGGCCGCTATCAGCGCGACGGCGCTTGTCATCATCAGAACGCGGGACCCGCTCAGGGGCCGTTTGCTTCTCACCAAGTGTCGCATGTTGGTTCCTCCGTTTCAGCGACAAACATCTTCAGGCCCGGGTTTAATCCCGGATCTGCTCTTTTTCGCCTGAGGGTCAGACGTTACGGAAAATAACGACGGCCGAAACAAGCGAAATCACGGTAGCGAGCCACAGGCTCGATATCTCAAATCCCTCTTCCCCGATCGGAAGCGTCGCGATCGTGTCGGTACCGACAAGTCCGATCCACAACAGATGAATGATGGCGGTGACGATCAGCGAGACGAACAAACGATCGCCGCGCGTCGTTGCAATGCGCAGGATCCCGACGCGTTCGGCTTCGGGATAGACGACCGCAAGCCACGTCATGACCGCCAATGTGCAGGCAAGCAGCACGAAGAAGATCAACGTCGGAAGCGTCCACGCCATCCACGCGATGTTTTCCATGATGCCCTCCCCTCACACCCTGCCGAGCGCGAAACCGCGCGCGATGTAATTGCGGACGAACCAGATCACCAGCGCACCGGGAATGATGGTGAGCACGCCGGCCGCAGCCAACAGTCCCCAATCCATTCCGGCCGCCGAGACGGTGCGGGTCATGACGGCCGAAATCGGCTTGGAAGCGACCGACGTGAGCGTCCGCGCCAGCAGCAGCTCGACCCAGGAGAACATGAAACAGAAGAACGCCGCGACGCCGATGCCGCTCGCGATCAAGGGCACCAGGATCTTGACGAAAAACCGCGGGAACGAATAGCCGTCGAGAAATGCCGTTTCGTCGATCTCGCGCGGCACGCCGGACACAAAGCCTTCGAGAATCCACACCGCCAAGGGAACATTGAAGATGCAGTGCGCGAGCGCGACCGCCCACGGCGTATCGAACAGGTTGATCGCCGAATAGAGGTTGAAGAACGGCAGCGCATAGACCGCCGCCGGCGCCATCCGGTTCGACAACAGCCAGAAGAACAGATGCTTGTCGCCGAGGAAGCGGTAGCGCGAAAACGCATATGCCGCCGGCAGCGCGACCGAGATCGAGATGACGGTATTGATGACGACATATTTCAGCGAATTGATGTAGCCGGAATACCAGCTCTCGTCGGTGAAGATGCGCATGTAATTGGCTGTTGTCGGCTGGTGCGGCCATAGCGTCATGGTCGAGACGATCTCGGTATTGGTCTTGAAACTCATGTTGACGAGCCAATAGATCGGCAACAGCAGGAAGATCAGGAACAAGCCGAGGATAACGCGGCGGCCGGGAATCGAATGCATCATGCGACTCCCTTGCTGGCCTGGCGCCCAGCGCCGGCATTGGTCATGACGGTGTAGAAAACCCAGCAGACGATGATGATGATCAGGTTGTAGACGAGCGACAGCGCGGCGGCCTTGCCGAGATCGAATTGCCCGAGCGCGATCTTGACGAGTTCGATGGATACGAACGTCGTCGAGTTGCCCGGTCCGCCGCCGGTCACCACGAACGGCTCGGTGTAGATCATGAAACTGTCCATGAACCGCAACAGCACCGCGATCAGCAGCACGCGATTCATCTTCGGCAGTTGAATGGCCTTGAATACCGCCCAGCGCGAGGCGCCGTCGATTTGCGCTGCCTGGTAATAGGCGTCGGGGATCGATTTCAGCCCGGCATAGCAGAGCAGCGCGACCAGAGAGGTCCAGTGCCAGACGTCCATCACGATGACGGTGGCCCAGGCGTCGAGATCGTTGGAGACGTAGTTGTAGTTGAATCCCAGGCTGTTCAGAACATAGCCCAACAGCCCGATGTCGGGCCGTCCAAATATCTGCCAGATGGTGCCGACCACGTTCCACGGAATCAGCAGCGGCAACGCCAGGATCACCAGGCAGACCGCGACGCTCAAACCCTGCCGCGGCATCGACAGCGCGACCACGATGCCGAGCGGAACTTCGATCGCCAGGATTACTGCCGAGAAGAACAGGTTGCGCCCCAGCGAGGCCAAGAACCGGCCGCCCAGATCGGTCGACGGATCGAGCAGTTCCTTGAACCAGCCGACGCCGTTCCAGAAGAACTGATTGTTGCCGAACGTGTCCTGCATCGAATAGTTCACGACCGTCATCAACGGCAGCACGGCCGAGAACGCCACCACCAGAAATACCGGCAGCACCAGCAACCAGGCCTTCTGATTGACGGTCTTGTCCATTATGCTACCCCCTCGACCAGGAGGCTGTCGGCATAGACATGAACATGCGACGGGTCGAATTTCAGTCCGGCGCTCTCGCCCTGCACCGAAAATCCCGGCGGCACGCGCGCCGAAAATTTTGCGTTGCCGACGCGAACGCGGGCGAAACGAACGCGACCGAGGTCGTCGATCCGCTCGATATTCGCCGACAGCAAATCGGGTGCCGGCAGCGCGACGTCGACGAATTCCGGGCGCACGCCGACTTCGATTTTGGCCCCTCGCGGAAGCGCGTCATAGCTCCGCTTTAGCGCGATGATGTGCCCGTCGATCCGCGCCTCGCGGCCGCTGACCTCGGCGGGCACGATGTTCATGCCGGGCGAGCCGATGAAATAGCCGACAAAGGTATGCGCCGGCTTTTCGAACAATTCGGCCGGCGTGCCGCTCTGCACGACGCGGCCGTCGTGCATCACCACCACGGTATCGGCGAAGGTCAGCGCTTCGGTCTGATCGTGGGTGACATAGATCATCGTGAGGTCGAGATCGCGATGCAGCGCTTTCAGCTTGGAGCGCAGCTGCCATTTCAATTCGGGATCGATCACCGTCAGCGGCTCGTCGAACAGTACCGCGGCGACGTCGGAGCGCACCAACCCGCGGCCGAGCGAGATCTTCTGCTTGGCGTCAGCGGTAAGCCGCGTCGCCTTGCGATTGAGATCGGGCGCAAGATCGAGTAATCGCGCAATCTCGGCGACCCGCGCGGCGATCTCAAGCTTCGGCACGCCGCGATTTTTCAGCGGAAATGCCAGGTTCTGTCCGACCGTCATGGTGTCGTAGATCACCGGAAACTGAAACACCTGCGCGATATTGCGCTTCTGGGTTGACAGCGGCGTGATGTCTTTGCCGTCAAACAGGATTTTTCCGCGCGACGGCGCGACAATCCCGGAGATGAGATTGAGAAGCGTGGTCTTGCCGCAGCCGGACGGCCCGAGCAGCGCATAGGCCCCGCCCTGCCGCCAGGTCATCGAGATAGGCTTGAGCGCAAACGATTCTGGCGCGGCATCATTGCCGTTGTAGGAGTGCGCGAGGTTGACGAGGTCAATGCGGGCCATGCTGCATCTCCCTCACGCAGCGCCCGGCGAGGCGACCACACCGCCGGCCGCATCGAACACGAAGACATTGTCCGGGTCGAGCACCGCATCGAGCACATGACCGGGCGGAAATTCGTGCACGCCATTCAGTACGGCCACCCAATTCGACGCATCGCGGTTGAGATGCACAAAGCTCTCCGATCCGGTGATCTCGGTCACCGTCACGGTCGCTTGAAAAGCGTGGCGGCCGGCGACGCCGTTGGCGAGTTCCAACTGGTGCGCGCGAAAGCCGACGCGGTACTGGCCATCGCTCAAGCCGGCATAGAGTCCCGTGGCCTGTGCCTCGACGCCGCCGGCATATTTTACCGAGCCGTTGCGTTTCTCGATTCCGACCACGTTGAGCGGCGGATCGGAAAACACCTGCGCCACGCGCAACGTGTCGGGATGGCGATAGACCTTTGAGGTTTCGCCGGCCTGCAGGATCTCGCCTTCCCACATGCAGACGGTACGGCCGCCCAGCAGCAAGGCTTCGGAAGGCTCGGTGGTCGCATAGACGAAGATCGCGCCGGAGGCCTCGAAGATGCGCGGCAGCTCGGCGCGCAGTTCCTCGCGCAGCTTGTAGTCGAGATTGGCGAGCGGCTCGTCGAGCAGCACCAGGTCGGCGCCCTTGACGAGCGCGCGCGCGATCGCGGTGCGCTGCTGCTGGCCGCCGGACAGTTGCAACGGCATGCGGTCCAGATACGGCTCGAGCCGCAACAGCCGTGCCGCCTCGTTCACGCGCTTGTCGATTTCCGCGCGCGGCCTGCCCTGCACCCGCAACGGCGAGGCGATGTTCTCGTAGACCGACAGCGAGGGATAATTGATGAACTGCTGATAGACCATCGCGACCGAGCGCCGGCGCACGTCGATACCGGTGACGTCCTTGCCGTCGACCAGCACGCGGCCCGACGTCGGTTTGTCGAGGCCCGCCAACAGCCGCATGATCGAGGTCTTGCCTGACAGCGTCGGGCCCAGCAGCACGTTGAGGGTGCCGCGCTCCAGCGTCAGCGAGACATCACGGATCGCCGGAATGCCGTCGACCGATCGCGTGACCTGTTCGAGCTTGACGGTCATGTCCGCGCTCCCGCCTCCAGCAATGGAGCTTCGAGCGGAACCCGGTGCGCGGCAATCCAGTCGTCGAGGGCTGTGATCTCGGTAGCCGACATCCGCAAACCCAGCTTGGATCGCCGCCACACGATATCTTCAGCGGTCAAGGCCCACTCCGACGACATCAGGTAGGAGACCTCGCTTGCCGTCAAGGTGGCGCCAAAGGACTGGCCGAGATCGGTCATCGATTTCGCAGCTCCGAGCCATTTTGTGGCCCGGGTGCCGTAAGCATGCGCCAGCCGGTTGGCATGCGCCGCGGTCAGGAACGGATAGGTGCGGATCAGTTCCGCTGCAAGCGCTGCGACCGCCGAGACGTCCAGATCGCCACCGGGCAGCGGCGATCTTCCAGTCCAGCCCTTGCGCGCAATCGCGCTGCGCAAATAAGGCGCTAGCCGTTCCAGCGCCTCTTCGGCGAGGCGGCGATAGGTCGTGATCTTGCCGCCGTAGATCGAGAGTAGCGGCGCGCCACCGGGTGTATCGAGCTCGAATACGTAGTCCCGCGTGGCGGCCTTGGCTTCGCTGGCGCCGTCGTCATAGAGCGGACGAACGCCGGCATAGGTCCAGACCACCTCCTCCGGCTTCACCCGCCTGGCGAGATACTCGCTGACGGAATCGCAGAGATATTTGATCTCCTCTGGCGTCGCTTTCACCTTCGACGGGTCGCCGTGATAGTCGCGATCGGTGGTGCCGATCAGCGTGAAATCATCCTGATAGGGAATGGCGAACACGATGCGGCCGTCGGAGTTTTGGAACATGTAGGCGCGGTCGTGCGCATAGAGTTTTCGCACCACGATGTGCGAGCCCTGCACCAGCCGCACTTTTGCGCGCGCATTGACGCCCGAGCCCGAGGCCAGCACATCCTCGACCCATGGGCCGCCGGCATTGACGAGCGCGCGCGCGTTGATGGTGCGGCGTGCGCCGCTGATCGCGTTTTCGACCGTGACCAGCCAGATCCCGTCGATCTGCCGGATCTCTATTGCGCGGGAGCGGGTGTGGATTTGCGCGCCGCGATCGGCGGCGTCGCGCGCCGTGAGCACCACGAGGCGGGCGTCGTCAACAAAACAGTCGGAATATTCAAAGCCCTTGGTGTAGCGATTGGCGATCAGCGGCTTGCCGACCTCGTCGCGCGAAAGATCGACCGAGCGGGTCGGCGGCAGCAGATTGCGGCCGCCGATATGGTCGTAGAGAAACAGTCCGAGCCGCAACAGCCAGGCCGGGCGCAGCCCCGCATGGTGTGGCAAAACGAATCGAAGCGGGCGAATGATATGGGGCGCGATCTGCCAGAGGATTTCGCGTTCGATCAGCGCCTCGCGCACCAGCCGAAACTCGTAATATTCCAGATAGCGCAGGCCGCCATGCACGAGCTTGGTCGACCAGGACGACGTTCCGCTCGCCAAGTCGTTCATTTCACAGAGGAAAACAGAATTGCCCCGGCCCGCGGCGTCGCGCGCGATGCCGCAGCCGTTGACGCCGCCCCCGATGATCGCGAGGTCGAAAATCCGATCCAAAGACGCTTCCTCGGCGTTCGCCCGTTCACTTTGGCGATTTTGCTTTCGATTTGGATTAGATCACAAACAAAAGCGAAAGCAACGGGAAAGGAAGCCGGGACAGCAGAACCGACGGTCGCAAAGGCGGACTATGGCCGGCGGAAGGGAATCGGCGGAGATTCCACAGCCGGCTCCGCGGCCGGCTCGTCGATATCGACCGACGGTTTCGGCATCGCCTCAATCACCTCGATGCCGCGGGTGTGGCAGATATTTGCCAATCCCGCCGGCAGTGCTGCGTCGGTGACAAAGGTCTGGATCTGGCTGATATGGGCGATGCGGACCGGCGCGCTGCGGCGCAGCTTGGTCTGGTCGGCGACCAGCATGACGCTGCGGGCGTTGGCGATGATGGCTTGCGCCGCCTGCACTTCGCGATAGTCGAAATCCAAGAGCGCGCCCTCCTCGTCGATCGCCGACGCCCCGATGATGGCGTAATCGACCTTGAACTGGCCGATCAGATGGGTCGCCGTTGAACCTACCACCGCGCCGTCGGCGCGGCGCACCGCGCCACCGGCGACAATCACCTCGATCCGCGGGTGTCGATAAAGCAGCATCGCGACATTGAGGTTGTTGGTGATGACGAGCAGGTCCTGATGCGAGGTCAGCGCGCTTGCGACTTCTTCGGTGGTGGTGCCGATATTGATGAATAGCGAGCAGCCATTGGGGATCAGCGCCGCAGCGGCAGCTCCAATCGCCTTCTTCTCCTCGGCGGCGACGAAGCGGCGCGCTTCATAGGCGAGATTCTCGACGCCCGAGGCGATGATGGCGCCGCCATGAATCCGCGTCAGCGAGCGCTGCTCGCAGAGATCGTTGAGGTCCTTGCGAATGGTCTGCGCCGAGACCTCGAAACGGCGGGCGAGATCTTCCACCATCACCCGGCCGGAGGCGCGCGCGATGCCGAGGATTTCGGTCTGGCGGTTGGATAATCCGGCCATGGGCTGCACCTTGCGGCGGCTATAGACACCTCATGGTGCTTCGGTTCGCCTCTGCGGTCAACGCGGCAGATCGGCTAGCCACAGCCCGATGGCCCAACATCGAATTACGGTTACCGTCGTTGCGAGGCCAAGGGTCCTGCGAGTGCACGACGGACGACGCAAGCCGGCAAGCATCGCGGCGTGGCGCAACAGAAGACCGTCGGACGTCTGGCTTTGGTTCGGCCAAATCCCGTCCGGTCACGTAGAGCCTTGATTCAGCCGCCGAAGGCTTCGTCGCGCAAATGCGCATCCGCAATCCGCGCGTCGGGGTTGTTCGTGATGGTCATGAACCAAACGAGGCTGAAGAACAGCGACCATGCCGTGTCCCAATAGATCCAGTTCATGTGATTTTCCTCGCCGAAGGACGTCGAGAACTGCAAGCATATCAGAATTCTCGTTCTCTTGGCGAAAAAGGACGCATTGAATGACGACGCTTCGATGACGACGCGCAAACACTCACGGCGTTTTGTGCCGTGGAACCGGCGACCGGGCTGGATCGCATCGTCGCGATCAAAGCCCCAGCACCGCCTTGGTGATGATGTTGCGCTGGATCTCGTTGGAGCCGCCAAAGATCGAAACCTTGCGGTAGTTGAAATAGCTCGGCGCGATCTGCGCGGTCCATTCCATCGCCTCGTTGGAGCCGTCCTCGCCGTGCTCGTCATAGGGTATCGCGAACGGCCCGATCACTTCCATCAGGAGTTCGGTGGTGGTCTGCTGGATTTCCGTACCCTTGACCTTCAGCATCGAGGACGCCGGGTTGGGCTTGCCCTTGCCGTGCTTGCCTTCGTCGGCGACGACGCGCAACTGCGTCAATTCGAGCGCCTTCAGCTCGATCTCGACGGCGGCGAGCTTTTCGCGGAAACCCCGATCCTCGAGGACGGGTCTTCCGCCGGACTCGACCTTCGAGGCCAGTTCCTTGATGCGGCGGATGCGCTCCTTGGACACGCCGATGCGGGCGATGCCGGTGCGCTCGTTGCCGAGCAGGAATTTGGCGTAGTCCCAGCCCTTGTTCTCCTCACCGATCAGGTTCTCGACCGGCACCTCGACGTCATCGAAGAATATCTCGTTGACCTCGTGGCTGCCGTCGATGATCTGGATCGGGCGCACGGTGACGCCCTTGCTCTTCATGTCGATCAGGATGAAGGAGATGCCGGACTGCTTCTTCGCCGCGGGATCGGTGCGGCAGAGGCAGAAGATCATGTCGGCGTACTGGGCGAGCGTAATCCAGGTCTTCTGGCCGTTGACGATGTACTTGTCGCCCTTGCGCTCGGCCTTGGTCTTCAGCGAGGCGAGGTCGGAGCCCGAGCCCGGCTCGGAAAAACCCTGGCACCACCAGTCGTCGACATTGGCGATGCGCGGCAAATAATGCTTCTTCTGCGCCTCGTTGCCGAAGGTGTAGATGACCGGGCCGACCATGCTGACGCCGAAGGCGAGCGGCGCCGGCGCCGGATACATCTGCAGCTCTTCGTTGAAGATGTACTGCTGGACCGCCGTCCACCCCGTGCCGCCATATTCCTTCGGCCAGTGCGACACACCCCAGCCCTTCTTGTTCAGGATGCGCCACCAGGCCACCATCTCGTCCTTGGAAGGCTGGCGGCTCTCGACCAGCTTCTGCCGCGTCGCCGGCGGCACATGATCGCGGAAGAACGCCCGCACTTCCTCGCGAAACGCCATCTCTTCCTTGCTGAAAGCGAGATCCATCGTATCCTCCTGTTGCCGCGACCGGCAAAAATGTTTGCCCGCGGCGGACCGGATGCAAGGATGCCGGTAGCCGGCTCAGAAGACAAATGCAGATTTCTCGCCAATGATGAGATTTTTTCATCATTGAGCCGCCCGACGTCAACGTCAGCGCGGCTGACGTCCAAGCGCGGCCCTCGACGGGCGTCCGCGATCGTCAAGCACGACGGCGGCGCTGGTCGAAGGATCGACATGCCGCGCGTACCCAGGCGATACAGGCCCTGATCTTTGGATCGACGTCAGATTCAGGACGGCGAACGAGCCAATAGCGCGCTCTTGGCCCGCTCAAACCGGGGAAAGCCGCGATCAGGTGTTCGCCAAACCTGGGCCAGCGATAGATCAGCGGATCAACCGCCAATGCAACGCCGAGGTTCTGCTCCGCCGCCTGGAGCGTTGCGGGCGCACTGTCGAACCACAGGTCGCGGCTTTCATCGCGTTGGGAAACTCCCTGGGCGCCGAGCCAGGCGCTCCAGGCGCGAGGCTGCGTGGCATCGTGGATGAGGCGCGCCGTCGCAAGATCATCCGGTTTGTGCAACCGCCGCTCCGCCAGATGAGCCCGCGTCGCAACCGGCAGCCCGGTGATACGGAGCAGCTCGGTGCATTCGAGTCCGCTCCAGCGCCCGGCACCGTAGCGGATGGCGAGATCGACGTCATCGCGATCAAAATCGACGTATCTCGTCGTCGCCTCGATGCGCACATCGTAGTCCGGCCACCGCGCCGAGAACTTGGCGAGATTCGGGATCAGTATGGTTTGGCTGAACAAAGCCGTCGTGCTGACCCGGATCTGCCGAGCCCTTGCGCGACCGCGCACGACGGCCGACCCGCGGTCAAACGCCAGGAAGCCCTGCCGCACATAGGGGGCCAGGCAAGCGCCGGCCTCGCTCAGGACCACGTCGCGGCCCCGCCGACGGAACAGGGGTGAGCCGATCTCGCGTTCGAGCGCCTTGATCTGGTGACTGACGGCGGACGGCGTGACGCCAAGCGCATCCGCCGCGGCGCGGAAGCTGCCGAGACGCGCGGCCGCGTCGAAGGCGCGCAGACCCGACAACGGAAAGCTGCCGCGCTCCAGCCCAATCATTGAATTTTTCTCATGCATGCGCCGCAACTTTCGTTTCCCCTGACGGCCATTCTCATATCACGATGCTTGCGTTCGCTCGCACTGGCTTTTTCGTCGGGTCCGCGGTGCGCGGGGGCGCGCTCAAATTCAGTCGCGAATTTGCTTGCTACGATAGTGCCGTGGCCCGGGAGCGAGAGGTCTCCGCGACGGCATCTGCAACGTAAGTCTTGAGCGGGTGGCGGAAGGAAAAGGCCGCGTGGTCAGGCCGTGATCGGCGGCCGGTCCTGCTTGATGATTTGCGGATGTCCCTGCTCGTCGATCGAGACATAGGTAAAGTTGCCGTCGGTCACCAGGATCGATTGCATCTCCTTGCGCCGCAGCACCCAGGCTTCGAGATGGACCGTGATCGAGGTGCGGCCGACGCGCACAAGCTTGCCGTGCACCGAGACGAGGTCGCCGACATAGACGGGCTTCCTGAAATTCATCGCCTCGATCGCGACCGTCACATTACGCGTCTTGGTGATCTTGGCAGCGAATACGCCGCCGCTGATATCCATCTGGCTGAGCAGCCAGCCGCCGAAGATATCGCCGTTCTGGTTGGTGTCAGCCGGCATCGCCAGGGTGCGGGTGCAGAGCTGGCCCTGCGGCTCGCTCTCAGTATTCTGGGGCGGTTGGACGTGCGTCTCGCTCACTTGAAATTCTCCCAACCCGCGTCGGGCGTGAAGCGACCGCCGTATTTTGCCGCCAGCGTCCGCAACGCCGACACCACATTGTCCGCCCCTCGCGTGCGCGCGTAGTTGAGCGGGCCACCGCGGAACGGCGCATAACCGGTGCCGAAGATCATGGCGCCGTCGACCGCATCGGCATTGTCGACGATGCCCTCGCGCAAAGCCGCGACGCAGACATTGGACATCGGCAGGACCAGCCGGTCGGTCATCTCCGGCGACGGCGGTGTTGCCGAAACCATGCCCGGCGCCTTGTCGGCCTTGCCGTCCTTCCAGAGGTAAAACCCTTTTCCGGTTTTGCGGCCGAGCTCGCCCTTGGCGACTTTCTCGCGCAACCATGCCGGCGTCGGCGGCAGCAAATCGCCGAATTTCGAGCGCAGCATGTCGCCGACGTCGAGGCAGATATCGAGACCGACCTGATCGGCGAGTTCGATCGGCCCCATCGGCATGCCGAACTTTTCCGCCGCCGCATCGATGACGCGCTTGTCGATCTTTTCGTCCAGCAGCACCATCGCCTCCAGCATGTAAGGCGTCAGCGCACGGTTGACCAGAAAGCCCGGCGAACTCTTCACCGGCAGCGGCAGCCGGTCGATGGCGCCGACAAAGGCCAGCGCCTCCTTCAGGAGCTGCGTGTCGTTGCCGTCGTGGCTGACCACCTCGACCAGCTGCAGCCGCGATACCGGATTGAAGAAGTGCAATCCGAGCAATCGCTCCGGCCTTTGCAACGTGGTGCGTAAATCCTGCAGCGGGATGCTCGAGGTGTTGGTGGCAAGAATCGCGCCCGGCTTCATGACAGGCTCGAGCGAGGCATAGACCTTCTGCTTCAATTCGAGCTTTTCCGGCACCGCCTCGATGATGAGATCGGCGTTGCGGACGCCCTCGCCATCCATGTCGGGGATGAGCCGGTCCAGCGCGTCCCTGACGTCGGTCGGTTTGCGCAGGATTTTCTTGAACAGGTCCGTGGCGCGCTTCATCGCGCCCGCGATCGGCTCCGGCTTCATGTCGGCGAGCGTGGCTCGCATGCCCTGATTGGCGCACCATGCCGCGATGTCGCCGCCCATCGCGCCGGCGCCGATGACGTGAACATGGTCGACCTTGTTGCCGAGCCCAGCTAGCTTCTTCATCTGCTCGCGCAGGAAGAACACGCGGATCAGGTTCTGCGCGGTCGGCGTCACCATCAGATTGGCGAACGAGGCTTTTTCCGCGGACAGCATCGCGGGCCTGTCGCCGCCGTGCTTTTCCCAGAGATCGATCAGCGCGTAAGGCGCGGGATAATGTTCGCTGGGTGCTGCTTTCTCGGCCTCGCGGCGCATCCGCGAAGAGAGGAAACCCCGCGCCGGGCCGGAGTTCAGGATGGTGTTCAACAGCTTAGGCCGCGCGCGCTGCAGGCGGCCGAAGATCGCGTCCTTGACCGCGTTTGCGACGTGGCGCTCCTGCGTCACGGCATCGACCAGCCCGAGCGCCTTGGCCCGTCGCGCGTCGACGGTCCTGCCGGTCAGCATCAAGGTCATCGCCTGCATCGGATTGACGAGATGCGTGAAACGCGTGGTGCCGCCGAGGCCAGGATGTAATCCCAGCAGCACCTCCGGAAAACCAAAGCGCGCGCCGTCGATCGCAATTCGCGACTGGCAGGCGAGCGCCACTTCAAGTCCGCCGCCGAGGCAAAAGCCGTGGATCACCGCAACAGAGGGAATGCGCAACGTCTCGAGCCGGTCGATCACCGCATGGGCACGGCTGATTGCGGTCTCGACCGTGCGGGAATCGCTGGCGCCGCGGAACTCGTTGACGTCGGCGCCGGCGATGAATCCGGATTTCTTGGCCGAGCGAATGACAAGACCTGCCGGCCGCTCGCTTTCCAGCGCGGCCAAAACCTTGTCGAACTCCTCGATCACATCGGCCGACAGCGTATTGGCGCTAGCACCGTCGCGGTCGAACAACAGCCAGGCTATACCGTCAGCGTCGCGCGTCAGCTTAAAATGGCGATAGGCGCCGGCCGCCTCAGGTTTTGGCCCAAGCGTGAGCACGCGGTCGGCGAGAACGTCGATGATCTTCGAATCCATGATCACACCGTCTCTATCAACATCGCACCGCCCTGCCCGCCGCCGATGCATTCGGTGGCGACGCCGCGCCTGGTGCCGAGCCGCTTCATCGCATTGACGAGATGCAGCACGATGCGATTGCCGCTACAGCCGACGGGATGGCCGAGACTGATGGCGCCGCCGTCGACATTGAGCTTTGTCTGGTCGATTTGTCCCGCGGCGCCGTCAAGTCCCAAAATTTCGCGGCAGAATTTTTCGTCGTTCCAGGCTGCGAGGCAGCCGAGCACCTGCGTGGCAAAGGCCTCGTTCAATTCCCAGGTCTCGACGTCCTGTAACGTCAGCTTGTTGCGCTTTAAAAGCGCGGTTGCCGAAAGCACCGGGCCGAGCCCCATGATCGAGGGGTCGAGCGCCGACCATTGGCTGTCTGTTATCACGGCCTTCGGCTTCAACCCGTGTTTGGTAACCGCATCTTCGGAAGCCAGGATCACCCAGGACGCGCCGTCGGTGATCTGGGAAGAATTACCGGCGGTGACCTGTCCCCACGGACGTTCGAACACCGGCTTCAGCTTTGCCAGCGTCTCCGGCGTCGAGTCCGGCCGCACGCCGTCGTCGTGATCGTAGAATTTGCCGTCGCGGGAAAACGCGGTCTCGACCTCGCCTTTCAAAAAGCCTTGCGACTGCGCGTTCGCGAGCCGCTTGTGGCTTTCGGCCGCGTAGACGTCGGACTGGGCGCGCGTGATGCCGAACAGGTGCCCGACCACTTCGGCGGTCTGCCCCATGTTCAGTTCGGTGATCGGATCGGTCAGCCCGCGCTCGAGCCCGATGATCGGCTTGAAGTAGGCCGGACGCGCCTTCAACGCGGCGAGGATCTTGGCGCCGACACCCTTGGCGCCGGCGAGCCCCGCAAACCAGCGCACGCCGGCCTGCGGCCACACCAGCGGCGCATAACTCAAAGCTTCAGCGCCACCGGCGAGAATGAGATCGGAAACGCCTTCGCGGATGTAGCGAAAGCCGGTGTCGATCGATTGCATGCCCGAGCCGCAATTGATCTGCACCGTGAAGGCGACCATGGATTCCCCCATGCCGAGCCGCAGGGCGGCGACACGGGCCGGATTCATCTCGTCGGCGATGACGTTGACGCAGCCGAGGATCACCTGATCGAACGCCGATGGCGCAAAGGGTTGCCGTGCCAAGAGCGGCCGTCCGCATTGCACGGCAAGATCGACCGGGGTGAAAGGGCCGGGACCGGAACGCGCTTTCAGGAACGGCGTCCGGCTGCCGTCGACAATGAAAACCGGTCGCGCCATCAGCTCGCAGCCCTCTGCTCAGCCATATCCTGCAAGAACTGATGCACGTCGGCGGGTTTCTTGTAAATCGGCGACAGCGCCTCGGGCGCGAAATCGTCGACCTCGATGACCTTGGCGACGGCTTCGTGGGCGGCAGCGAGCTGATCGCCCTCGGCTTGCGTGATGACGCCTTTTTTCACGGCCTCCCACGAGTCGTGGAGGTGAGCGGCGCGCATTCGCTTGGCGATATCTTCGGTAGCGGCCACCAGCAAAAACGCCTTTTCCAGCCGCGCAGGGCCGCCGTCGTCATCGACATGTGACAAATCCGGCGTGAGACGGTCGCGTGCCGCCGACGGCTCCAGCACCAACTGGGCGCATTGATGCACGACGAGATCGGAAGGACCAACCACGCGCGCGCCAACGGGTTGGATCAGGAATTTCAGCATGATGCCGACGAACCGGTTCGGCAAATTGGCAAAGATTTCTGCAAAGCGGCTTTCGATGGCTTTGAAGCCTTGTGCCATGCACCATTGAAGCGCGGCAAAATCGTCCCGTTGCCGGCCCTCGTCCTGCCAGCGCTTTAGCGCGGCGGACAGCAGATAGAGTTCGGATAAAATATCGCCGAACCGCGCCGACAGCATCTCTTTCCGCTTCAGTGCACCGCCAAGTGTGAGCAGCGCCATGTCGGCGCTCAGCGCAAACGCGGAAGCATAGCGCGAGAGCTGCCGATAGAATCGCGTGGCGTCGCCGGCGTCCGGTGCGGGCGCGAACATGCCAAAGCTCCAGCTTCGGCCCCAGGCGCGGAACAGCGTGGTGAAGCTATGCCCGACATGTTTCCAAAATGCCTGGTCGAAGGCATCAAGGCCGCGTGCGCGGTCGTCGTCGCCGAGCGCGTTCATCTCTTCCAGGAGATAAGGGTGGGCGCGGATCGCGCCCTGCCCGAACACGATCAGGTTGCGGGTCAGGATATTGGCGCCTTCGACGGTGATGCCGACCGGCACCGAGCGATAGAGACTGCCGAGGTAATTCTGCGGGCCGTCGATCACGGCCTTGCCGCCATGGATATCCATGGCGTCGTCGATCGCGATCCGCATCCGTTCAGTCGCCTGCAGCTTCATGATGCCGGAGATGACGGCCGGATGATGCCCCTGATTGAGCGCGGCGCAGGTCAGCCGCCGCGCGGCGTCGAGCAGGTAGGCGATGCCGGCGATGCGCGCCAGCGGCTCCTCAATACCCTCGAACTTGCCGATTGCGATGCCGAACTGCTCGCGGACGCGGGCATAGGCGCCGGTGGTGCGCGCGGCGAAGGCGGCACCTGCCGCCGACAATGACGGCAGCGAGATGCCGCGGCCGGCGGCGAGCGCCGTCATCAGCATCTTCCAGCCCTGGCCCAGGCGTTCTTGTCCGCCGATAATGTAATCCATCGGGATAAAGACGTCGTGGCCCCAGTTCGGCCCGTTCTGAAACACCTGCATCGCCGGCAGATGGCGATGGCCGATCTCGACGCCCGGAAGATGCGTCGGGATCAGTGCCACCGTGATGCCGAGGTCTTCCTGTTGACCGACCAGATGATCCGGATCGTAGGCCTTGAAGGCCAAGCCCAACAGCGTCGCGACCGGCCCCAGTGTAATGTAGCGCTTGTGCCAGTTCAGCCTCAAGCCCAGCACTTCGCGGCCTTCAAAGTTGGCCTTGCAGATGATGCCGCTATCGATCATCGAGGCGGCGTCGGAGCCGGCTTCCGGGCTGGTCAGGCCGAAGCAGGGGATGTCGCGCCCGTCGGCGAGCCGCGGCAGCCATCGCTCGCGCTGGTCTTTGGTGCCGAACCGCATCAACAATTCTCCGGGCCCGAGCGAATTCGGCACCATCACGGTGACGGCGGTCGCGAGCGAGCGCGTGGAAAGCTTGCGCACCACTTCGGAATGCGCGTAGGGCGAGAAGCCGAGGCCGCCAAATTCCTTCGGAATGATCATGCCGAAGAATTTTTGGCGCTTGATGAAGTCCCAGGCCTCGGGCGGCAGATCGCGCCATTCCCAATTGATCTTCCAGTCGTCGAGCATCGCGCAGAGCTCGTCGACCGGGCCGTTGAGGAAGGCCTTTTCCTCTGCCGTCAGCACAGCCTGCGGATAGGCAAGCAATTTCGACCAGTCGGGATTGCCGGTGAAGAGATCGGCATCCCACCAGACGTCGCCGGCCTCCAGCGCCTCGCGCTCAGTGTCCGACATCGCCGGCAATACGCCGCGCGCGACAGAAAAGATCGGCTTGGTGATGAAGTCGCGGCGGAAGGAGCTCATGGCGATGTCCTCTTGGGTTAAGAGAGAGACGGGCGCGAAGACGACTTTACTCTAGCGGAAAGCGTAAAGATTCAGGCGGTATTTCGCATTGAAAATAATGCGAAATTGATCGGTGACCGATAACGGCAAAATCCCGCTTCAGTTCCGAAAACGCGGATTCTTGTAGCCCGGATGGAGCGCAGCGCAATCCGGGATAGCCCACCGCTTGAACAATAACCCCGGATTTCGCTTCGCTACATCCGGGCTACGATTGAACTAGTCCGGCCGTGTCATCTCGAACATGGCCTCCGGCCTGATCTCGAAATAGTCGCCCTTGCGCCCCGCTCGCACGATCGGGCGCGCGAGGGCGGTCTGGTAGACGCCGTCCTTGATCATGGCCTTGTCGATATGGACGGCCACCACCTCGCCCAGCGTCAGCCAGGCCTGCGCCTTTTCACCATTGGCGCCCTGCAACTGAATGATCTGCGTCAGCCTGCATTCGAACGAGACCGGGCTTTCGGCGACCCGCGGCACGTTGACGAGCTTGCCGGAGACCGGGGTCAGGCCTGCGATCTCAAATTCGCTGACGCCGCGCGCGACATGGGCCGCGGTCGCGTTCATCTGCCTGGCGAGGTCCATGGTCGCGAGGTTCCAGACGAACTCCCTCGTCTCCTCGATATTGGCGACGCTGTCCTTCCAGGACGTGGACGAGAAGCCGATGATCGGCGGAACGTAACAGAAGCCGTTGAAGAAGCTGTAGGGCGCGAGATTGACGTTGCCGTTGGCGCCGCGCGAGGAAATCCAGCCGATCGGACGGGGCGCAACGATGGCATTGAACGGATCGTGCCTGAGGCCATGGCCGTTCTTCGGCTCGTAATAGTGCAGGTCCTTTGGGCTCTTGGCGTCCACGTTTCTTCCTTCATTCGTAGGGTGGGCAAAGCGTAGCGTGCCCATCAGTTTATTAAAGCAAGCATGGTGGGCACGGCGCTAAAGCGCCTTTGCCCACCCTACGGCATAATGCAACGACGGAAAATGCCGGACTATTTGCCGGCCGTTTTACCACGCGGCGACAGGCCCGCGATCACAAAATCGATCATCTGGTCGATCGAGGGCCCCGGCTTGGTGGCGCATTGGGCGATCATCTGAGGATGGAAGAAGCGCATCATCGCGGTGCAGGCGCAGAACGAGGCGAGTTGCAGGTCTGCGGCCTCGAATTCTCCGGAAACCACCCCCTGCCCAATCACCAGCCCGACGGAGGAGGCGATCATTTCCATATGAGCGGTGCAGACGTCCCAGTCCTCCTGCATCGCGATCTCGACCATCTCATGCAGCTTGGAGTCGTCGACATAGCGCTCGGTGTTCATGCGATTGACGGTCTTTATCAACTCGCGCAGGCGTACGGCCGCCGGCCCCGGGGAGTGGGCGATCCGCTGCGCCTCGATTTCGACCTCCCCCATCAGGGTGCGCGCGACGCCCTCGTGGATCGCCTTCTTCGAGTCGAAGAAGCGATAGACGTTGGCCGGGCTCATGTGCAGCTCTTTGGCGATATCGGCGACCGTGGTCTTCTGATAGCCGATCTGCCGGAACAGACGCTCCGCCACCAGGAGAATCCGCTCCCGCGTGTCCGGCTCGACATGTTCAGAAACCAGCGTCATGGCAATACCCAATGTTCAATTATTCCGCGGCTTCAGCAAGCGGAAATGCGGGACTCGGCTCGCCCTGTTGCCGCG
>Ga0210406_10002214_pt1 | contig 22594 bp, 14 predicted proteins | sample IncBWC30MmetaG_FD_155454 | JGI IMG/M metagenome (GOLD analysis project Ga0210406, IMG submission 155454) | Forest soil microbial communities from Barre Woods Harvard Forest LTER site, Petersham, Massachusetts, United States - Inc-BW-C-30-M | ecosystem: Environmental > Terrestrial > Soil >...
AAGCAAAAAGGGGAAGGCCACGAAATGAACTGCTGCTCCGACAAGGATGGCAAAACGATGACGCATGACTGCTGCGTCGGAAACCAGTGTGGAAAGCACGATCACGCGGCCGGCAACTGAGCTCGTTTCCTGACATTGGGTGGCCCCGGCGCATTGCCTGGGCTTTCTTTTTTTATTCACACGCACGACCTGGGTCGGGCCGGCAAGGGCCTTGTCGTCGCCAAAGCCGAACATTTACACTGACGCGGCTTCCTTCTTACCCCCAAATATCTGAATGCAGCGTGGAGGCGTGCTATGAAAGCATGGCCAGTCGTTCTTTCTGCCCTGCTTCTGTTGGGCGCGAGCGCAGCCTGGGCCCAGAAGGTAGACGTCGATTGGAATCGCAACATAGACTTCTCGAAATTCAAGACCTATGCGTGGATCGAATCCAAGCATCCCGGAAAGGGACTGTGGAACCAGCGGATCATCGATGGGATCGACGCGAAACTCGCCAAAGCCGGATTGAAAAAAGTGGACTCCAGCGCGAAGCCTGATCTCGAAGTGGTCTACAACGCGGGCGTCAAAGAGCACACGGTCGTCGAAGATTATGACTACATCTATCGTCCCTATGGATGGTATTACGGCTACCGTCCGTGGTACGGCCCTCGTCCCCTCACTACCCAAACCTATCAGGAAAAAGAAGCGACCCTGACCGTCGATCTCGTAGACAATTCAGATAAGGAGATGGTCTGGCGCGGAGTCGCGAAAGACACGCTGGCCGACAACTCCGACAAGAACGTCAAGACGTTCAACAAAGCCATGGACAAGCTGTTTAAGAATATCCCGCCGCAGAAGAAGTAGAGAAAAACTCGCTATACCCGTGTCAGCCCCATCTTTGCAGACCGCTTTGCGCAAAGGGTGGGGCTTTACTCGCGAAACTTCACCATCGGCGAAGTCACTTCCCGCTTTCCGTTTTCGCATTATGCTGGACCTTGGGCATCTCGGGCACGGACACCAGATTCTCGGTGGCGCGATCCAACTCGAAAAATGTGCGCTTCTTCGTGCAACTCGATGTGCCTGAAACTTCCTCTTCTTCGGGTGAGAGCGGTTGCGCTTCGAGAACGATCGCGCCCTGCGCGCCGAATCCCAATACGCGCAGGTTCATGGAGCAATCGTGGCCGTAGCTCTTGGCAAGAGAATGCGGGAGGTCCGGCTGTTGAAATGTCCCAATACGGCTGTCGAAGAGAAGGACGCTTCGATTCACTCCGGGCTGTTCGTATTGCCATTCGGTGATTTCCGCGAGCAGGCGTCGGCCGTCGGCCGACCAATCGATGAGGCGCAGCGAGTTGCCGTTCTCAACGTCGGCGGGTTCCTGGAGAAAGCGCAGCTTGAAATCACCCGCGTCGGCGACGAACAGTCTGGAGTTATTCACGCACAGGGGACCGGAATAGCCGGACGGTCGCTGCGGATACAGGGCCGTGGCCTCGATTTCTGCGTACGCACGATGCTTCTGGTCGGGGGACACTAGCGTTCCGCTACGCGCGGTTCGTGATGCCAAGGGAGGCTTCTCGCCGCACGTCACGAGCTCGGGATCGCTGGACTTCGGTGTGTTCTCTGGAGCGGGCGCGGTCGTTTGCGCAATGCAGATAGCGCTCAGAACACAAACGACCGTGCATAACACGACATTTCTTGAGGTCATCGAAAACACGGCAGGATTGTAGAACAGATGTTAGCTGAAGTCTGTAAGGGACATTGGGTACAGCGAAAGTCAGTCAGAGGTCCTCTTTACATCCGCGATAATTTCGCCGTGTGCCACTCGCGCCTTGATCTCGTCCCCTACTTTTACGCGGGTTGCATCTTTGACTAACTGCCCCGTCGAGTCAAAGACCAACGCGTAGCCTCGTTCAAGAATCGCGACTGGAGACAAGGCTTCCATCTGGCTGGTAAGGCGTTCAAGGCGGGAGCGGCGCCGCAGAAGCGAATCCCGAACTGTGGCTGCCAGGGCGGCGACTCGCGCGTTCAACTCCTTACCGATGCCTCCCAGGACAAGACGCAGGTCGTAGTGCCGGACGGCGGCCGCCAGAGTCTCAAACTTCCGGCGTTGCATCTCCATCTGGTTGCGTTGGGCGTGCGTGAGCCGATTGGTGAGGTCGTCGACTTTCTGCTGCCGGCGGCGAATCAGGTCCATGATCCGGCCGAACGCTCCGTGCTGCGCCAACTCCGTCAAGTGCTGGCGCCCCATCATCAGGCGATAGCGGATGCCGCGGTCCAGTTCGCGCTCCAGACCAGTGAGTTGTTCCTCAACTTCTGCGCGTGACCGGATGACCAGTTCAGCTGCGGCCGAAGGCGTCACCGCACGAAGGTCCGCGACAAAATCTGCGATTGTGAAATCCGTCTCGTGGCCGACGGCCGAAATCACCGGCAGGGTCGAGGCCGCAATCTCGCGGGCCAGTCCTTCGTCGTTAAAGGCCGCCAGGTCCTCGACCGAGCCTCCGCCGCGGGCAACCACGATCACTTCCACCGAGCGCGTACGGTTGAAGTAACGGATACCGGCGGCGACTTCCGCCGCGGCTGCCTCACCTTGCACCTGAGCTGGGAAAATCAGAACGTTCGCCTGATCATGACGACGCTGCAGAATGTGCAGAATGTCTCGCAACGCCGCCGCCTGTGGCGATGTGACGATTCCGATCACACTGGGCAACGCCGGGATCGGTTTCTTGCGGCTGGCTTCGAACAAGCCTTCGGCGGCGAGCTTGGCTTTCAGCTGCTCGAAGGCGATCTGCAGGGCGCCAGCACCCTTCGGCTCGACGTATTCAGCGATGATCTGCAGTTGACCACGGTCTTCGTAGATGGTGACTCGGCCGCGCACCACCACTTGCATGCCATCGGCGGGGCGGAAACGCAGAAGGCGGGCTGAAGACCGAAACATCACTACGCTGATCTGAGAGTTCTCGTCCTTGAGAGTGAAGTAAATGTGACCGGAGTTCTGCGAACGCAGGTTGGAGATTTCGCCCTCAACCCAGGCATCGCCATACTCACGCTCGATGTGAGTGCGCACCGAGGCGACCAGGTCGCGCACCGTCCATACCCGACGTTCGGGTGGCCGAAAAGTGAACCCCAGCTGGTCGATCGCTCCCACAGCCCGAGTGTATCCCAGCCCGCGAGGCGATTGGCAGTTCAGCAAGCTGTACTATGTCTGCGTGCACAGGCTGGCGCAGAGAACGCTGGAACATGTTCGGCGAACCGAGCTGATGGCGCCCGGGAACCGCATCGGTGTTGCTGTTTCGGGAGGAGCGGACTCCGTAGCCTTACTTAGAATTCTGCACGAGCTTCGCGAGGAGCTTGGCATCGTTCTGGCGGTGATTCATTTCAATCACCAACTGAGGGGTGCCGAATCAGACGCGGACGAACGCTTCGTTGCGGATCTGGCCCAGAACCTGGAACTCGAGTATCACGTGGGGCGCGGAGATACGGCTGCCGAGGCAGTGTCGGAGGGCATCAGTGTGGAGGTGGCCGCACGCGCGCTCAGGTATTCGTACTTTGGCCAATTGATGAGCGAGCCTTCCGGGGGCGCCCCTCGGCTCGACAAGATTGCGACCGGCCACACGCTCGATGATCAGGCGGAAACCGTGTTGATGCGAGCGGTGCGTGGAACTGGTATGCGTGGGCTGGCTGGCATCTACCCGATTTTCGAGCTCGAGGAAGACGATGAGCCCGCCGGTGAGGTCATTCGCCCTGTGCTGGGCGTGCGGCATGATGAGCTCAGGCACTACCTCGAAGACATCGGGCAGATCTGGCGCGAGGATTCGAGCAATCTGGACGCGAAGTTCACCCGCAACCGCATGCGGCATTCGGTGATGCCGGTGCTTGAGCGGCAATTCAATCCCGCGGTGTGTGAGGCTCTGAACGAACTCGCCGAGATTGCGCGAGGCGAAGAGGACTATTGGCAAAATGAGATCGCGGGGTGGATGGGTACGGCCATCCACTGGACTGAGCCGGAGTGGGCAAAGTCTGGCCAGCAGGGGTTGGTACGGCTGCAACCGTTCAGCCCGAAGTTGCGCGAGCGGTTACAGGAACCCGGGCCGCTGGTGATGAATGCAACGGTCGATCGGATGTGGCTGTTGTCAGAGCCGCTGGCGGTCCAGAGGCGCGCCATCAAAGCAGTCGGAGAACTGGCGCGATTCCCTCTTGAGTTCAAGCATGTCGAAGAAATTCTGCGCTTCGCGGCCGAAGACGATGGTACCGGGAAGAGCCTCTCGCTTCCTCTCGGTTGGAGAGTGAACCGGGAGCCGGGGGCGCTGACATTCCTCACGCCCGATCTGCGCAGCCAGGAGCGGATTCCCAGCGACTACGAATACACACTGCCAATACCCGGTCGGGCCATAGTGCCGGAAGCGGGCACTGTGATAGAAGCTGTTCGCACGGAAGTGGATGGAGAGATGACGGGATATAATCCCGATCATCTATTGGATCCGTCGCTGCTGCCGAAAGAATTGCGCGTGAGGAACTGGCGTCCGGGGGACCGCTTCTGGCCGGCGCATACCAAGTCTGCAAAGAAGATTAAGGAATTGCTGCAGGAACATCACGTCACAGGAATGGTCCGCAAAACGTGGCCGGTCGTAATTTGTGGCGAAGAGATTCTGTGGCTGCGTGGATTCGCGGTGCCGGAGTCGCACCGAAAAAGGAATCCGGGAGCGGCGGTCCTGATCCGTGAGAGGCCGTTAGGCGAAGACTAAATGCCGCAAGTCCGTTTAGGGGAGGAGCTCTCACCAAGACATGAACACAAGCTCGAGAGTTGAGCCGTTGCGCTCGGTGATTTCGGCAGAGCAGATTCAAAAGCGGGTGCGGGAAATGGGCAGGCAGATTTCCGACGATTACCAGGGGAAAACTGTCCACGCGCTGGCTATTCTTGAAAACAGCTTCATGTTCATGGCCGACCTGATCCGCGCCATGGATGTTCCGCTCACTTGCACGTTCGTGAAGCCGCGCTACCGAACGCAGGGGGCAAGCGGCGATTCGGAGATGCTGGAAATCCTCTTCAGCCACGAACTCGACATCCGGGGGAAAGACGTGCTGCTGGTCGAGGGACTGGTGCATTCGGGCGTCACAACTGAGTTTCTTATGAGCGACTTGCGGGCACGGGGAGCAGCTTCTGTAAAGCTCGCCGCCTTGCTAGACCGGCAGTCGGCGCGGCGGGTTCAGTTGCAGCCGGACTACTTCGGGTTCCTGGTCGACGACGCCTTTCTGATCGGGTATGGTCTGGGAAGTTCGGAACAGACCAACCGGAATCTATCTTTTCTGGCGGCTGCAAGCCAAACTGGCCCTGTGACTTAAGTCACAAGAACAAGCACCGCCTTTTTGCGGGCGGAACAGGTAAAATGGCGGTCTCGGGTAATTGCCCAATCAAAGAACCGGCGAATGGCATCTAATCTGTTTAGAGCAGCCATGGGCCGGGGCGGTTCGTGTGGTCACGGCTGTTTTTATCGAGGAGTCCTGAGTGAATTCAACAGTAAAGACGGTTATCTTCTGGCTGGTCATCGTGGTATCGGCCATTCTCCTATGGCAAGTGGTGAGGTCGGGCAGCGCGGCCCAGAAGGAACAGCCCATCAATTTCTCTGAATTTCTGACCAACGTCGATCAGGGGAACGTCAGCGAAGTAACCATCAACGCGCAGGAATTGCGCGGTAAGTTCAAGGATGGGAAAGCATTCAACGCCACAGCGCCCGTGAACTATCCCGACATGATCAAAGCCCTGCGGGATAAGGGCGTGAACATCAACGTTCGCGACGTTACAAACGGAAGCTGGCCGCTGCAACTGCTTGGCACCTGGGCGCCTCTTATTCTGCTGGCAGCCTTGTGGTTCTTCATGATCCGCCAGATGCAGACGGGCGGAAACAAGGCCCTTTCCTTCGGTAAGAGCCGCGCGCGATTGCTCTCCATGCAGCAGAAGAAAGTCACGTTTAAAGACGTGGCGGGCGTGGATGAAGCCAAAGAAGAGCTGCGCGAAATCATCGAATTCCTGCGCGAAGCGCAGAAGTTTCAGAAACTGGGTGGCCGCATTCCAAAGGGCGTGCTGCTTGTTGGACCTCCGGGAACAGGCAAAACCCTGCTGGCTCGGGCGGTTGCGGGCGAAGCGAACGTGCCCTTCTTCTCGATCTCCGGATCGGATTTCGTGGAGATGTTCGTAGGTGTCGGCGCGAGTCGCGTGCGCGACCTGTTTGAGCAGGGTAAGAAGAATGCTCCCTGCATCATTTTCATCGATGAAATTGACGCGGTAGGCCGTCATCGCGGCGCCGGCCTGGGTGGCGGGCATGACGAGCGCGAGCAGACGCTGAACCAGTTGCTGGTCGAAATGGACGGCTTCGAATCGAACGAAGGCGTAATTCTGATGGCCGCGACCAACCGGCCTGACGTATTGGATCCGGCGCTTCTGCGGCCGGGGCGTTTCGATCGCCGCGTAGTAGTGAACCGGCCGGATGTGCGTGGACGCGAAGAGATTCTGCGCGTGCATACCCGCAAAATCCCTCTCGCCGAGGATGTAGAACTCAACGTGCTGGCTCGCGGGACCCCGGGTTTCTCGGGCGCCGACCTTGCCAACATGGTGAACGAAGCCGCGTTGAGCGCTGCTCGCCAGAATCGCAAAGCGGTGTTGCAATACGACTTCGAAGTGGCCAAGGACAAGGTGCTGATGGGCGTGGAGCGCAAGTCGATGATTCTCTCTGACGAGGAGAAGAAAGTCACAGCCTTCCACGAAGCTGGGCACGCGTTGCTGGCCGTGAAGCTGCCACACGCCGACCCGGTGCACAAGGTCACAATCATTCCGCGTGGCATGGCGCTGGGCGTCACTATGCAGTTGCCGATCGACGACAAGCACAACTACACCAAGGAATATCTCGAGACCGAGATCGCGATCCTCATGGGAGGCCGTCTGGCAGAGGAACTTTTCCTGAACCAGATGAGCACCGGCGCCGGCAACGACATCGAGCGCGCCACCGAACTTGCCCGCAAGATGGTTTGCGAGTGGGGTATGAGCACGCTGGGTCCGCTGACGTTCGGCAAGAAAGAAGAGCAGATCTTTCTGGGTCGCGAAATCGCGCAACACCGCGACTACAGCGAAGACACCGCCATCAAGATCGATATGGAAGTCCGGCGACTGGTGGATGAGGGTTACAACCGGGCGAAGATCCTGCTCTCCGACAGCCGCGAAGTGCTTACCAGGATTGCGGTCGCACTCCTCGAACGCGAAGTTCTGGATGCGAACGAGATCAAGCTGATCGTGGATGGCAAGGAGTTACCACCGGTAAAGCTGCCTTCCAAGGACGACGGGGTACAGCAGGTGCTGAAGCCGGAGCCGGGACGGCCGGGGCTGGCCAAGGGCGGAGAGAGCCCAGCTCGCGCCTAGGGTATTCCAAACGCAAGAAGAAAGGGTGGCCTTCTGGCCGCCCTTTTTGCTGCGCGGAAACTTCCATGCCGCGCTTCCACTCTCGCGAATGGAAGAGACAAAGCGAAATCAGGTCGAGGGTCCAGCTTCGACGGAGACCTTCACTAGGGCATTTGCCCCACGTGGATGAGCGGCGCGTGGCGAAAGCCCTGTGACCAATGGAAGGCCACCGGTGGAGACGAAGGATGGACGATGAAACAAAACTGCGCGAGCAACTTCGCCTCGCGCAGTCTCTGCCAGAGCTTTAAGTGTTAGTTGGGCAGCTTGAAGTTGACCAGGATCTGCGTTTCGATTTGCACCGGATCGCCGTTGAGGTAGTACGGTTTGTATTTCCACTGGCGGACCGCTTCCACGGCCGATCGTCCCAGCACCGCATCGCCGCTGACGACCTTGAGATTCTCAATATCGCCCGTCTTGCTGATCGTGGCCTGGAGTTGCACGGGCCCCTGGATACGCATCTGCAGTGCTTGCGATGGATAGCGAGGCTGCACTCGCTTCAGGACAAGACCTTCCATCACACCTTGTGATACGCGAAGCAGCTGCGCTGTAGGTTTGTTCGCCTTGACTCCCGCACTGCTGATGTTGGCCAGCGCTTTGGTGTCGGCCGTAGTTTCCATGCCGATCGCGCTCGGTGCCTGCACGGCTTCCGTTTCCGGCGATGCAGGTTGCGGAACCACATGACGAGTGTCATTCTTTACGATCAGTCGTTGCGTAACTTCGGGCTCAGCCTCGGTTGATTCTGCAACTCCCGCGGAGGGCTTCGCGCCGGGCTTGGATGAGGTCGCCGGTGGCGGCGAAGTATGGGTCGCTGATGGCGCGGGACTCAGGTTGATCTCTGTAGCTTCGGGTTGTGCCGTTGGGGCCGGAGTCGTCGCATTCGGGGAGGCAGGCTCGGGCGCAGGCGCGCTGGTCAAGGGTGCTGACGCGGCCGGAGCCGTTGCTGATGCCGCCGAGGCTTTGGACCCGTTCGTGTTCTTCCAGCTGAGGTATCCTGCGGAGCTCGCCAGCAGAACAACTGCAGCCACGATGATGAGAGCCTTGGTCTTGCCGCCGCCCTCTTCGCCTTCGTCCGCATCGTAAGCCCCGGGGAAGAAAGTGGGCGGAGGAACGTCGTCGCGGGTGGTGTCAACGACAGTGACTTTTTCTGTCGGCCGCTCGATGATTTCCGGTATGGAAGCTTTCTTAGGAGCGACGGGCTCCTCAACAATCGGAGGCGGCGCAATGGCAGCAGGTTTTTCCGGAGCGCGCGCTGGAGCAGCCGCGTGCCCTTGCGCCTGAAACATTGCGCCCGACATGGGCCGTTTATCCTGGGCAGGCGCCGAGACCGGCGGCAGGGCGGGTTCTTCCTCGACGGTTTCCACCTGGCCAGCGGCTTCGGCGGCTCGGCGTAGTGCCGACGCCATCGGCTCAGCCATCTTCGGACTGGGTTGCCATGGGAACTTGCTTGTGCCCGTCACCGTTGCGGGCGCGGATACTTGAGTGGATGTCGTTTCAAGCGCAGGCTGCGCAGTCATCGGCTCGTCGTGATCGGCATCGAGAATCGAATCCGAATCCTGATCGTCCAGATCGAGCACCGGCGTCGAAGCCGCGATCGCAGGAATCGAAGGCATTGGCTTGCTCAGCGGAACTGGAGGTGCGGGCTTGCGAGCAGCAACTGGCGCGACCGGCGCTCGAGGAGGAGTTGGTCTCGCGGGCGGAACGGCAGCCTTGGGTGCTGAAGGCTGAGTTGTAGCGGCCGGTGTTGCCGCTTTCGGAGGCTCCGATCCTTTGCGCAGAAGGCCGCGCGCAACGCGCAGTGTTCCTTTTGCTTGCTCCACGTTGATGGGCTTGGTGAGAACCAGGTTCGCGCCGATGCGAAACGCCTTGGCTACTCCAGCTTGCCCTTCCACCACCGCGACTGCCAGCGAAGACTGGTTCGAAGCTGAATTGCGCGCGCTCTTGAACAGCAGCGTCGCATTCTGTTCATTGTCACAGTCCACCACGACCGCATCGAAATGTTGCGTGGTCAACTTCTTGACCGCGGCAAACGGCTCGCTGCAGGGCTCAATCGTGAAGTCGAGTTCGCTCAAGACCTGCGTGACTGTGCGCGCGGTCTTTTCGTCCGGACAGAACAGTAATGCCTGGTAACCCATAGCGTCATCCTAGGTACACGTGCCAACTGCGGCAAGTTACGGCAGTAATGGGACTTGCGCGGCTTGCTCCGGGGAGAAAAGCAGGCGTGGGGAGGCATTCTATCTGCCCTGTTTAGGGCAGTTTGAAGTCGATCGTGATCTTCGTTTGAAACTCGGTCGGCTCACCATTGTGGAAGTACGGTTTGTACTTCCATTGCTTCACTGCGTCGGCTGCCGCTTGCGCGAGCACCGAATCGCCGGAAACCAGTTGCAGGGAATCGACCGATCCCTTCTTGCTCACGATCGCTTCGAGAACCACGGTGCCCTGCAATTTGCGCGCACGAGCCTGCTTGGGATACGTCGGATGAACGCGGCGCACGATTTGATCGTCGGCAAAATCCTCGGGAACTTCCAGCAGTTCGCTGCTCGGCGCTTTGGCCACCGGAGTTGCCGGCAGGCTGGTCGGGACCAACGTCGCATTGCTTGCAGTGTGATTGGCACTGGTGCCCTGCTTGGCAGGTTGCACGGTGGCGCCTTTCGCAGGCGCAGTTTCCGAAGAGGTTGAGGCTGTACTGGACTCCGTACCAGGCTGAGTGTTCGCGCCCGCAATCGTGCTCGAGCCCGCTATCGCGGAAGGATCGGCCGGCGAGTTAGCTGCTGCAGGATCGGGGGTTGTTGCAACCTGGGGAGGCGTCACGGGTGCTTGTACCGGTGCTGGAACCGCGGGCTTTTCAGCAACTACCTGGGGTTGACCACGAACAGACGAGATCTTGCTCATGGTGTTGAGATACTCCCAGGCAACAAACTTCTTGAACTCAGGTTGCGTGGCCCACGCGCCGTACACGCCGGCGCCGACAAACAACAAAACGACTGCGGCAATCAACCAGCCCTTGCCTTTACGCGGGCCGTCCGAATCCAGGCCTGCAAACGAATCTTTCCCAAGCGCGCCAAACGAGGGCACACCCTGATCCTTTATCGGATCGAGAACGTCTTCTTCCGCCAATGGATCGACAATGCTCAACGCGGGTGCGCTCTTCTCACTCGCAACTTTGGAGTCCGCTTTGGCGTCGCTGGTTTTAGATTTCGCATCTTCCGCCGCAGGCATCTTGAAGACGGAGTCGAAATTCTTCGTTGCGGGACTGGATGTTGTCGGAATCGATGTTGCCGCGGCGGCCGTGACCTTGGGAGCGGTTGGCAAGGGCGAAACAGTGGGCGCCGGAGACTCGGTGAAATTCGTGAGTGCCGGTTTGTGCTCCTGAGGGGGCATGACCGGAACCATCGCCGGACGGCTCGCAGCCAGTTTGTCGGCAGGAGGCGGCGCTACTGCCGATTTCGCCGCTTCCGCCACCGGTTTGGGCGCAGGCGGAACTGGCGGCGCAACCGGAGTCAGGACTGCCTGAGTCGCGGGTGGCCGGGGTGCAACGATGGTCGGTGCGGGTGGTTGTGGCACTACTGGCGCTGCGATCGCTGGGGTGCTGGTAGTTTGGCTTGCGCTCGCAGGATGCGTCACGGCCTGTGCCCCAGGTTTCACTTCCTGGTTATCCTTCCGCGTCATCCCGATTCCGGTCCGCAACGTGTTGCGGGCCTGTTCAAGCGATACCGGCTTGGTCAGGACCAGGCTTGCGCCCAGGCGAAATGCATTCGGGACGCCGGCTTTGCCTTCAACGATGGCGATCGCAATCGAGTTCTTGTTCAGATTCGAGGCGCGTGCGCTGTTGAATACCTGCGTGGCATTCTGGGCGTTATCGCAGTCCACGATGAGCAGGTCAAAACGTTGCGTCGCCAGGCGTTTCAGGGAAAACCCCGGCTCGCTGGAGTGCTCAAAGCTGACTTCTAGTTCATCGAGGATCTGGGTGACGGCCTGGACGGCTTTCTCGTCACCGCATAAAAGGAACGCACGTGTCGCCATAGTAAGTGGATGCTACGAAGCGGTTTGCAGGGCGGCAAGTTACGAGAGTAAGTAGCTCTGAGCCTCGAGCTTAGAGCTTCGAGCAACCAAGTTGCCTCCCATTGGGAAGGTAAGCAAGCCCTCGAAGGGCCGACCTGGCCTTTTAAGATTCGTGGGCTTGCGTTCGCTCGCTGGTCGTGGCTCGCCGCTCGTAGCTCTCGTACAATGGCGGCGCAATGCGCGTTCCCCTCTGGCTGAAGGTCGCGTGGAGTGTGTGGGTGTTCTGCTGGGCGCCGATTTACTGGAGACAGTATGGCGGGCAGAATTTCCTGTTCTTCTGCGATGTCGGGAACGTGATCATCGCACTCGCGCTCTGGTCAGAGAGTGCGCTCCTGTTTTCCTGGCAGGCGGTCAGCCTGCTGGTCTTCCAGAGTCTTTTCACAGTCGATCTGGCCGGAGCCTGCCTGACCGGCCGCCACTTGATTGGCGGCACAGATTTCATGTTTGATCCGCACTTGCCGTCGCTCGTGAGAGCATTGAGCTTGTTTCACGTCGTCACGCCTGTGGTCTTACTATGGGCGGTGCGGCGGCTCGGATACGATCCGCGCGCGTGGAAGTTGGCCACAGTTGCTTGTTGGGTTCTGGTTCCAATCAACTACTGCTGGCGACCGGAGCACAATGTGAACTGGGCACGCGGGATTTTTTTCATTCAGCAGCAAGCCATGCCGGGATGGCTTTATTTGATGGCGTATCTTCTGTTGGTGCCTGCCGTCGTTTACTACCCGACGCATCTTGGTTTGATGTGGTGGAGCGGACGGAGGGCCGGTCCGATAGCAGGGCGCAAGTGGCCACGGTTGCGGCGGAAGGCAAGAGTAAGGAACACAGCAAACCTCAGTGGCTGAAGCCGCATGTGAGATTCAGGGTCTTTCGGCCCGACTGAAGTCGGGCCCTTCCCGTTTCTGGCATTTCTCTGGAGTGTCTATGGCTGGCTGACCTGCTTGAGCGCCTCGCTTGTGGCCGCCAGCAGCGCATCGGCGGAAACCGGTTTGCCGGTGGCGTTTTCCATCCACAGGTCGGGAGTGACCCGTCCCATCTTCGCCATACGCTCGAATTCGGGGCCGATGCTGCCGGATTTTTTCATCTGCTCCTCAATCTGAAATGCGATCAGGTGGCCGATGGGGTAGTCAGGTAAGTATAGAAATGAGTCGATCATGTGGGAGTAGATGGCGAGCAGAACGACGTCTTTCTTGCCGAACACCGGCGCGTAGTAGTGGTTCCACGTGTCTTTTGCGATCTGCAGGGTGGCGTCGCGCAATTGCGCCGGCGTCGCGTCGGGATGGTCGTACATCCAGTGCCACACCGCCATGTCGACCAGCGCGACACCAGCAATTTCATAGGTTCCCCAGAAATCGTTGAGCGTTTTCATGGCGTCGCTTTTAGCATCAGGCGCGGCCAATCCCAGCAGTGCTAGATCCTGCGCCTGGAACACGAAGGCCAGCGCTTCCGTGAAGGCGGTGTTGGGCACGCCCTGCAGCAGCGTGTAGTCGACATCGTTGAGCGAGAAAGTTTGCTCGACGTTGTGTCCCATCTCGTGAACAGCAATGTTGAAGCCCTTGTAGTTCATGCCCGTCGTTTCGACGCGTGTGCGCAAGTGGGATTTCTCCGAGCGCATCTCGGCGCCCATGGCGTGGCCCGAACCGCGTGCCGGATCAACGATGATGTGATCGGCGACGTAGCGGGCGCGTTCGGGAGCGAACCCGAGCTTCACAAGAAGATTCGGAATGTCTTTCTGATAGGCTTCGGGCGTCGGATATTTCTTCGCGACCGCCGCGTCGAGTTCGGCTTCGCTGTACTTGCTGCCCGGCCGGAAGCCTGCGTACCAGACATCGAAGGGTTCAAGTGGACGTCCGAGCCGAGACTCGATCGCCTTAGCAACCTGCGGGACGAGCGGCGAGGTGAGCACCTGCTCGAGCATCGCTTTGAGTCGCTCTTCGGGAATTTCGCGATCTTCGTTGAAGCGGCGATCGATCAGCGTAGGTGCAGTAGGCGAGTAAGGATCGGCCATCCTGGAAGCGTGATATGTCTTGAGCAGTGTCGCGTACCGCAAATCTGGTTCGGGAGCGTTGGTGATTTTGGCATCGGACTTGGCTGTCGCATCGGAATCCTGCGCGGCGGCCGGCTTCACTTGGTTGGTAAATGGATTCCAATCGACTTGCGGATTGTCAATGACCACTTGCGGAATGGATTGCGTGACGATGCGCTCCATCACTTGCTGAATCACACGCTGTTTGAGGAGTCCGTTCTGCGCGTCGCCGTAGTCAGCCTTGATTTCATCCCGCAGGTTCCAGTGGCTGAGCAGGCGCATCCTGGGCGGAAAGAGGCGTTGGCCTTTATCGTCCACCAGGTGATACATCCAGACGTTGTAGCGCGCGATATAGTTGCCGGCGTCGCCACCAGCCTGAGCGATGGCGAGGTTGACGTCGGCGGGAATGCGCTTCGAAAAGCGCTCGGCAAGGCGTGTTTCAGCCCACTGGCGTCGGGTCCACTTGGGACCATCGTTGATGCGTTCCTCGAGCGTCGTGAGCGGGAAGTTCAAAAGGACGATAAAGGCGAGCTTGTTCTGAAAGAAGTCGTCGGTGACGTGGGCTGAGGGATCGTAGCCGCCGAAGACCTCGTCGTAAGAACGAATGGGACCAAGGTCGAGATCCTGCTGCGTCGCAAACTCGCGGGAGATTTCGTGCATGTGGCCGTCGAGCTGTTCCAGCAGACGCTGGAAGCGCAAGAACATCGTGTCGAGCGACGCCTGGTCGCCCGCGAAGTTGATGCGTACGAAAGACTCGAAGACGGCGGCGTCCCCATCTTCGGGCCGCCAGAATTCCATGCCTTGATGAAGTCCCGTGCTGAGCCGGGGCTTCTGTGCCTGCCCATATTTCGCAAGAAGCTCGGCCTCGAGTTTCCGCATGGAATCGTTCAGTTGAGCCGAGGTCAAGGGTTCAGCGGGCTTTGGTGCGGCTACGGAGGTCTGGGCCATTACGGTCTCCTGAAGAAGCAGAGCCGCGCTTGCCAGGAGCAGCACCACAACGATGCGGGCGGCGGGAGAAAACTTGCGGAGCTTTGCTGAATGCTCATCGGAAACAGTCTCCATGGGGCTCCTATCGGTTTTCGGGATGCACTGCTGACTCGGTTGGCGGGTATGGAAGCGAGTCACGGATTTCGGCAATTTCCGCAGGTGCGAAGTCCGGGAACGGCAATTGTTTCTGTTCCCGCCACTCGCGTACCTGCGCCTCCACGTGCTCCGCCTTGGCCTTGTCGATGCTCGGATTGCGGCCGAGGTAAACGCTCTGTGACGGGAAGGTGAACCCGGTGCCAGCATCTTCGACAATACTCAGCAGTCTTAACAGAAGGTCTTCCCGGATCGCCGTGAATTCAGCTCCGTCGCGAGTCAACACGTAAGTGAATACCTCGAGTACCGGCCAGCCTTGTTCCAATCCGGACAGGCGAATGCGGGCGCTGACCGTCTCGACTTTGGGATGCTGATACAACATCCGGCGCGCCGCGCTCAGCACATAGCGTAGCTGGTCGGGCGTGGTCTCGGGACGCAATCCAAGATTCGGGTTGAGGAGGAATTTGTCGCGGCGCGATAGGTTCTCGATATTCATGGTGGCTAGCGTGCCGTTGGGGATGGAGAGTTCGGTGCGTTCGACGGTGCGGATGCGGGTCGAGCGCAGGCTGATGTCTTCGATCGTGCCCACGCGCCCGCTGAAGTTGCACGTGTCGCCCACGCGGATGACTTCGTCGCCGAGAAGTGAGATTCCGCCAAAGAGATTCTCGATGGTCTTTTGCGCGCCGAAGCCGATGGCGAGGCCGCCGATGCCGAGTCCCGCGAGCGCGGTGGTCAGATTGAAGCCCAGCACTCCCAACACCGCGAGTGCGGCGGCGATCACCACTAAAGCTTTTGCCACCCGCTGGCCGAGCAGCACCAGCGAGCCGCTGCCGGTGTGGCCGCGGGCGATGGCGCGATCGCGCAGCCGCTCCATGCCGCGAGACAGCACCCGCAGCACTATCCATGCCATGCCGATGGTGAATATCACGCGCGCCGTCATGAAGTAATAGTGGCGATGCAGCAGCGGTATCCCCAGGAAGGCGACCAGGACGCGGTGGATCATCACCCCCAGTACCAGCCACACTGGACCGGAGACTTTTCGCCAGTCGGCCGGCCGGGGAAGCTTGCGAAGGCCGCGCCACAACATCAGCGGGAAAACGACGACCTCGATTAGCACCCAGGCAAGACCCGCCGCCACCGGAACCGCTAGCAGGAGCGCAAGCCAGAGCCAGGCTGACATCCCGAGAAAATGGGCTTTCACCAATGCCTTCGGGACGTGCGACTCGACCTGATGCGCTTCCAGCAGTTCGTAAAGTTCAGGGATCTTGGCGAGCGTGTCGGCGGAGAAGAGCCAGATTCTGCCGGCGTTGGGATCGGTAACGCGTACCAGGATGACATCGGCCTCGATGTCATCGACGGACAGCGTGCCGACTCGCTCGTGTTCAGGCGGCAGGCCGGGTTGGAGTGTGCCTTCCGGACTGGTGCTGATCGTACGCAGGCTGCCCACAAAAGCGGTATCCAGGACGGTCTTGAGTTTTCTGGAAATTTCTTCGCCCTGGGAAATACGTCGTGCCGGACTGAGCTGAAGATATTGGGCAGCGGTCGAATAGTTTTCCGCCTGCGCCGCCTGCAGGAAGCCGAACAAAGTGCCGTTAGGCGTTTCCCGTCCCAGAGAGTCGGTGACGGGCTGCACCGGCTTGGCGCTGGGCTGCAAGATCTGCGTGATGGGGCTTTGTCCACGGGCAGGGACAATCAGCGACATGCAGAACACGAAGAGCGAGATTCGTCTGAGACAGCGCTTCATCCCACTTCCCTTCGAACGGTGGCGCGGCATTCCCGCAGTCGACGGGCGAGGATGCCCGTCGCTCCATCAAACTCATCAATCAGGCGCGTTTCGGACGATACACATCTGTGCTGGTCCCGAAGAAGACTTCGGCGGCTTCCATGATCGTTTCTGACAACGTCGGGTGCGGGTGAATGGTCAGTTCCAAATCGCCCGCCATCGCAGCCATCTCGATGGCCAAGACGCCTTCCGAAATCAATTCCCCCGCGCCAGCACCAACAATGCCGACACCCAGAACGCGCTCGGTCTTTGGATCGAGAATGAGCTTCGTTAGTCCCTCTGGGCGATCGAGCGTAATGGCTCGTCCGGAAGCGCCCCACGGGAACTTCGCGACGGCAATTTCTCGACCCGCTTCTTTCGCTTGGGTCTCGGTGAGCCCTGCCCAGGCGATCTCGGGATCCGTGAACACGACGGCGGGAATCGCATGCGGCTCGAAAGCAACTTTGCGGCCGGCGATGGCTTCGACGGCGGTTCGTCCCTCGTGCGACGCCTTGTGAGCGAGCATGGGTTCGCCGACCACATCGCCGATTGCGTAAACGGAGGGATCGTCGGTCTGCAGCTGCTTGTTGACCTGAATGAATCCCTTGGAATTAACCTGGACCTGCGTCTTGTCGAGGCCAGGGATTTCGGAGTTGGGCTTGCGGCCGACCGAAACGAGGACTTTGTCGAAGACTTTCTCCCGCTCTTTCACGTCGGCGCCGTCGAACGTGGCGCGAATTCCGCCGCTCTCTTCTTTCAGGGATTTCACGGTGGTGTTCAGCACGATGCCGTCGAACATTTTCTCCAGACGTTTGTGCAGGGGCAGAACCAGGTCGCGGTCGGCACCAGGCAAAAGGCCGGAGAGCATTTCTACGACGGTGACGCGCGTACCCAGCGCAGCATACACCGAGCCGAGTTCGAGACCGATGTACCCGCCGCCGACAACCAGCAGATTCTTCGGAATGTCCTTGAGGTCGAGCGCGCCGGTCGAATCGAGCATGCGGGGACTGTCGATTTTAAGAGCGGGAATGACGGCTGGTCGCGACCCTGTCGCGAGCAGGACGCGGTCAAACTTCATCGACTCGCTCGTGCCATCGGCCTTGGTCACACGCAAGGTCGTCGAGTTCTCAAACCCGGCGCGTCCCTGCACGTACTGCACTTTGCGTTGCCTGGAAAGCTGCCCGAGACCGCCGGTCAGGCGCTGGACAACGCTTTCCTTCCAAGCGCGCAGTTTGGCGAGATCGATTTTCGGATCGCTGAACTCGATGCCCCAGTTTTTTGCCTGGTGTGATTCCTCGATCAGCTTGGCGACGTGCAACAGGGCCTTCGACGGAATGCAGCCGCGGTACAGGCAGACACCGCCAGGATTCACTTCGGGATCGATGAGCGTCACCTTCAGCCCAAGGTCGGCCGCGAGAAAAGCGGCGGCGTAACCACCCGGTCCACCGCCCACAATTGCGAGATGCAAGTTGGTATTGTCTGCCATGAATTTTGTGGTCCTTAAGAATTAACCCTGAACTGACAACAGGAATGGTTGCTCGAACGCTTCCGCGATCCAGCGCAGGAAGCGGGCCGCATCAGCTCCATCAATCAGCCGATGATCATATGAAAGCGACAGCGGCAAGATCAGGCGCGGCTCGAATTTGCCGTTGATCCACTCTGGTTCCATGCGGCCGCGCGACAGGCCAAGGATTGCGACTTCCGGATGATTCACGATCGGAGTGAAGGCCGTCCCGCCGATGCCCCCCAGGTTGGTGATGGTGAAGGTGCCACCCTCCATTTCGTCGGGCGTTAGCTTCTTGTCGCGCGCTTTCTTGGAGAGCTGCGACAATTCGGCAGCGAGTTCCACGATGTTTTTCTTGTCCACATCCCGAATCACCGGAACGAGCAGTCCCCGATCCGTATCCGCCGCAACCCCGATGTTGATGTACTGCTTGTAAACGATTTCTTCCTTCTCCATGTCGATGGAGGCGTTGAACTGCGGGAAGACTTTCAATGCGGAGGCACAGACTTTCAGCGCGATGGCGGTAACGGTCATCTTGCCGCCGGCTTCTTCGGCGCGCGGGGCAAACTTCGCGCGCAGCTGTTCAAGCTCGGTGATGTCTGCGCGATCGTGCTGCGTGACGTGCGGGATCGTCACCCAGGCTTCGCGGAGATGCTCGGCGGTCTTGCGACGCACGCCGCGCATGGAGACGCGTTCGACCTTTCCCCACTTGGTGAAATCGGGAAGCTTCGGTTCGGCGAGGTGTGCGCCCTGCGGGGATTGCGCAGCTGAAACGGCAGCAACGAGGGTGGCTTTCGCGAAGGCCTTCACGTCATCTTCACTGATGCGGCCGCCGGGGCCTGCGCCGGTGACGTTGTAGATGTCGAGGCCAAGCTCGCGGGCGAGGCGGCGAACGTGCGGAGCAGCGGGCACGGGATCGCGATGCTCGGTTCCCGCCACCTTGCCTAGTTGCACCGGCATGGTGAAGGTCGGAGGAACGGGCTGGGGGCGGTCCGGCGGAAGCGCTTGCTCTTCTGTCTTTCCCTCGGCCTTCATCGCGAGATGAAACGCGAGCCGGGCGGCCTGCTGGCCGGAAACGTGTTCGACGGGCTCATTGGCCGGTCTTGCCGGCTGCTGTGACGCGCCGCCTTCGAGCGTGAAGATGACCTGCCCGACTTTGACCTTCTCGCCCTCTTTCACTTTGATCTCTTTTACAACGCCGCTGACCGAGGACGGAACTTCCACGACGGCTTTGTCGGTTTCGAGTTCCATGACGGGTTGGCCTTCGGAGACTTTCGTCCCCGGCGCAATCATGAGGCGAACCAGATCGCCCTGATCGATATTTTCGCCGAGTTCGGGGAGTTTGAATTCGGAAGGGACCGAACTTGTTCGCGCCGGCGGACTAGCTCTTCGCTCAACCTGCGTGGACGCATCCGGGCGGGCGGGGACGCGCGCGGCTCCAATGGGTGATTCTTGCTGGGACTCGGCTTGCTTAGAGGCTGACGATGCTTTTGCGGGGGTCTGAACCTGCTGCGCCTGTGCCTTGGCGCCCGACCCGTTCTCCACTGTGAAGATGACCTGCCCGACTTTGAGCTTGTCGCCTTCCTTGACGCGAATTTCACGGACGACGCCGCTGACCGACGAGGGAACTTCGATGACAGCCTTGTCCGTTTCCAGTTCCATCACGGGCTGGCCTTCTTTGACGTCGGCACCGGGCGCGATCATCAGGCGAACCAGATCGCCTTGCTCAATATTTTCGCCCAGCTCGGGCAGTTTGAATTCCGTCACTGTCCTTAGACCTTTCCTTAGCTGATGGCCGGGTTCGGCTTTTCGGGGTTGATGCCCAGATCTTTCACGGCTTGCTGCACGTTTTCGATCTTGATCTGGTTTTCGCGAGCCAGCGCGCTGAGCGTGGCAAGCACAATGTGTTTGGCGTCCACCTCAAAGAAGTCACGCAAGGCGGCACGGTTCTCGCTTCGGCCGAAGCCATCGGTGCCGAGGGATACCAGTCTGCCTGGAACCCAGCGCGCAATGCTTTCCGGCAACACCTTCATGTAGTCGGATGCAGCCACGAACGGGCCGGGTGCGTCCTTCAAGGTTTGCGTGATAAACGGCACGCGCGGAGTCTGTCCCGGATGGAGCAGGTTCCAGCGCTCGCAGTCATTGGCTTCGCGATACAGCTCCTTGTAGCTGGTCACGCTCCAAACGTCGGCGCCGACGCCGTATTTTTCGGCAAGAATCTTCTGCGCCTTGAGCACTTCGAACATGATGGTGCCGCTGCCGAAAAGCTGGGCCCGCAGTTTGGCGTCCTTCTTATCGCTGACCTTGAATCGATAGAGGCCATTCAGAATACCCTCGCGCACCTCGCTGCCGGAGGGCATTTCTGGCATGGGCAAAGGCTCGTTGGTGACGGTGAGGTAATAGAAGATGGACTCGCCGTCCACGTACATCCGCTTGATGCCATCCTGAATGATAACGGCGATCTCGTAAGCGAAGGCAGGATCGTAGGCCAAGCAGTTCGGGACGCTCAGCGCGAGCACGTGGGAGTGGCCGTCTTGATGTTGCAGCCCTTCGCCGGCCAGGGTCGTACGTCCCGCAGTCCCGCCAACCAGGAAGCCGCGCGTGCGCATGTCAGCGGCGGCCCAGATCAGGTCGCCGATGCGCTGGAATCCGAACATCGAGTAGTAGATGAAAAATGGAATCGTGTTGATGCCGTGATTCGAGTACGCAGTACCCGCAGCAATGAACGAGCACATCGAACCAGCTTCCGTGATGCCTTCCTCGAGAATCTGGCCGTCCTTCGCCTCCTTGTAATAAAGGAGCGTGTCCATGTCGACTGGCTCATAGAGTTGGCCAACACTGGAGTAGATGCCCACTTGGCGAAAAAGCGCTTCCATGCCAAACGTACGGGCCTCGTCAGGAATGATCGGTACGATGAGCTTGCCGATCTCGGGATCGCGTAGAAGCTTGGCTAGCAGTCGGACAAAGACCATCGTCGTCGAAACTTCGCGGCCGTCGGTGCCCTTATAGAACTCCTCGAAGTGCGTTTCTGGAACGTGCGCGAGCGGTGTGGCGCGCACCTTGCGCTCCGGCATGTAGCCGCCCAACTGCTTGCGGCGCTCCTGCATGTACTTGATTTCCGCGCTGTCGTCGGACGGGCGGTAGAAGGGCGCACCATTCAGCTCGTCGTCGGGAATCGGGATGCCGAAGCGCGAGCGAAACATGCTCAGCTCGTCGTCGTTCAGCTTCTTCTGCTGGTGCGTGATGTTCTTGCCCTCGCCTGCTTCGCCGAGTCCGTAGCCCTTGATCGTCTTTGCCAGCACAATGGTCGGGCTCCCGGTGTGTTCGAAAGCGGCCTTGTAGGCAGCATGCACCTTGATCGGATCGTGTCCGCCCAGACGCATGCGCGAAAGCTGCTCGTCCGAGAGGTGCTCGACCATTTTCAAAAGGCGCGGATCGGTTCCGAAAAAATTCTGGCGGAAGTAGGCGCCGCTCTCGACGAAGTACTTCTGGTACTGTCCGTCGCTGATTTCGCCCATGCGACGGACGAGCAGGCCGTCGCGGTCGTTCTGAATGAGCGTGTCCCAGTCGCTTCCCCAGATGACCTTGATCACATTCCATCCGGCGCCGCGGAAAATCGCTTCCAACTCTTGAATAATTTTGCCGTTGCCGCGCACCGGGCCATCCAGACGCTGCAGGTTGCAATTGACCACAAAGATCAGGTTATCGAGTCGTTCGCGCGCCGCCAGCGTGATTGAGCCGAGCGATTCGGGTTCGTCCATTTCGCCATCGCCCATGAAAGCCCAGACTTTTCCGCCAGTCGTCTTCTTCAGACCGCGGTTCTCGAGATACTTGATAAAGCGCGCGTGATAGATGGCCTGGATGGGGCCGAGTCCCATCGAAACGGTGGGAAATTCCCAGAAGTCCTGCATCAGCCAGGGGTGTGGATAGGAGGAGAGTCCGCCACCTGGCTTCAGTTCGCGGCGGAAGTTCTCAAGCTTCTGTTTCGGGATACGGCCTTCGAGAAACGCGCGCGAGTAAATGCCGGGTGCCGCGTGTCCCTGAAAGTAAACGATGTCACGATCGCCTTCTTCCGTCTTGGCGCGCAGGAAGTGATTGAAGGCAACTTCATAAAGGGTGGCGGCGGAGGCGAAGGTGGAAATGTGGCCGCCGATACCCTCTTGGATTTTGTTGGCGCGGATGACCATTGCCAGGGCATTCCAGCGCACCAGGCTCTTGATGCGCCGCTCCATCTCCTGGCTTCCCGGGAAGGGAGCCTGGGTCCTCGAGGGAATCGTGTTCTGGTAGGGGGTCGTGGCCGTAAATGGGAGATTCAGACCCGCGGCACGGCGGGCGTGGAGGGCCAACTGCTGCAGGAGACGGCCTGCCCGGTCGGGCCCGCCTTTCGACAACACGTAATCGAGAGAATCCAGCCACTCTCGAGTTTCCAGGACCTCTAAACCGTCGGTTTGCGTCTGAGACACGTATGAATTCCCCCACACAGAATGCGGAACCCTCAATGATATTCAATTCTCGGGATTTTTGCTGGCGCAGAACCGATTTTGCGGCAAGACCTTTCACTCCGCCGTCCCGCGGAAACGAAATTTTGTCGTCACCAATTGGGGACCTCAACAATCAAATATCAAGGAAATGGATACGACGTTCCCTGATCCAGGGAACGCGCAATCGTATGTCTGAAATGAACAACAGAGTCGTAACACTAAAACGGGGAAACTCGGCAGTGAAGGCATGCAAGCTTTGAGGGGA
>Ga0210406_10002215_pt1 | contig 22584 bp, 19 predicted proteins | sample IncBWC30MmetaG_FD_155454 | JGI IMG/M metagenome (GOLD analysis project Ga0210406, IMG submission 155454) | Forest soil microbial communities from Barre Woods Harvard Forest LTER site, Petersham, Massachusetts, United States - Inc-BW-C-30-M | ecosystem: Environmental > Terrestrial > Soil >...
GGGCGTTCGGCGCAGCGGTCGGTTGAGGTTGAAATCCTTGCTGCGGCTGCGGATAAACGGGTTGCCGCTCCGCGGGCGAAGCGAAACGATCCGACAGCGCGTCAAAATCGCCGTCATCCTCCAGGTCGTTCTCATCCTCGCCGGGCGGGCGCTGCTGACCGCTCTGTGCGAGCGCCTGTGCAGCTTGCGCAGCGGCAATAAGTCGGAAGTAATGTTCGGCGTGTTGCAAGTAATTCTCCGCCGCGACCGGATCGCCGCCGGTGTGAGCGTCTCTTGCAAGCTGGAGGTATTTTTCCGCGACGTGATGCGCATTACCGCGTATTTTCACGTCTGGTCCGTTCGATTCGTAGGATCGCGTCAAAGGATTGGGTCCTCGCCGATTATTTGTCGGCCGGCCGCGCATCCTCTTATTCTGACCTGGTCTCATTTTGACTTCCCAATATCCATCCGATTAGCCCACAGGTTCCGATCGTTTTCGGTCCAAGCTTTCTCGATTTTTCGTATGAGAGAGACGATTCACGCCTTCGCGTCATTCGAATGGGGCTGATCTCGTCACACCCGACGCGCGGACATGACCAATCGCATTGATCTCGATCCCGTGCGAGTTTCCCTTTACCGGCGGCGCCCCGTGCCGCGCTCGGACCATCGTCCTAAGTCCGGAAGGCCTTTTTGTAGGCCGCCTCGCCTAACCCCGTTCCCTGCCTTGGCAACCCTTCCCGCGATCAAATAGTTCGCATTGGCTCGGGCGAAAAGCCAAGGCGGGGAAATTTGCGCCGTCGGCGTATCCTTTGCAATCAGAGTAGCGGTTTTTGCTTGGATAGCCAAGTCGCGATTCAATCCAGACTCGAATTCTGGGTCCAATCACAAAAGCGGCGACAAAGCATAAGCCAGCGGATTGATCAGTTTTTGGCAGACCCTTGTACCGGTTCGACCGGGGCTCGGAAACCCTTTGGAGGATCGGTTAGCCATTCGCGGTCGGGCTCAGCACCAAGGGCCGTGGCCGACTTGCCCCCCATTCCGACCCATTTTAGTGGGTTGAGGTTGCTTAGCACCGATGAGCTCGATCCGCAATTGCTTTCGCACTTTACTGTTTGTCCGTCCGGATCCACCGCACGAATGGTCACGGGTTCGTTCGCCGGAAACCCGTGCGTATAGCGCAGACGTGCATCGCCCACCCCGGCGATTGATTTCTTTTCCTCTTCCTTGAGCGCTTTCTTGCGCAGGATCTCTTGGTTCACGGGCCAAGCGGGATCTGCGCTAGCAGAGGCGCCGGGCGGCGGCAACTCGGTATTCGGCGGCAGGACAAGCTTGCCGTGTTCGCGATACTCGATCGGCGGGGGCTTTTCCCCGCCAAGGCCACTAAATCCAACGGCCGGGCCGAAAATCGATCCGATCCCTTTCCACAGGGGCGCGTCGCCATCATCTCCGGCGTTGGCGGGCAAACTGACAAGAGAGGCGGACGTCAATGCCAAGGCGACCGCCGCTGACCGCAAACAAAACCCCATCTTAGGCGCCTCTTTTCCTCCGGAAGCGTTGCGACAACGGTTCAACGCTGGCGTATCTCGCCATCAATTCCGGCTATTCGATGACGGTTGCAACTCCGTTAATCTCGGCGCAAGCCAATCTTGAGTTCGCACTACGAGGCGGGCTCCCTTGATTTTGACTCTTTCGGCGTGCCGGGAGCCAGCAATAAGTCGAGAATCAAGAGCGCGACCCCGATGTTAATGGCGGCATCAGCGACATTGAAGACGAAAAAGTGCCGTCCAAAAGCGTGCAGATCGAGATAGTCGACGACGGCCCCATGCGCAACCCGATCAATTGCATTGCCGAGAGCGCCGCCGATAATCAATCCAAGGCCGACGGCGGGAAGCCCCGATCGGGATCGAAGCAGCCACAAAGTGAGTAAGCCCGTCACCGCCAAAGTCAGCGCCACCAGTGCGATCTGTCCCAAGGCGGAATCGCGGGCAAACAAGCTGAAGGAAATGCCCCGGTTCCAGCGCAGCGCGAGATCGAGGAACGGCGTGAGGGGCTTGGGCTCGACGTCAGATCCGGCGGAATAGGCCAGAATGCCAGCCTTGACGATTTGGTCGGCCAGCACCACGGCGAGCGCGACCGCGCCGCCCAGCGCGGGAGGCTTCATGGCAAGCGACCCAGATCTTTAAGTTCGCGAAGCGCCTCCGCGTCGCGAGGGGTTACGTCGGGAAAATCAGGCGAAGCGGTCGTCGGATCGAAGTAGCGCCACGAGCGCGCGCATTTTAGGCCTTGAGCCCGTTCCACAACGACGCCGACGTCGGGCGCTTCGGGCAGCCGAAACGCCGTCTCGGGCATCGGCGTCCCGAATTCGACCGAGATGTCCGAGGTAATGCAGACCTCGGCAAAATCAATGCCTTCGAGCGCCTTCATGTGCTCGGGGTTGCTGAGATAGACCCGCGGCGCGGCTTCGAGGGATGAGCCGATCTGCTTCTCAGCCCGAGCGATCTCGATCGCGCCGGTGACGGCGAACCGCAACATGCGGATCGTCTCCCAGGTCTTGGCCAGTTGGTCATCCCGCCACGCGGTGGGAATGGCTGGAAATTGCTCGAGATGGATCGAGCCATGAGCGGCGTCTCGCGCCGACCAGGCTTCCTCGGTGGTGAAAACGAGCACTGGCGCGAGCCAGACCGTCACGGCGCGGAAAATGTGCTCGATCGCCTCCAACGCCCCACGCCGCCGGACGCTGGACGGCGGATCGCAGTAGAGCGCGTCCTTTCGAATGTCGAAATAGAAGGCGGAGAGGTCGGCGTTCATGAACGCAGTGAGCGTCGCGATGACGCGCGCGAAGTCGAAATTCTCGTAAGCCTCGCGAACCTTGAGATCGAGTTCTGCAAGCTTGTGCAGCATCAAGCGCTCGAGCCCGGTCATTGCCGAGTGGCCGACCGAATCGCGGGGTTCCCGGTGAGCGAGGGTTCCGAGCATCCAGCGGATCGTGTTGCGCAACTTGCGATAATTGTCGCTGACGGCCTTCAGGATTTCGGGGCCAATGCGCTGATCGTCGGTGTAGTCGACGCTGGCCACCCATAAACGCAAGATGTCGGCGCCCGAAACGCGGATGACGTCCTGGGGAAAGGTCTGGTTGCCCAGCGACTTCGACATTTTGCGGCCGCTCTCGTCGAGCGTGAAGCCGTGCGTCAGCACAACGTCAAACGGCGCGCGACCGCGCGTGCCACAGCTTTCCAAAAGCGACGACTGAAACCAGCCGCGATGCTGGTCCGAGCCCTCGAGATACATTACCGTGTCTTCGCCGCCGTCGATTGTCCGCCGGATGCCGGCCAATCCCGGAAAGTGCTCGGGGTCCTCGAGGACGAAGGCGTGGGTCGAGCCCGAGTCGAACCAGACTTCGACCAGGTCGTCGACCTTGTCATAGGAGTCGGCATCGTGCTTCGCGCCAAGGAAACGCTGCTTTGCGCCCTCGGCGAACCAGGCGTCGGCGCCTTCCCGTTCATAGGCTTCGGCGATCCTCGCGTTCACTTCGTCGTCGAACAGGATTTCGTGAGCGTCCTTGCGGACGAAAATCGATAGCGGCACGCCCCAGGCGCGCTGGCGAGACAACACCCAATCGGGCTTGTTGGCGACCATGCCCTTGATCCGGTTCTCGCCCGATGGCGGCGCCCATCGCGTGTGCTCGATCGCGTCGACCGCAAGCGCCCGAAGGGTCATGCCGTTTGGCGCATTGGCGAACGGCCGATCCATCGCCAGGAACCATTGCGGAGTGTTGCGAAAGATCACCGGGGTCTTCGAACGCCAGCTGTGCGGATATTGGTGTTTCAGCTTTCCACGCGCGACGAGCGTGCCCGCCTCGACCAAGGCACCAATCACTGCTTGATTGGCGTCGCCAACTTTGCCTTTGTCGGTGATGACGCGCTTGCCTTCGAAACCGGGGGCCTCGTCGGTGAAGGCGCCGTTCTCGTCGACCGTATAAGGAATGCGGATCTCGATCCCGCGCTCCTGAAGCAGGCGCGTGCTCGAAGTCCAGAGCTCGAAGTCCTCGCGGCCATGACCGGGCGCGGTATGGACGAAGCCCGTGCCCGCATCTTCCGTGACATGGTCGCCGTCGAGCAGCGGGACGACGAAGCCGTAGCCGCGGGCGTGGAGCGGATGGGCGCAAACCATCGAAGCGAGCGCATCCCCTTTGACTTCGCCGAGAAATTCGAACGCGCTGACCCTGGCCGCGTCGAAAACGCTTTGGGCGAGCGACTGCGCGACAATGTAGGTCGCCCCGACCTTCGCCCAGTTGTCGGCCGCGGCATCCGTTACCCGATAGCGCCCATAGGGGATTCGGCGAGAGAAGGCGATCGCGCGATTGCCCGGAATCGTCCACGGCGTCGTGGTCCAGATGACGATGGAGGCGCCCTCGGACTCGACCGGGAACGCCACATAGACCGTATCGCTCACATGGTCTTCGTATTCGACCTCAGCCTCAGCGAGCGCCGTCTTCTCGACGACGCTCCACATCACTGGCTTTGAGCCGCGATAAAGCAGCCCGCTCGCGACGAATTTGAAGATTTCCCGGGCGATCTGCGCTTCGGCTGGATAGCTCATTGTCGTGTAGGGATGATCCCAATCGCCAACGACACCCAGCCGCTCGAATTCGTCCCGCTGCACGGAGAGCCAATGTTCGGCGTAGGCGCGGCATTCCTTGCGGAAGGCGATGATGGCTTGCGAATCCGAGAAGTCGGGCTTCACCTTGCCCTTGCTTCGGTAGAATTCTTCCTCGACCTTCCATTCGATCGGAAGCCCGTGACAGTCCCATCCGGGCACGTAGTTGGATTCCCGGCCCGTCATCTGATGCGAACGGACGACAATGTCCTTCAGCGTCTTGTTCAGCGCCGTGCCGATGTGGACATTGCCGTTGGCGTAAGGAGGCCCGTCGTGGAGGACGAATTTGGGGCGGCCCTTGCCGCTCTCGCGCAGCTCGCCATAGAGATTCTCGCGCGCCCAGCGGGCCAGAATCTCCGGCTCCTTCTGCGGCAGACCGCCCCGCATGGGAAAATCGGTCTTCGGCAAGTAGAGAGTGCGGGAATAATCGAGGGCTGTGACGGACGCGTCGGACATGGGCTTGGGGGCCAAATTCGGGTTTCGTTGCCTGGGCGGCGTGGCATTAGAGGATTTGCCGCAATTCGCCAACTTTGTTCTCAGCGCCTCGCCTGGAGGGTGTTCTTGGGGAAGCGTGATGGCTCCACAAATCAAATCGCTCCCGGGACAAGCGGTTTGACTGCGAGAGCGAATTTGTCTTGACAAAATCAGAAATTGTCGCCAGACTTATTTCTTTAAGCGGAATTCACGCGCCGGGCCGCAGCCGGGCGAGCAGAGTGCCGGCTGTTTGAAAATCTGCGTGACCACAACCTGTCGCGCGAGTCGAGGGAGAGAGGAGATTTTTTTATTTTTTTCGCGCGCAACCCATTGAAAAGTCCCGATTCCAAAAAATAAACGCTAGTAAACGCTAGCGATTTTACTAGCGCTTATGGGCGTTTTATTAGCGTTTGCTTGCGGGGAACTCGCGCCCTGGTTGTCCAAGCCGAGGTCATGCGGACGCCCGACCATTGCGCGAAACGAGGCGTCTGGGCGTTGAAACGACAGCGGCTAACGTTTTAAACGCGCCGCCTCCATCCAGGAACAAATGACTCCAGGATGGCGCGCGCCCGCTCCTTGTCCCGCATCATTTCGGCGACGAGCGCGGGGATCGAATCGAACTTAAGCTCGTCCCGGATGCGCTCGATGAACTCGACTTCCATCTCGCGGCCATAGAGGTCGCCATCAAAATCGAGGAGATGAACCTCAAGCAAGGGCGGCCCGTCGTCGACCGTCGGACGGGTGCCGAAGCTGGCAACGGCAGGAAAGGCTCGCCCGTCGATTTGCGCTATGACGGCATAAATTCCGTGAGCAAGCCGATTGGTCGGCTCAAGCGCGATATTCGCCGTCGGCACGCCAAGGGTGCGCCCCAGGCGCTGGCCCGAAATCACTCGGCCTGAAACCGAATAATTGCGGCCGAGACCCTGCGCCGCGACGGGGAGATCGCCGCGCTCGAGGGCCTGGCGAATGGCGCTCGAGGAGAAAACCCCCGCGTTGTCTTCCACCTTCGTGACAATCTCGACCCCAAAGCCGTGCCTTGCGCCGGCTTCGACGAGCGTGGCTGGGGAGCCCGAACGGCCCTTGCCAAAATGAAAGTCCCATCCGACGACGACCGCGATCGCCCCGAGCCGCGCAACCAGCACGTTTGTAATGAACTCGTCCGCGCTCATCGCCGCGATCGCGGCGTCAAAGTGAATAAGAACGAGACCCGTCAGCCCGAGCCGGGCGCAAATCGCGGCTTTGTCCCGGGGCGGCGTCAATCGAAACACGACCGGGCGTCTAGCGAAGAAGTCGACGGGATGCGGTTCGAAGGTCAGTAAAGCGCTGGGAGCCGCTCTCTCGTTCGCCATCGCGACAGCGCGTCCGATGACCGCCTGATGCCCACGATGCAAGCCGTCAAAATTGCCGATTGCGTAGACCGCGCCCTCCAGCCTGTGCGGCGGCAGCATCGGGTCCGTGGCGAGCACGAAGCCGTTGGTCATTGAGTCCTGCCGGCGCCTGGGGTTCCGCCGTCCCGTACCTGCGTTTCTCCGCTCACGCAACAACCCTTCGCGCGAGATACGGTCAACCGGCGGGAGACTTAAGCTTGGGCGTCGGCGGCACGCTGAGAACGCCTTCGCCATCAAGGACGACCTGGTCGCCGACGCGACACTCGCAATGCAGCCGGACGCGGCGGTTCTTTTCGGTCAGCTCGGTCACCTCCACGCTGACGTCGACAAGGTCGCCTATCTTGACCGGACCGCGAAAGTTCAAGGTCTGCGAGATGTAGACAGCGCCTGGGCCCGGCAGTCGCATGCCAATGACCCCGGAAATAAGGCTCGCGGTGTAGAGCCCATGAACGATTCGGCCGCCGAAACGAGTCTTGCGGGCGAAATGCTCCGACAAATGGATCGGATTGTGATCGCCCGAGAGCTCGGCGAAATGGATCACGTCTTCGTTCTCGACCGTCTTGCGAATTGTCGCCCGCATGCCGACCGCAAGATCTTCGAAATAGAGCGTCTGAAACAACGAATTTTGCATGCGCGACCTGAACCCGCGAAAACCGAAGCGCCCGACGCCTCCAACAACGACCCAACGGCTGGTAAGAAGCCCCTCGAGCCGATTATGGTCGAAGCATGGGAATGGCGGCGATCGGCCACACCGCGTTTTCGTCGTACAAAAGCTGCAGCTCGATGGGATCAGCCGGCGAGTCCAGCGTCTCCTTGTGCAAGGACCGGTGAATGCCTCCGGTGACGAAAAGCACGTCCAACCCGGCTCGCGCGGCCCCAGCGATGTCAGTCCGCATGCCGTCCCCGATCGCGAGCACGCGAGGCTTCTCGATCGGCGCGCCTCGAATTTGTTCAGCGAGCGCCAACGCCCGGTCGTAGATCGGCGCGTAAGGCTTGCCCGCGTAAACAACCGACCCGCCGAGCTCTTCGTATCGACGCGCAAGCGCTCCCGCGCAATGAATCAGAGTATCGCCGCGGTGAATCACGATGTCCGGATTGGCGCAAATCATCGCCATCCCGCGGACCGACATCGCCCGCAGTTCCGGCTCGTAATCCTCCAGCGTTTCGGTCTCGTCGTTTCTGAGCCCGGTGCAGAGCACATATTGAGCGTGTTCGAGAGACACAAGTCTGGCCCTGGCGCCAGTCGTCTCGGCCGCGGCCTCGAAAAGGCTAAGGTCGCGCTCCGGCCCGATGTGGAGGACCCGACCGCCCGCCTGCTGTTCCATCAATCCAATCGTCACGTCGCCCGACGTGACGACGGCGTCGAATGCGTCTGGCGAAACCCCAAGCTTCAACACTTGTCGTGCGATCGGTGGAGAGGGACGCGGCGCGTTGCTGATGAGAATGACGGCGCCGCCCCGCCTTCGGAACGACACAAGCGCATCCGAGGCTTGCGTGAAGGAGGCCACGCCGTTGTGCAACACGCCCCAGATGTCGCACAGAATCACATCGTAGCGGTCTGAGATCTCGCTGAGACCGGGGATTTGCCTGATGATTTGCGCCTGTTCCTGCCCCATCGCCGGCTCGGCTAGGCGACGACTTCATTCGTGTCAAGGCATGGATCTTCACCGCGGGTGCGATCCGCGTCCCGTCGGCCTGCTTGACGGCGCCTGGGTTGGTTCCTAGCTATTGAGCGCGGCAAGCACGCCGTCTTTGAGGACGCCATGTCAGTAACGGCCAAAGTCACGGACGCGAGTTTCGACACCGATGTCATCAAATCCGAGGAGCCCGTCGTCGTCGACTTCTGGGCGGAATGGTGCGGGCCATGCCGCATGATTGGGCCGGCGCTTGAACAAATCGCGACCGAAATGAACGGCAAGGTGAAAATCGCCAAGCTTAATGTCGACGAGAATCCGGGCGTCGCCAGCAAATATGGCATCCGATCGATCCCGACGCTGATGGTGTTCAAAGGCGGCAAGCAGGTGGCCACCAAGACCGGAGCGGGCCCGAAGAGCGAGCTGTCTCGTTGGATTAGCGCTTCGGTTTAAGCTCTTGGCCTCGAGCGGCGGAGCTAAACCGGGATACGCACGGCCGCTCGTAGCCCTCCCATAGGGCTCTCGGTGAGGATGATGTCGCCGCCATGAGAGCGGGCGATGTCGCGCGCGATTGCGAGCCCCAAGCCTGAGCCGCCTTCATCCTGGTTGCGCGCCTCGTCCAGGCGATAGAACGGCCGGAACACGTCCTCGCGAAAAGCGGGGTCTATTCCAGTTCCATCGTCGTCGACAACAATCGACAGGAATTGAGCCTCGCGGGTCGCCGAAACACGGACGTTGTCCGCGTGACGTTGGGCGTTGGCGACGAGATTGCCGACGCAGCGTTTCATCGCCATTGGCCGAATACGGATATCGAGATTTCCTCGCGTCTCCACACCGAGGCTCGCGCCATGCCGCTTGGAAGCCTCCCGGAGGTCGTCGAGCATCGACGCGATGTTGACTTGGGCGGTCGCTTCGCCCGTGTCGCCACGCGCGAAGGCAAGATAGCCCTCGAGCATCTGCCCCATCTCATCGACGTCTTTTTGCAAAAATTCGCTGTCGGCTGAATTGTCGAGCAGCGCCAAAGACAATTTGAATCGGGTCAGCATCGTGCGCAAATCGTGGCTGACCCCGTTCAGCATCGCCGTGCGCTGTTCCGTTGCGCGCTCGACTCGCCGTTTCATCTCAATGAAAGCATGGCCCGCTTGCCGGACCTCGCGCGCGCCGTGCGGATTAAAATCGAGATCTCTGCCCTTGCCGAAATCTTCCGCCGCCCTCGCCAGGCGCAAGATGGGTCGAATCTGATTCCGTAGAAAAATGATTGCAACCGTCAGGAGGACGATCATCGCCCCCAGCATCCAGAGCACGAAAATATGGGCGTTCGCCTCATAGGCGAGAGCGCGGCGCGTCACCAGGCGGAGCACCCGGCCCCCAAGATCGACGCGTATCTCCATTAAGCCCGAGCGGCCAACGGTATCGATCCAGAAAGGCTGTGTGACCTCCTTTCTGATTTCCTTCGGAAGCGTCCGCGTGAGCGGATCCAGTGCGCCGTAGAAGGAGCGAGGCATGACCGGCGGCAGCGGACCCGCCGGCAGCAATGACGCGTCCATGCGGAACCTTTCGGACGCCAGATTCACTAAAGAAGCGTCGTCCTGCCCGGGTGGAAGCCTTTGATAGAGGTCCGTCAGCGCCCCAACGTCACGCGCAACCGCCTCGGAGAGCCTGCGGGTCACCAAATCCCAGTGATGTTGCATGAATGCGAGCGTTACCGCGCTTTGGAGCAGCACCATCGGGACGATCACGATCAGGAGCGAGCGTTTGTAGAGGCCCTTCGGCAGCACCTCCGCCAGCCCGCGCGCCGCGCGCCGCCAAAGAATGCGGGTCTGCGCCAGCAGCCGCAGCTTACTGAATGCGAGTCGGTCGCTCATCGGTCAGCGACTAGCCGATACCCCGCTCCTCGCGCCGTCTGGAGGTATATCGGATTGGTAGGGTCTTGTTCGATCTTGCGCCGCAGCCGATTGACGAGGACATCGACTGTTCGCTCCTGAGCGGCGCCGCCCGATCCCGACAGCGCCTCGCGAGAAACGATCGCGCCAGGGTTTGCACTCAGCAGGCGCAGCATCTCGCGCTCGCGCTCCGTGATGCGAACCGGATCATCTCCAGCTCGCAGTTCTCCACGCTCAAGCGAGAATGCGAAGCGTCCGAAGCGAACGACGCTGGTCTCGACGCTGCCGCCCGGCGGGGCTCGGGTTCGCCGCAGCACTGAGCCGATCCGCAATAGCAGTTCCCGCGGCTCAAACGGCTTTGCGAGATAGTCGTCGACGCCAATTTCGAGGCCACGCACCCGATCCTGCGATTCGCCGCGAGCCGTCAACATGAGGATTGGCACCTGCGATCGCGTCCGCAAATCGGCAGCGAAATCGAACCCGTTCTCGACCGGCATCATGACGTCAAGCACGATGATGTCGAAGGCCAATCCGTCGAGAAAAGCGCGCGCCTTGGCGGCCGTGGGGGCAACCGTGACGCGATGACCGTGTCTGACCAGATAACTGGACAACAAAGCGCGAAGGCGTCGATCGTCGTCGACCACAAGAACATGAGCGGCGTCGTCCGGGAGCGAAGTCGGCGTCGAGCTCACCGCGCCTGACCCGCCCATTTCGTCGGTTCCGGGCGGTCGGCGACGTCGCTCGCCTTCTGAGGATCGATCATCGCTTTAAGAAAGGCTTGCGCCGATGGGAGACCCCAGTCGCCCATTTGTTCCAGCGCCAGCGCAAACCGTCGCGTCTGAACGAGGGCTAGCCTTAGCGCCAGCCGCTCCCCGTCCGGCGTCGCGTAGAGCTGCCGACGGCGACGATCCAGGGCCCCAGCTTGGATCTCCACGAAGTTCTTGTCGACCAGTTCTCGCAATACGCGATTGAGGCTTTGTTTTGTGATCCGCAAGATCTCCAGGAGCTCGGCGATCGTGAGCCCCGGCCGTCGGCTGACAAAATAGAGGACCCGATGATGAGCGCGCCCGAACCCATAAGCTTCGAGCAGCCGATCGGCGTCTCCGACGAAATCGCGGTAGGCGAAAAAGAACTGTTCGATCAATTCATACATTGGCTCTTCGCCGCGGCGTGGTTGCCGCGGCGGACCGGGTTTGGAGACGTCGGACGACATCGATGAGCCTATTAGGTCAGCACTATTGACATAATTCAACCCTCTTGGTATCGTAGCGACCATAAGCGACGCAATCCATGTAGCTCTATTCGCCAAGAATCCAAACCGGCTCGCTGCAACAGAGGAACCGCAATGGCCGCCGAGACTTTTGACAACCGTGATGGCTGGATTTGGATGGATGGCCATATGGTCCACTGGCGCGACGCCAAGGTCCACATTCTGACGCACGCGCTGCACTATGCGAGCGCCGTTTTCGAGGGGGAGCGCGCCTATGGCGGGCGGATCTTCAAATCGACGGCCCATTCCCGGCGGCTAAGAGATTCCGCCCAAGTTCTCGACTTTGAGCTGCCCTGGAGCGTCGCGGAGATCGACGCCGCCAAATCCGAAGTGTTGAAAAAGAACCATCTCTCCGACGCCTATGTCCGGCCGATTGCCTGGCGCGGCTCGGAAATGATGGGGGTCGCGGCGCAACGTAACACGATCCACCTGGGCATCGCCGTGTGGGAATGGCCGAGCTATTTCGATCCCGCCCAGCGGATGAAAGGCATTCGGCTCGATATCGCCGACTATCGCCGGCCTGACCCCGCAACAGCTCCCGCCATGGCGAAGGCGGCGGGTCTCTACATGATTTGCACCATCTCCAAGCACCGAGCCGAGCGCCGCGGATATGCGGACGCTTTGATGTTCGACTGGCAGGGTCGCGTGGCGGAATGCACCGGCGCCAACATCTTTTTCGTCAAGAACGGAACGATTCACACCCCGATCGCCGATTGCTTCCTCGCCGGCATCACGCGAGCGACGGTGATCGATCTTGCTCGCAAGCGCGGGTTCGAAGTCATCGAGCGGCGAATCTTGCCTGCCGAGCTCGGCGAATTCGACGAATGCTTCATTACCGGAACCGCCGCCGAGGTGACGCCGGTCGGCGAGATCGGTCCGCATAATTACAAACCGGCAGCCGTGACCGCAGCGCTCATCGACGCCTATACCGAGGAAGTGAATCCGAGAACCAAGGCTGCCTGAGACAAGTCCGGACCCGGTTTCGACGACAAAAAAGCGTTGCGTCCGATTGGCGCGGCGGTGCGGTTGACGACCGCCGTCCTGTCGCTCGGTTCCGCTATCCCTCCGCAGCGACGAAACTGTCCATCACCAGTTTTCGGCCCGCTTTGTCAAAATCGACCGTCAGCTTCGGGCCGTCTACGGCGACGACGGCGCCAGGCCCGAACTTGTTGTGAAACACCCGCGAGCCGGCATGAAAACCCGAGGACGGGGTGGCCTGTCTGTGGACCGAGCCTTCGAAAATCGCGCTGGGAGGCCGAGGCCCGCGCGAGCCCGACTCGCCCCACTCGCGCTGTTTTGCCTCCGCGCGGCGCCAGCCGGGCGTGTCGTAGCGGGAGGCAAAACCGGTTTCCAGACCCGCTCGCGGCCACGAACCATAGTTGCGGTTCGACGATCCGATGAATTCGTCGAACTCGACATGCTCGGCGGGCAATTCCTGGATGAACCGCGACGGAATCGAGGTCTGCCATAGCCCGCGCACGCGTCGGTTGAGGGCGTAGTAGATCCTTGCCTGCCGACGGGCTCGGGTCAGGCCGACATAGGCCAGCCTTCGCTCCTCCTCGAGCCCGGCAAGGCCGCTGTCGTCGAGCGAGCGTTGATTTGGAAACAGGCCCTCCTCCCAGCCCGGCAGAAAGACCAGATCAAACTCCAGTCCCTTCGCGGCATGAAGGGTCATGATCGAAACGCGCGCGCCCTCGTCGCCGCTGTCGACGTCCATGACCAGCGAGACGTGCTCTAGAAAGGCCGCAAGGTCAGGAAACTCGCCCATCGAACGGACGAGTTCCTTCAGGTTGTCGAGCCGTCCGGCCGCATCGGGCGTGCGCTCCGCCTTCCACATGTCGATATAGCCGCTCTCCTCAAGAACAAGCTGCGCCAGCTCTTCATGAGGGATCTGATCCGACTGTCTCCGCCACCGATCGAAATCGTCGAGGACGCCCCGCAGAATTTGACGGGGACGCGGTTTCAGTTCCTCGGTTTCGACAAGCGCACGCGCCGCGCGGGTCAGGGAGAGACCGGCTCGCCGGCCATATTCGTGCAGGATCGCAAGCGTCGCTTCGCCGAGGCCTCGTTTCGGCTGGTTATAGATACGCTCGAAGGCGAGGTCGTCGTCGGGTTGGGCGATGCAGCGAAGATAGGCCAGCGCGTCGCGTATTTCGGCCCGCTCGTAGAACCGCGGACCGCCGATGACCTTGTAGGGCAGCCCCAAGGCGATGAACCGCTCCTCGAATTCGCGCATCTGAAAGGAGGCGCGCACCAGGATCGCGATATCGTCGAGAGAAACCCCTTTGTGCTGGGCCGCTTCAATCTCCTCGCCGATGAGTCTTGCTTCCTCCTGACTGTCCGACCCTTCGGCGACTCGCGGCCGATCTCCGAGCGGCTTGTCGGTGAACAGCGTCTTCCCCAGGCGGCCGCGATTGTGGGCGATCAATCCCGCAGCAACGGCCAGAATGTGCCCCGTCGATCGATAATTACGCTCGAGTCGAATGACCTTGGCCCCGGGAAAGTCCTTCTCGAAACGCAGGATGTTTTCGACATCGGCGCCGCGCCAGGCGTAGATCGACTGGTCGTCATCGCCGACACAGCACAGATTGCCGTTGGCCTGGGCGATGAGCCGGAGAAGAAGATACTGAACGACGTTCGTGTCCTGGTACTCGTCGACCAGGATGTAACGGAAGCGTCGGCGGAAGATGTTGAGAACATCGCTGTGTTCGCGCAACAGCCGCAACGGCTCGAGCAGGAGATCGCCGAAATCCACAGCGTTAAGCGCTTTCAGGCGGGCCTGATAGCTCTCGTACAAGGCCGCGCTCTTGCCGCCGGCGAACCCTGCAGCCTCGCTCGCCGGGACGCTTTTCGGATCGATGCCGCGGTTTTTCCACCCGTCAATCAGATTAGCGAGCGCTCGGGCCGGCCAGCGCTTGTCGTCCAGATTTTCCGCCTGCAGGAGTTGCTTGAGCAGGCGCAGCTGGTCGTCGGTATCGAGGATGGTGAAATTAGGCCTCAAGCCCACGAGCTCGGCATGCATGCGCAGAATCTTGGCGCCGACCGAGTGGAAGGTGCCGAGCCACGGCATCGCCTGCTCCGAACCGGAGAAGACAGCAACCCGCTGGCGCATCTCCCGCGCGGCCTTGTTGGTGAAGGTCACCGCCAGGATTTCATGGGCGCGGGCGCGGCCGGTCGAAACGATGTGCACGATTCGGGTGGTCAGGACGCGCGTCTTGCCCACGCCGGCGCCGGCGAGAACGAGAACCGGCCCGTCCAGCGACTCGACCGCCCGTCGCTGCTCTTCGTTCAACCCTTCGAGGTAGGGGGGATCAGCGTCGTGAAGGCCTCGGGCGAGCGGGAGGCGTGCGACGGCGTGCGACGGCGAATGCGGCGGGACGGCCGCCGGTTCGGATCTTTCTGAGCGTTGCGACACGAATCGAATCATGCGCCGATGGGCGAATCAGCGCAACCCGAAAGGTGCAAGCAAGAGCGCCGAACGCCTCTCCTCAAGCTCACATTTGCTGGCAAAAGGGGCTTCTCACCATGCGCTTTCGCGCGGAAAAGACTTGCTGGAATCGCCGCGCTCGAAGGCGCCTTTTGCTTCCGCGAAATGAGCCATTCCAACGCCTTGCAGTGGCTTTTCCTTCCGACCTCCGGCGTGACAACGACTTGGCGCAGGCCGACGCTGAGACCACCGTAGCGGTCAGAGCGCGAGAACGATTGCCGCCACCCTTTTCGGTTCGATAAGGTTAGGGTTGTCGCCTTCGGCTTGATCGGACAATTATATCGTACGCTTCTTCAAATGGGAATAATTTTCTGCACTTTTTCTAATTGCGCCCAGCCTCCGGCGTGTCGCCCAAATCGCCGAGAGCCATGAAGGAGGATTTCCAAATCAGCGCCGAGATTGATGACCGCCAATTTCGAAACTCGACCAGCGCTCGCACCATGCTTGACTGACTGGCCACTCTCTTATATGGCGATTTGGAGGTACGACAGGAACCATGGCCAGGCCGAGAAGCGATGACAGACGCAGTGCACTTATGTCGGCGGCGATCCGCGTCGTCGCTTGCCGGGGACTGGGCGCGCCGACAGCGACGATCGCCAAGGAAGCTGGGGTCTCCAATGGTTCACTCTTCACCTATTTCGCGACAAAGGCTGACCTCCTGAACCAGCTCTATATCGAACTCAAGAGCGAGATGGCTGCGGTTGCCTTGGATGGTCTCCCCACCGAGCGCGACATGCGCAGCCAAATGCTTCATATGTGGTCTCGTTGGCTGCGCTGGGCGGCGCACAGCCCGGAGAAGCGCCGGACACTCGCGCATCTGGATGTATCAGACGATATCACGCCGGAGAGCCGTCAAATCGCGCACCAGACAATGGCTGGGATAGCCAAGCTGCTGGAGCTGAGCTGCGCAAATGGTCCAATGCGCGATGCCCCGCTGGGGTTCGTGGTCGCCCTGATGAGCGCGATGGCTGATACAACGATCGATTTCATGATCCGCGACCCGGAACACTCGGACGACCATTGCACGACTGCTTTCGACGCCATGTGGCGGATGCTCGCTTAATTTTCGCCAATGAATGACCTACGCGACGTCCAAGCAATGCATCCTCGCCGCAGCGATGGAGCTTGGCCGCGAAAATCCACGGCTACGCATCAACGCGGTTGAGCCAGGCTTCACGCCAGCCACAAATCTTGGGCGCGAAGCCAACGCCTTTTTACGCTTCTTAGCGAAATATATTCTCCCAATGTTCGCTCCATTCGTCAAATATTGGAGCACCCCGAAGCGAGCGGCACGCGTCATTACCAAAGTCCTGATTAGCAAATCGAATCAGACCCGCGCCTACTACGACGACGGCGGCCATCCGATGCTCGCATCTGATCTCGTGCGCGACACAGAATTCACGTCTCGCGTTGTCGCCGAGACACGCGTCTTGCTATCGACGATTCGAGGTTGAATCGCCAAGCGCGCGAGCGCCAGCCGAGTGCGCGAACGACGACGACGTCTGCGGCTAAGACGCAGACTGATCGGATTCCGCTCTAATTCCAGTTGTTGATCTGAACGGCGGCCGGCGTCAGAATCGCGGCGAAGAGCCCCGGCAGAAAGAAGAGGATCATCGGCACCGTCAAGACCGGCGGCAGCGCGGCGGCTTTTTTCTCAGCCATGGACATTCGTTGGTCCCGGCTTTCTTGGCTGAGAACCCGAAGTGCGGCGCCAAGCGGCGTGCCATACTTCTCTGACTGCGAGAGGACCGTGATGAGCGAGCGAATGGACTCCAATCCGGTCCTCAAGCCCAGATTCTCGAACGCGGTCCGCCGTTCGGCCAGATAGGACATTTCGGCGGCGAGAATCCCCATCTCCTCCGCCATCGAAACACTCTCCAAGCCAATTTCCTGACTGACCTTGCGCACCGCATGCTCGATCGAAATTCCCGATTCCGCGCAAATCAAGAGGAGGTCCAGGGTGTTGGGAAACGCCCGCTCGAGTTCCTTCTGCCGCTTGCTGGTCTTGTTCTTCAGGAACAGCTCGGGGGCCTTGATGCCGAGGTAGGTGGCTGCGATCGCAATGCCGATCTTGACCATGGCGGGTTGGTCCCATTTGATGATCAGAAACTGGTAGACTATGGCGGCGAGGAAAAAGGCGATTGGCGCCACGAGGCGAAAGGACAGAAAAGTATACTCTGCCCCGGCGCCGCGATATCCGGCCATGGCCAATTGTATTTTGGCCTTTTCGGTGCTGAGCCAGCTCGACAGATTGAGTGTTTCGACCAATTGCTTGACGAGACCGCTCGGCTTCACCCTCAACGTGCCTTTGCTCTGGGATGCAATCAACCGCTCGCGTTCGCGCGCTCGGATTCGCTCGCGCTCTGTGCTGACCGCCTTGATACGGCGAGACAGGGTGTCCGGCTGGAGCCAGGGCATCGCAGCCGTGAGAACGGTCGCGGCCGAGCCGATCGCGGCGAACAGCATCGCCAGGAAGTGGGCGTCAGAGAATTTAGCGACGATTTGGTCAAGCATGGGCAGGCTCGATTTAGAAGTCGAATGAGATCATCTTCTTCATCATTGCGATTCCTATCCCCATCCAGAAAATCGCAATCACGGAGATCATTTTTCCATGACTCGTCGTCCACAACAGTGAAATGTATTTAGGGGACGAAACGTAAAGCGCGCCGACGACGAGAAACGGCACCGCGCCGATAATCGCCGCCGAAGCTTTCGCTTCCATGGACATGGCGGTGATCTTTGCCTTCATCTTCTTGCGTTCGCGCAACACGCGGGAAAGATTGCCCAAGGCTTCGGAGAGGTTGCCGCCCGCCTTGCTCTGGATGGCGATGACAATCGAGAAGAAATTGGTTTCGGCGATCGGAACGCGTTGCGCCATCCGCTCGATGCCTTCCGGCAAGGTCAATCCAATCGAGAGCGACTCGACAATTCTTCGAAACTCCGACTTCACCGGCTCGGGGCTTTCGGTCGCGGCTATCCGGATCGTATCGCCAAGGGGAAGGCCGGATTTAATGCCTCGCACGATGATATCGATGGCGGTTGGAAAGTTGGAGACGAACTTGTTGATGCGCCGGATGCGCAGGCGCGCCAGCGTGAGTTGCGGCAATCCGACCGTGGCCGTAACGACGACAAGAAGCGTGAGCAACAGACTTCTCGACTGAACATAGGTCAAGGCCGCGCAAACCAGGCCAAGGAGGACGCTCCCGATCCAATATTGCTGTTTCGTGATCGAGAGTCCGGCCTGTTCAATTTTTGTCGCCAGACTGACGCGCCGCCGCTTTCCCTTCATTTCACTGTCGCGGACGCCGACGGCGATCTGCTTCTTGCGCGTCGCCCGATCGACGCCAGCCGTCACACTCGCCTTCGCGTCGGTTTTCGTGACCGCCGCGCGCCGCTTGTCGGCTCGCGAGTCCCCGCCAACAAAGGCAAACGCCAAACCGCCGAGTCCAAGCGCAAGACAGGCCGCGATCGCTATCGGATTGATCATGCCGGCTTCACTCCGTTCAATGCTAGGCTCCGCTGACGTCCGAGATGTCGAGCGCCGCCGCCAGACGGGCTTCTTCTCCATACATGCGCGCGCGCTCCCAGAATTTCGGTCGTCCGATCCCGGTCGAGCGATGCCGCCCCAAGAGCTTTCCCTGAGCGTCCTCCCCGAGAATTTCATAGACGAACAGGTCCTGAGTGATCACGACGTCGCCTTCCATGCCGAGGACTTCGGTTATGTGCGTAATCCGGCGCGAGCCATCACGAAGGCGAGAGGCTTGAATGATCACGTCGACTGACGACGTCACCATTTCGCGGATCGTCTTCATCGGCAGCGCATAGCCGCCCATCGTGATCATGGATTCAACACGGCTTAGCGCTTCGCGCGGCGAGTTCGCATGCAGCGTGCCCATCGACCCATCGTGGCCGGTGTTCATGGCTTGTAAGAGATCGAACGCTTCGGGTCCGCGCACTTCGCCAACCACGATGCGTTCCGGCCGCATGCGCAGACAGTTCTTGACCAGGTCGCGCATCGTGATCTGGCCTACGCCTTCGAGGTTCGCGGGGCGCGTCTCAAGGCGCACCACATGGGGTTGCTGGAGCTGAAGCTCCGCTGCGTCCTCGCAGGTGATGATTCGCTCATCCGCGTCGATGTAGTTGGTCAAGCAGTTCAGGAGGGTCGTCTTGCCCGAGCCCGTGCCGCCGGAAATGACCACGTTGCAGCGGACGCGGCCGATGATCTTGAGGATTTCCGCGCCGGCCGGCGAGATCGAGCCGAACTTGACCAACTGATCGAGCGTTAGCTTGTCCTTCCTGAACTTGCGGATGGTCAGCGCCGCGCCGTCGATCGCGAGCGGCGGCGCGATAACATTAACGCGCGAGCCGTCGAGCAGGCGGGCGTCGCAAATCGGCGAGGATTCGTCGACCCGACGTCCGACCTGGCTGACGATCCGCTGACAGATGTTCATCAACTGCGATGCGTCGCGGAAGCGGACATTTGTGAGTTGAATCTTGCCGCCAACCTCGATGAAGCATCGCGTCGGTCCGTTGACCATGATGTCGGCGATGTCGTCGCGCGCCAGCAGCGGCTCAAGCGGGCCGAATCCGAGGACGTCGTTGCAAATGTCATCGAGCAGATCTTCCTGCTCGGCGATCGACAGCACCAAATTCTTGATGGTGACGATCTCGTGTACGATGTCGCGGATCTCCTCGCGCGCGCTTTCGGGGTCGAGCTTGGATAGCGCGGCAAGATCAATCGCCTCGATCAAGGCGCCGAAGATCAGCGACTTGGTCTGAAAATAGGTCTCGGATCTTCGTTCGGTTTGAACCGGCGCAGTCTGAGCGGCCGCCAGCTTGGGCGCCTCGTTCACCACGCTCACGGATGCGACGCGCGATACGGCGATCGGGGGGCTGACGCTCCCGCTACGCTTGCCGAACATCGCTCAGGATCCTTTGCGCTTGTGCGAGCGCTCAGCGGAGATGGCGCGATGCGTGTGCAAGCCGGTCATTTCTTCTTGCGCCCGAGCTTGGCCATGAGCGGCTCAAGAACGCCTCTCTTGGGCTTGCGCGCCTCGGCTCGGCCGGCGAGCGTCGAGGCAAGATCAACGAAGACCTGTGCGGTTTTGCCGTTTGGTTCGATCTCGGCGATCATATGCCCATTGTTGGCTGCGGCGCCGAACAGCTTCGCGTCGTGGGATATGATCGCGGTCGGATCGGTTTCCACCGCTTTCGCGAATTCCGTGGAGGCGATTTCCGGCCGCTTGAGCATCCCGACGCCGTTCAGGACTAGCCGCGATGGCGCGTCGTTGAGGCGGGCGCCCTTCACATTGTCGATCAGATTTTTGGTGTTGCGAAGATTCGCGAGATCGGGGCTTGCGACGACGATGACCTCATCGGCGGAGACGAGAATCCGTCGGGCCCAGCCCGACCACACATGGGGCACATCGACCACAATCCAGGGCGTCGAGGCGCGCATCGCGTCGAGCAGCGAGTCGAACGAGGCCTCGCTGAAGTCGAGGACCCGATCAAGCGTGGCTGGCGCCGCCAACAGACTGAGTTTCTCGCCGCACTTGGAGAGCAGACGCTCCACCAGCACCGCGTCGACGCGATCCGGGGCGAACACCGCCTCCGCAACGCCCTGAGGCGGATCCTGATTGTAGTCGAGTCCCGCTGTTCCAAACGCAAGATCGAAATCGGCGATGATCGTCGCCATTTCCGTAACCGAGGCCAGGCTCCACGCCAGATTGTGGGCGACGGTGGACGCTCCGACTCCACCCTTGGCGCCGACGACCGCGATCACGCGCCCAAGAGGCTTGGCGCCAGGCACGGCGAACAGCTGGGATATCGCCTGGATGAAGTCGACGACGCCGAACGGCGCCACCAAATATTCGCTGACCCCGCGCGCCATCAACTGCCGGTAGAGAATGATGTCGTTGAGCTTGCCAAGAACAACGACCTTGGTCCCCGCGTCACAATATTCCGCGAGCTCTTCGAGCTGCGCGAGCAGCGCATCCCGGCTGGCGGGGGCCTCGAGCACCACCACATTCGGCGTCGGCGCGCTCTTATAGGCTTCAAGCGCGGCCGCAGCGCCGCCCATGTTCTGCTTGACATGCGCTTTGGCCATTCGGCGATCAGATATCGCGGCGGCGACAATGGCTGCGATATCGGGCGATTCGCAGAACGCCTGGATCGATACGCGCGGCACCGGCTCGATCTGCACAACCGACCGATCCATGGACGCGTCTCCATCGATTACGGCGTCAGCGTAGCGCGCCTTCATGGTCAATCACTGTCCGTTGGTCGGCAGATCGCCGCCGATTGGCGTAAGAATGGCTTTCGTCCACTCGGTGCTCGGATCTTGGCCGTTGCGGACGGCCTCGATGGCTCGGGTGCGCATGGCGACATCGGATGTGCCAATTGCGCGCGGCTGGACGAAATCGCGCGGGTCATCGACCTGGGCCGCGATCGTCGATTGGGTGGCGCAGCCGAAGTTGGAGTAGGGTTCGTTCTTCCATCCTTCGACCGATGACCCCGAAGCGAGATCCTCCGGCCACTGACCGCATGGCGTCGGGACGATCGCCTTGATCCCCGTGAACGACACGCGCACCGGAGGCGCTGAGCTATCATTCGGGGGCAGGTAGTCTCCGACGGCGATCCTGCCTCTGACGCCTGCGCCGAGAAGCGCCCTACGGACCTCGTAAACGGCGATCGAGTTTGGGTTCGTTCCCACTGGCGTCTGAATCATGACCGCGCCTGAGCCATAGCGGCGATAGCGGTCCGCAAAGGCGCGGACATTCGCCCGCGAACGCCCGTCGAGCCTGCCGCCGACCGGGTAGAGATCAACGCTTGTCGGCGCCGCGGCGACCACGATCGGATGACGCTGCTCGAAGCCGCCGGGAAACGCGGGATCCGACGAGGCGTAGGGAACGCCGCCGCAACCGGCGAGAGCGGCGGCGGCCGCGGCGGCGAGGCTCAGCCTCAAGCCTTGCGCCTTGGATAAGGGTCGTGCGTCCGGAAGAGCGGCCATCGGCGCTGTCTTTCTCAGGTCTAGGGAAACGTTTGGCGAAGCACGCAAGGCCTACTGGGTGATGAATCCGATCTTGCCGGCGTAGCCGGGCATCGGCTCGAGCGACTGCGAGGTGGAATAGATCCGGTTGACGCGGCCCAGGAACCAGGTCTGCGGATCGCTGGCGTCCTGGAAATTCTGGTCGGGCCTCACGACCTGGCTCGGGTCGATTGCGTGCGTGATGAATGGTGTCACGACGACCAGCAACTCGGTCTCACTGCGTTGATAGTCTCGCGAACGGAAGAGGGCCCCAAGCACCGGGAGGTTCATCAGCGCCGGAAAGCCATTGATGGCCTGCTCCGTCTGGGTGCTGATCAAGCCGGCCGAAGCGATCGAACCGCCGGAAGGCAGTTCCACGGTGGTGGTATTGTTGCGGGTCCGGAAGCCCGGGATTGTAATGCCGCTGAACGTGATTTGCTTCGCATAGTCGATATCTGTGACTTCGGTCGCGATACGCAGTTGGATCCGTCCCGGGGACAAGACGATCGGGGTGAAATTCAGGGTTACGCCATAGGGTTGCTGGATGAATCCGTATTGGCATGTCGGATTGCATTGCACATTATTCAGAATTGGAATCGTGCCGCCGGCGAGGAACTTTGCGGTCTCCCCTGACACCGCCGTAACGGTTGGTTCGGCGAGCGTGTGGGCGACGCCCTGTCGCTCGAAAGCTTGCAAAGTGGCGCTGATGCTGCCGCTGCCCTTGAACCAATTCAGGGTCGCTTGGGAAGCAGCGGCGGCGACGGCGCCGTTGATCGCGAACGGAGG
>Ga0210406_10002216_pt1 | contig 22579 bp, 18 predicted proteins | sample IncBWC30MmetaG_FD_155454 | JGI IMG/M metagenome (GOLD analysis project Ga0210406, IMG submission 155454) | Forest soil microbial communities from Barre Woods Harvard Forest LTER site, Petersham, Massachusetts, United States - Inc-BW-C-30-M | ecosystem: Environmental > Terrestrial > Soil >...
GCCTCCGCCGCCACCGTGGCCGCCACCGCCGCCACCGCCGCCATGCTGTGCGAATGCCGGCCCGCCGCCTGCCAGGATCAGTCCCAGGGCACTCACCGCCAACAGAACGCCTTTGCCCCTGATAATCATATGCCTCTCCTTAACCTCACAGCCGCGGACGGCTGATTCACCAAGACGTAATCAATAAGACCCTGTCTGTATAACGCGGTTCAGAGCGTTTGGTGCACATAACATTAGCTTAATTCCGCAGGGCTGCATTGAATATGACATAGGCTGTTCGGCCCGGCGCGGGCTCGAAAAACCGCGTGTTGGTCTCATTCACGATCACAGAACCCACATATGCTCGATTGGCGAGATTATCAATGCGGGCGAACTCGCTGAATCGCCAGTGCGTGGACTGCTGCTCAAATCCGGCACGCCAATTTGCCACCCAATAACCTGCCGCCGCGTCCGTGTTGCGGTCGTCGGCATAAATTTTTCCGCGTGCCTGCGTCTCCAGGGTCGTTGAAAAGCCCAACGGGCTGTAACTCCAGGTCACCCCCAGGTAAGCAGTATTCTGCGCGACCGCGGGTAGGAATCTTCCGGCGAGCACGGGCAAGTAGTTGGCCGGCGGCGGGCCGGTGGGATTGGTGAGCGGATTGCAGGGCGCCGCAACGCAGGTGAAATACGGCTGCGCCACCACAGCTCTGATGTACGTGTACGCGAATCGAGCGCTGAATCCGCCGGCCCACGTCGCGTCCGTCTCCAGCTCCAATCCGCGTCGATTGGTCTCGCCGATATTTTGATTCACGGTGCGTCCACCGGAATTTTGCAGCACGGCCAATTCATCGACTGTCTTGATGTAAAACACCGCGAGATTGGCGCGCACGTAAGTGTTGCCCGCTTTGACGCCTGCTTCGTAATTGTCGCTGCGCGCCGGCTTCAGCCCGAGATTCAATCCGGGAAGACTGCCGTCCACCGAGCGATAGGCCAGGTCATTCAAGGTCGGGGTCTCGAATCCCTTGCCGTAGGAGCCATAAACATTGACGGCGTCGGTTGCGCGAAACGTCACTCCCGCGACCGGGTTGACTGCGGAGTAGCGAACCTCGCTGTCCGCCGCATCGAGCACGGCCAAGTGCCCATGCGACGTGACATCGACAACACTGTTGCGCACGCCGGCGACAATCCGCCAGCGAGCCGCCGGGTCCCATTGCGCTTGCAGGTATTGATCGAAGTCGTAGACATGATTGGCCTCGTCGCGCCGCAGCGCTCCTTGCACGCCCAATTCCGCGCCGATGAAATTCAAATACCCCTTGCGCGCTTCCGCCAAATCGTCGTAGTTCAGGCCGGCGACCAGCAGCAAGGGCGTGCCGCCGATGCTGCGCTGATCCGTCATATGCAGGTCCGCACCCCAATAGGCCCGATCCAAGTCAATCACACCTCCGGGATACAGCGGCGCCGCCTGCTGCGTCGCCTTGGGTATCGCTTGGAACTGCGTGGTGGCGCGATGCCCCGTGTAAACGCCGGCAATCAAATCATCGGCGGCGCTGAAGTGGTTTTCGTAAACCGTGCCAAGTTGTTCCTGCGCCAATGACTTGCGGGTGTTGTAGGCGATGGCGTTCACGCCGGCCTGCGTGGGATCGGCGGCGAGCTGCGCCCGGGTCAGGCCCAAGGGATCCTGGACAAACGGCGTTTGCACGGCATTGGCGACCAACGTTAGTTTCGACGCGTCGCTCAAATTTCCACTCGCCTTCGCGTTGAACAGATTCCGCTCCGCATCGCTGTGAACTCGATAGCCGTCGGTTTGAAAGTGCGATGCGTCGACCACGTAATTGACCAGGCCGTCTCCCGTCGTCTTCACGGCATAGCGCTGGGTATTGAAGGTGCCGTACTCGGCCGTGCCGCCGACCGAAAATCCGGGCTTGGCGTCCTCGGTAAAAATCGCGATGACGCCGCCCGATGAGTTGCCATACAGCGCCGAGAAGGGGCCTCGCAGGACTTCGATATGATCCGCGGAGGTCAAATCAAATTGCGAAAATTGCCCTTGACCGTCGGGCATGGTTCCGGGAATTCCGTCTGAATACAGCCGCACGCCGCGAACCCCGAAACTTGATCGGGCGCCGAACCCTCGCACCGATAGCTGCAAATCCTGCGCATAGTTTTGCCGGCTCTGGGCCGAAACGCCAGGCACCGTCATCAGCGATTCCGACAGATTGACCTGCAATTGCCCGCTGCGAATGGTTGACGCATCGATCCTATCAACCGATACGGGCAGATCGCGGCTATCCGTGGGCATACGCGTGGCGGTGATGACCAACGAGGACAGATCCCCGGCACCCTCGCCCCACGCCGAGAGCGGCGCAGCGATGAGCCACGCCAGCCAGGCAAGGCTGCCAAGGGCAATTCGGCCGTGCTGCATCAAAAGGTCCATCCCGCTTGTTGCATTATGTCTGAAGGACTATCTTACTGAAGTCGCTAAAGTACGGTCGTCATTTGCCGCTCTTTAAGGACTTGAACGTAATTCTGGCGCAGTTCGTCCGCGCACGACACTCGAGCGCGTACTTGAGTCCCGTCCGATCTTGTCGATATCTTCGCTGTGGGCAAATCCTTGAAATCGTCATGGGCATTCAATTGCGTGGTCGGCGCCGCGGCGTTGCTGCTGCCGCCGACGGCGGCACCGGACTCGCATCTTCAGGCGCAGGCGGGTAGCGCTGCATCGAGTGCCACGGCGCATGTGAATTTCAAGATCATCGTACCGCCGGTTCTCTACTTGCACGTCGCGAGCGCAAATGAGAGCGCCGCGGACCCGCGCACGGTGGCCATCATGAGCAATAACCACAACGTCACCCTCACGGCGACCATCCGCACGCCCGACGATAACGCTGCCGGTGCGCCCAGCGGCACGCGTGGCGATGCACACATCCGCACGCCGGTGAACACCGTCGCGGGGAACTTCATCCTGAGCGCCGCCGCGCGAAAAATCATCGCGCAGGAAGCCGTGTGCACGCCCTCCGCAAGCGCTCATCGCGTCATGGGCCACGGCAACGGACTCATCTGCACGGCCTCTATCCCCTAAGCGATTTTGCGACTCACCCTTAAGGGCACAATCGCCTTAATTCGGTGAGATCGGCCTATGGGCGTGCGAACTGGCGCACAAAACCCAAAGGATATCGGCAACTTAGGCCGGAACTTGAGCGTTCCCGAGCCGAATTGCGACCTGGTTCAACGTGCCATTAAGGCTATCCCCTAGTATCCGTTCAGTACAGTCAAACAACACAGGAATCAGACAATGAAGACATCAGTGGCCTTGAAAGGTTTGTTGGGCGCAGGGGCATTGATGCTTCCGCTCATGGTTTCCGCAGAATCCAATTTTCAAACGGGTGCCGCCACCAATTCGCCCGGCGCGACGGCCCATCTGGACTTCTCCATCGTTATCCCGAAGATTCTCTATCTACGGGTCGGAACCGGCTCCGCTTACACAACGGGCGCCTTGACGTCCGTCAACACCATCGATCTGATCACGTTCTCCCCGGCAGCGGGCACGGTGGGCAACGGCACCGCGGTGGCCGGCACCGGCGGCGATCTGAGCAACGGCGTCGAGACAGCCGCAATCGTCAGCAACAGCGGCAACGTCACTCTGAATGCGACCGCGGGCGGGGCGCTCGGCGACGGCAACGGCGACTCCATCCCGTTCACGCAGATCACCACCGCCGCCACGACGCTGACCTCGGCCACGGCGCTCCCGGCACCGACGCTCACCAATGGTGTCAGTACGAACGTGCTGCTCGTCGCCCCGGCGACGAAGTTCATCTCGCAAGACGCCAAGTGGACCTATAGCTACGCCAACGCGGCGAATGTGCCCGCCGGTACGTACGGCGGAGTCAATGTGAACAACGGCCGCGTGGTTTACACGGCGACGATGCCGTAAGGACTTAAGGCAAGAGGCCAGTCCATGCAAGCGCCACACTGCGGAAACAGGCTGCGCCGAGCGTTTGTCGGCGCAGCCCTGTTGGGCGCGTTGCCGGGAAGCGTTCCGGCGTACACGGCAACCCTCACGCCGGCTGCGCCGAAGACCGTGTACCTGCAGGTTGGCGTCGGTAGTTTCACCGGCAACTATAACAACGGCGGCCAGCCGCAGAACAACGCCACCATAAATACCGTGTCGGCGACGGTGGCAGCCGCCGCGGTGGGCAACGGCACCGCTCAGGCCATGACGACCGACAGCACGGCCACGCAGAGCTTCTGGGACGGCTTTACGTTTTGCAGCGTTCCCGGACAGGTCTACATCGGCGGCTTTTATCGCACCACGGGCGCGCCGACGACGGCCGCGCTGGTTACCGCCACGGTGCCGGCGGCATTGACCAACGCCACCGGCAGCACGATTCCGTTTTCAAAAATCAGCTGGACATCGAGCGGCAATGCCGATAACGGCGCCGAGCCGTTTCCGGCCGGCACCTTCGTCAACGGCGCCGTGCAAAACGTCGGCTCCATGGGCAGCAATACCTGGAATGAAAGCTGCTTGACGTTCTCCTATGCGAACAACACCGTGCCGCCGGCCGGCACCTTTACCGGCGTCGTCCGTTACACGCTGAGTTCGCCATGATCGCCGCGGGCCGCTCGTGTCTCGCGCCAGCTTTTTTTTTGGCCTGGGCATTGAGCATAATCTGGGCATCCGCGGCGCAGGCAAAGACGACCACCATCGATGATTCGGGCACGCAGGCGCTCGAACCGTCCGTCAGCATGCGCTGGCAGACCTCGACGCCATCGCGCAAGGGCCGCGCCAATCTCATGGTCGGCACGACGACGCTGCGGGTGCGGCTGAACGTCACTCCGTGGCTGCGCCGCACGGGCCGGATCTATCTGGATTTGCCCGCGCAGCAACCGGGTCCCATCACCACTTCATGGATCACGCAGGGACGATTCATGCCGGGCCAGCTGCACTCCGGCAATCGCGTTCTCATTTTCACCGGCCCGATCGCGACGCCCTTTCTGGAGGACGTCATGAAATTTCAATTCAGCCTGGACGGCATGCTGATCAGCCGGGCCATCCCCGTGACGTTCCACTTCGAAATGGATGAGGATTGACATGCGAGTACGTGTCCTTTTACTGCTCGCATTGGCCGGCATCGCCCGCTTTGACGGTGTGCAAGCGCAGGGGTTCGCGGCATTGGTATCGCCGCCGCGCTTTGAACTTGCGGCGCAGGCGGGGAAGACGCTGCGCAGCGTGATCGAGGTGAGCAATCGATCCACGGCGCCCGCACGCTACCTCATGCATACCGCCGATTGGAGTTTCTCGCCGGACTTCACCGTGAACTTTCACGACGACCTGCAGCCCGACAGCTGCCGGCCGTGGGTCGCGATCGAGCGGCCCGAGGTCGTGGTGCCCGGCGGCGGCACTCTGCGCTATCGCTTCGAGGTGAACGTTCCGGCGGACGCACCGGCCGGCGAATGCCGCTTCGCCGTGATGATCGAAGGCGCGGAACCTTCGATCGCGCGCAGCAACGGTGTCAACATGCCCGTCACCGGCCGCATCGGTGTCATCGTCTATCTGACTGTTGGCAATGGCGCGCCCACGCTGGAAGTGTTGGGGCCGAAAATCGCGACTCTCAATGGCCAGCAGATCCCGACCTTGCGGGTCCACAACTCCGGGACCGCGCACGGCCGCATGACCGGATTCTTGACGGGGAGGGATGCGAAGGGAATCTCGTACGATTTCACGCCGTCGGATTTTCCGATCCTGCCCCACGAGGAACGTGAGGTGTTCCTGACTCCTTCGACCGCCACGGACGATCACCCGACGCTCACTTTTCCGGTCACCGTGAAAGGCACGCTCGAGTGGGGGACTCAGAAGACTGAGCTCAACGAGCGGTTCGACTGAGATTTCGCGCCATGCTCGCCCCTCGGCTCGCGTTCGGCCTGTGCGGGTTGGCGGCTATCGCCCTCTGCAGCGCGGCGCACGCGCAGTCGGTGGCGCCGGCTCCCGTATCTCAGTATCAGGATCGATACATCGGCGGCGGATCGCTCGCACCCGACATCTCCACAGGCGATGACGCGACCAGCGATACTTCGGGCCTCGCGCGTTCGCTGCAGATCGACGGCGTCGCGAGCGTTCTGCGTTCACGTGACTCCGGCTCGTCCCGCAGCATCATGGAAAACGGCATCATCGCCAAGTCGCAGTGGGAGACGGCGACCTACGGCGCCTGGTCGCTCGATGCGTCTGTGCGCACCGGCGGCTCCGGCGGTGATCCGTCCGAACAAGGTCAAGGCGGTGTCATCACGCTCCGGCAACGCGGCATGCCTTTTGACGGCGGTTGGCAGGCCGACAACGCTCTGGGAGACGTGAACTCCCCGGACATCAGCATGGCGCGGCTGCAACCAAGGTTCTATCTGCCCACCGGCCCGATGCAGGGCATCACGACGGAATGGCGCGGGCCCTCAGGCATTCAGATCATCGCAGGAGGCGGAGTTCCTGGTCTGTATGACGGCATCGTCGCGCCCAACTTCCGTACCTTGGACGGCTCGACCGCGACTGCCGGCGCACAGTGGTCGCCGACGTCGCAGTGGACGGTGGGCGGACAGTTCATCGATGCTCACGACGTCAATCTCGCCATCGGCCCGGTGATCGACGGCTCCTCGCTCCTGTCGTCCAACACCGGGCTCCTGACCGCCGCATGGGCTGATGGCGGCAAACATGTTCAGCTGAATCTCCTGGATGGCGCTGTCAGCGGCAAGGGCAACGCTCTCGGGACCTGGATCGACGCGTCCATGGCGCAAGGCCGGTTCCTGCAGAATGCCGGCATATTTCGGATCGATCCGGGCATGACGTGGGGCAACCAGCTGATCACGAATGACGCGGAAGGCGGCTACTATCGCCTCAACTACCAGAGCCGCCAATGGCTGGCGGACTTGGGGCTCGATGAGGTCCGCTCGGTGTCGGGCCTCGGCGCCAACACCACTTTTCTCACCGGCGATACGCGTTATCAGATGTCGCGCGACTGGGGCATCGGCGGTGTCGCCAATGTCAGCCACAGCGAGGGCGGCACCAATTGGTCGCTCGAAGGCTATGTCGATCATTCGAACGGCGGAGGCACCGGCCGCGCGCAAGTTGATTTCGCCGAAACCACGGAGGGCCGGGACACCATGCTGACTCTGAATGAAACATGGTCGACGCCCGCTGCGTTTCGTCTCAGCACCTCGGCTTCCGTCGAACGCATCAGCGGCGCCGTCGCCAATGATCTGCAGCAGGACAGCACGGTGCTCAGCATCGCGGCCTTCGGCGGCGGCCAGTTCAGCGCGCGGATGGGCATTGAAGGGAATGTACGCTGGGCCACCGCCGTGCAAGGCCGGGCCGCACCGGGTGTGTCCGCCAATGTTTCATTGACCTGGCAGCTGTCGCAGTCCTGGGAAATTCTGGCCACATATTACGACAGCCGCGTCGGATCCTGGACGCCGCTCACTGTGGTCTCACCGCTGACGCCGCCGATGGCCACCGTGGTTCCTTCGGTCAAGGAAAGCGGTATGTTTCTGACACTGCGCTACCGGCGGGCCTCGGGATCGCACTTCGCGCCGCTCGGTGGCGCGCCCGGGGCGGGGTCCGGCGAAATCGCGGGAGTCGTCTTTCTCGATGCCAACAACAACGGCCACGCCGATGCGGGAGAGGCCGGTGCGCCGAACGTCACCGTCGTGCTCGACGGCCGATTCTCCGTGCAGACCGATGCCGCCGGCCGCTTTAGTTTTCCCGTGGTCGCAACCGGCCATCACGTGATCTCGGTGGTCCCCGACAACCTGCCGCTGCCATGGACCCTGATCAACCAAGGGCGCGCGGAAATCGAGGTCACGACGCGCGACCGTACCGAGATCAACATGGCCGCGCAACGCATGCGCTGACCGCGCCCGCTGCGCCGCCGTCGCCGAATGTGACGCGCCGCGCGCCGATGTGTGAAGCAATTCCGTATTCGCGCGCGTAGTGCTAGCATCCCAAGCATCGCCCTTAAGGTTTAACCTTTGCCAAGATTGAAGCATCGTTTGCAGCTGCGCTTCGCGGTCATCGCCGCCCTGGCGCTGGTCATCGCGCAGCTCGGCGCGATGGCGCATGCCTATACGCACGTGCCGCAAACACGCGCCGCCGCCGCGCAGCTGCAGCAGACGCCCGGTGTTCATGATTTTTGCAGCGATTGCCTGAACTTCGCGCCTCTCCTGGCGGCTGCCGGCGCTCCGGCCGCGCTGCCCTTTGGCCTGCCTCAGGGCTGCAGTATTGCGCCGCAAGCGCAACTCGACCCGCCCCTTGATCTGAAGCTCCTCCTCGCCTTCCGTTCCCGAGCACCTCCCGCCACGCGCTAGTCCCTGATGATTTTTCTGCCGCAGCTTGCTGCGGTTCAAGCGTATTTGGCTTCGGAGAACTCGATTCATGTTCAATTTCAAATTCCTCGGGGCGCCAGTGGCGCTCGCGATGGGTCTCATGGTTTGTGTACCGCGCATGGCGCAAGCGGATGTGTCTGAACCCGCAACTGCCGAGGCGGCCGGCCGCGATGGGCCGGTGGTCAATGAAGAGGCGGCCGGCAGCGGCGGGCCGGTGGTCAACGAAGAGGCGGCCGGCAACGGCGGGCCGGTGGTCGATGAAGTGGTGGTGATCGCGCAGCATCTGAACGAGGCGCGCAACGGCATTCAAACGCAAACCGGCGCTTCGACCTATACCATCAATGAGTCAGCGATCGCCGCACAGCCGGGCGGCGACAATCAATTGCTCAACCAGGTGATCATGCAGGCGCCGGATGTGGCGCAGGATTCGTTTGGGCAATTCCACGTGCGCGGTGAGCACAACGGTCTTCAATATCGCCTCAACGGCATCGTCCTGCCGGAGGGCATCAGCGTCTTCGGGCAATCGCTGGACCCGCGCTTGATTTCCTCTCTCACGCTGGTCACCGGAGCTCTGCCGGCCGAGTACGGCCTGCGCACCGCCGGCATCATTGATCTTAAGACCAAGAGCGGCGTCATCGATCCGGGCGGCTCGGTGTCCATCTACGGCGGCAGCCACGGCACCGTGGAGCCGAGCTTCAACTACGGCGGCAGCGAGGGGCGCTTGAACTACTTCGTCTCGGGCGACTTTCTGCGCAATGATTTGGGCATCGAGTCGCCCGACGGCAGCTCCAATCCCATTCACGATCACACCAAGCAATATCATGGCTTTGGCTACTTCGAGTACATCCTGGATGAGGCCAATCGCGTCAGCGCGGTGTTGAGCAGCTCGGTCGGCAACTTTCAAATTCCACAACGGGCCGGACAGACACCGGGCCTGACCAATGGCGACGGCACACCGCTCACCGTCAACGGCCAAACCACTTACCCCAGCGAGGCGCTCAACGAGAATCAACGCGAGCTCAATCACTTCGCGATCTTGAGCTGGCAGCACTCACAGGGCGCGTTGGACGTGCAGACTTCCGTGACCGCACGCTACTCGAGCCTGACATTCACCCCCGATCCCTTAGGCGATCTGTTGTTCAACGGCATCTCTCAGGATGCCTACAAGCAGAACGTGGCCTATGCGCTGCAATCCGATGCGGCCTACAGACTCGACGACATGCATACGTTGCGCGGCGGCATTTTCCTGCAGAGCGATCACTCCAAGAGTCTCACCAATTCGCAGGTGATAGCCGTGGATGCGAACGGCAACCAGACCAGCGATGTGCCGGTCACCGTCATCGACAACGGCGCGAAGACCGAGTGGATCGAGAGCCTGTACTTGCAGGATGAATGGAAGGTGATTCCCTCCCTGACCTTCAACTACGGTCTGCGCTTCGATAAATTCACCGCCTTTACCGCGGCCCACCAGGTCAGTCCGCGTTTCAACGCCGTCTGGCAGGCCTTGGATGACACCACGGTGCACATCGGCTATTCGCGCTATTTGTCGCCGCCGCCCTTCGAACTGGTGGGCGGCGAGACCATCGCGAAATTCTTGAACACCACCGCCGCGCCGGCGGTCACCGTGGCCAACTCGCCCTTGGCGGAACAGGCCAATTATTACGATCTCGGTGTACAACAGAAAATTACGTCCCAGTTCACGCTGGGCCTGGATACCTACTACAAGCAATCGCACAACTTGATCGACGAGGGACAGTTCGGGGCGCCCATCATTTTAACGCCCTTCAACTACACCTACGGCAAACAGTACGGCGCCGAGATCACCGCCAATTTCACCGAGGAAGGCTTCAACGCCTATTTGAATCTCGCCTATCAAAGCGCCAAGGGCAAGAATTTCGCTTCGGCACAATTCAATTTCTCGCCCGACGATCTCGCCTACGTGGCCTCGCACTACATTCACCTGGACCATGAGCAGCAATTCACCGCCTCGGGCGGCGTCTCGTACCTATGGAACCACACCACCTTCAGCGCGGATTTCCTGGAGGGCTCGGGGCTGCGCGCCAGCTTGAACTTGCCCGACGGCACGGCGATACCGAACGGCGATCACTTGCCCTACTACACGCAGGTGAATCTTGGCGTGAATCACATTTTCCACTTCACCGAGTCGAGCACACTGACGGCGCGTATCGATCTGATCAACGCGCTCGACAAGGTCTACCAAATCCGCAACGGCACCGGCGTCGGCGTGGGTGCGCCCCAGTTCGGACCGCGGCGCGGACTGTTCTTTGGTCTTTCGAAGTCGATATAGACAGATGATCAACATGGGCCCGAGCTTTTGGCTCGGGCCTATACCCTCTCCAGCGCGGCGCTCAAGTCCGCGATGAGATCATCCGCATTCTCGATGCCGACCGAGATTCGGATCAACGCATCGGTTATCCCCAGCCGATCGCGCGTTTGCTTGGCGACGCCCGAATGCGTGGTGCTTGCCGGGTGCGACATCAGTGTCTCTGTGCCGCCGAGGCTCACCGCCAGCTTGATGACTTGCAGTGCATCCAGCAACCGAAACGCCTCCGCCTCGCCACCCTTGACGGCGAAGCCAAAAGTCGAACCGGCGCTCTCGCATTGCCGCTTGAACACCGCGCTGCGCGGGTCGTCGGCGGCCAGAAACCCCAGATAGTTCACCGCCGCAATCTTCGGATGCTTGCGCAAAAAATTCGCCACCAAAGCGGCATTTTCCGCCGATTTGTTCATGCGCAGCGCCAGCGTCTCCATGGAACGCATGATCATCCACGCGGTATTTGGATCAAGCTGGGTTCCGAGCGCGCCGCGTAATTTTTTGACCGGCCCCACCGCATCGCGCGACCCGACGACACCGCCGGCGACCAGGTCCGAATGGCCTCCCACGTACTTGGTCAGCGAATACATGACGAGGTCGACACCATGCAGCAACGGGCGCTGAAATACCGGCCCGAGAAAGGTGTTGTCCACCGCCACCGGCGGCCGACCTCCGCTCTGCCGCGAGCCGATCATTTCCGATACCTCGCGCATCAACTTGAGGTCTACCAAGCTGTTGGTCGGATTCGCCGGCGTTTCGACGATTATGAGACAGACGCGGCCCTTGGACTCGGCGGCTTTCTTGCTGGCTTGCGCGGCAGCGTCCAGCACGGCGCTGCGATCGTGTCCCAAATTGAATCCGACTGCACTTACCCCAAACCCGGGCAGTGTTTTTTCGATGAGGGTTTCAGTGCCGCCGTACAAGGGCTGGCTCATCAGCACGACGTCGCCGGGGCGCACATGAGTCCAAATGACGGTCGAGATCGCCGACATGCCGCTGGAGAACACCGCCGCGGCCTCCCCTTCTTCCCACAGCGCCAGTCGATCCTCGAGAACTTCCAGATTCGGATTGTTGAATCGCGAGTAGACCAGGCCCGATGACTGACCTGCGAGGGGCTCGCGCCTGCCCGAGGTATAGTCGAAAAAATCCTTGCCGTCCTGCGCCGTTTTAAAAACGAAAGTCGATGTCAAGAAGATCGGCGGCTTCAGTGACCCTTCCGACAAGCTCGGGTCAAACCCATATCCCATCATCTGGGTTTCGGGCTTGAGCACGTGTTTGCCGATTTTGCGTTTATGATACGTGTCGTAACTCACGCTGCCCCCAAGAAGTTAAAATCGTGGCCCGCAATATAACACCGTGATACTCCTAGTCATCGCCGCCGGGACGTTCTTGAGCACGCTCATGGGCGGTCTGCTCGCGCTGCGCCTGCGCGACAGGCTGCATCTCATCCTGGGCTTCAGCGCCGGGGCCGTCATCGGCGTCGCATTCTTTGATTTATTGCCGGAAGCGGTCGAATTCGGCGTGAAGTTTCACTCTCCGGCCACGATTCTATCGTGGACTGCCCTCGGCTTTTTGTTTTACCTGGTGCTGGATCGGATTCTGCTGTTTCACGGCGATGCCGCGCCTCGCGGCCGATTCGCCGCCGCCGTCCTGTGCCTGCACAGTTTGCTTGACGGCATCGCCATCGGCCTCGCCTTTCAAGCGTCCCATGAGGTCGGCATCGTCGTGGCCATTGCGGTGTTGACCCACGACTTCTCCGACGGCATAAATACCATGAACATCGTGCTCAAGAACCAGGGCAGCCGTTCTGCGGCGTTCCGCTGGCTGCTGCTCGACGCCGCGGCACCGGTGATCGGAGTGGCATCGACTCACTTCTTTACCCTCCCCGGCGCAGCATTCGGCACGGTGCTCGCTTTATTTGCAGGATTTTTTCTGTACATCGGTGCGAGCGATCTCATCCCCGAAAGCTATCATGCACATCCGAAGTTTCTCACCACGGTCATGACTCTCGCCGGCGCCGCAGTCCTATATCTGGCGATCGCGCTAATTGGTCAATAGCTCGCGCGTCGCCGAACTTCCGGCCGAAGCGGCGACGATGCTGGCAATGGCGGTCCATTGAACCAAGGTCAGACTCTCGTGCAGAAGAACCAGACCGGCGAGCGCACCCAGCGCCGGATTCAGACTCATCAATACCCCAAAGGTGCGTGTGGGTATTCGCGGCAGGGCAAACATCTCCAGGGAATAGGGCAGCGCGCTCGAGAGCACCGCCACGCCGATGGCGACGGGTAGAATCGCGGGTGACAACAGCTGCGTGCCGCTGTTCGCAAAACCGATGGGCACGACCACGCAGGCCCCGATCACGGTTCCCAATGAGGTGATTTGGCCGCCGTGAGCGGTGCCCGCACGGCGCCCAAAGACGATGTACAGCGCCCAACACGCTCCGGCGGCGAGGGCGAAGGCAACACCGAGGCCCGACACCGGCGCCCCGCCCAACCTCCAGGGCAGCAACGCCGCCAGGCCCAGAGCCGCCAGCAAAATCCACAGGAAATCAATGGCACGCCGCGATGCAAACAATGCAACTCCCAAGGGGCCTGTGAATTCCAGCGCCATCGTGATGCCCAGCGGGATGTAGCTCAAGGCCAGGTAGAACAGGAAATTCATCAAACCCATGGCGACGCCGTAGACGACGACGATACCCAGCTGCCTTTGCGTAAAACGGATATGCCACGGGCGCCAGACGGCGAGAAGGATGATGGACGCGATCGCCAGCCGCAACGCCGCGGTACCGCCGGGGCCGACGATCGGAAACAAACCCTTGGCGAGCGTTGCACCGAGCTGAAAGCATGCCATGGCGACCATCAACGCCGCGATGGGCACGGCGATGGGAGGAATTTTGGATTCGCCGGCGCTCGTGCCGCCGCTTTCAGGCATGCGCCGGTATCACTTCTCAGCGGGCTCCACTGCCTCGAGTCGCTGGGCAACCTTCGCTTCGGGCCGCGTCATCCCCGGCTCTGCGCAATCCTGCGGATTTTCCGGCAGATGCAGGTGCTTCATGACACGTTTGAGGTTTCGGCGTATCTCATTCAGATGCCCGATGCTCACCGCGGTTTTCAACGCCTCTTTCAGGGGCTGCAATGGATAACCGCCATAGGCACCGGCGTTCGGTATGTCGTTGGTGACGGAAGACCTGCCGGAAAGCGCGACATTGTCGCCAACCGTTACGTGGGCGGTAACGACGGTGTTCCCGCCCGTGACGAACTGCCGACCGATCTTGGTCGATCCGCCCATCATGAAGCCCGCCGTGAAAAAGCCGTTCTCGCCAAGGTCGCAATTGTGTGCAATATGGCAGATGTTGTCCAGCTTGGTCCCGGAGCGAATATGAGTCGACGTCAACGTTGCGCGATCGATCGCGCAGTTGCTGCCGATTTCCACGCCATTGCCGATTTTGACGTTACCCAAATGCGCAATCTTTCGCGGCCGGCCGTCGGAATCCACCGCATAGCCAAAGCCATCGCTGCCGATGCTGGTGTGCGGATGAATCTCACAATCTTCACCGACCTCGCATGCTGCGCCCACAAAAACATGCGGGTGCAGGATGCTGCGCGCGCCGATCCTTGCCGCACTTTCGACGACGCAGTGCGCGCCGATCAAGCACCCATCGCCGATATCCGCTCCTGCGCCAATCACGCAATAGGGTCCCAGGAAGGCGCCCTTGCCGATGGTGGCGTCGCAATGCACGACCGCCGTCGGATGAAGTTCGCCCCACTGCGTGAATCTCCACGACTTGCTGTCGAAGTACCTCAGAAGAATCGCCATGCCCATGGAAATGTTCTTCACCGAGAAGCAGCAGCTCTCGGCGTCCTCGACGGCGCAAATACGATCGGCCATGTTCACTTGGACGATGAGAATGGCGGGTTTGTGGCGCCGCGCCTCGAACAGTTGCGCAGCATCAGTGACATACACCAAGCTTTGCGGCAAGGCCTCTTCCGGAACGTGGCAATGCGTGGCCGCGATTTCCAGATTACCCTGAAGAAATGTGAAGATGTCCGAGTGGTGATTCTTGATTGCCTGAGCGCTCAGCATGCTGCTTCTCTTAAGAATCTTTGGCGGATTGATCTATCAATCGATGAACGATTGGGGAGACTACCATCGCAGGCAAGTCTGCGCGCGAACTTAAGCCACCGATCGAGCGGATTTCGCGCGAAACTGTGCCGTCGGACACAGTTGGCCTGGCCCGAGCTTTGCTCGGCAAAGTGCTGGTTCGCGACATCGGCGGCAGCATCGCAGCCGGCCGAATCGTGGAAACCGAGGCCTATCTGCAGCATGATCCCGCCTGTCACGCTTTTCGCGGGATGACGGCTCGCAACCGCTCTTTGTTCCTCGATTACGGGCATGCTTATGTCTACCTGTGTTACGGTACGTCGTACCTGTTGAACGTTTCCAGTGAAACGCGCGGGATCGGCTCAGGTGTACTACTGCGCGCACTCGAGCCTCTGTGCGGTAACGCACATATGCAGCGCAATGTCCGACATGTGAAACCAAATGACTTGACGCGGGGCCCCGGGCGGTTGACGGCCGCGCTGCGCGTCGATCGGCGCCATGACGGGCTGAATCTATTCACAAGTAAGCAACTTTGGATCGGCGACGATGGTCACAGCGTCAAGTCCATCGGCGAAAGCGTGCGCATCGGCCTGACCAAGGCAGCCGATGAGCGATTGCGTTACTTTGTCGCCGGCAGCCGCTACTTGAGCGGCCCGCGAAAGCTCAATCAACCTCCGGAGAAGTGATGCGTGCATCCTTGATTGTCGGCGCACTGATTGCGGCGTCGCTTGGCGGCCTCAGCCATGGCGCCTGTCCTTCGCGCGTGAGCACCGAACTGAAGGTGAGCGGGTCCACGATCTGCGTGGTCATGGACGACTCTGCCCTGCCGAAGCAGCAACAGATGTTGCGCACCTGGATCGATCGCTCCGCCCGCATCGTCGCCGACTACTACGGCATATTCCCGGCGCCCTTGGTCGTGATCAGGCTGCAGGGGATGGATGGCAGCGGCGTGGGCGGCGGCCGCACCACCAATGATTCGGGCCTGATGATTCAAATGCGCGTTGGCCGCGAGGCAACCTCGGAAACGCTGGCGGCGGATTGGGTCCTGGTCCACGAAATGGTGCACCTGGCGCTGCCGGAAGTCGGCCGAAATCACAACTGGCTGGCGGAGGGCTTGGCCACCTATGTCGAAGGCGTTGCACGGGCGCAATTCGGCAATCGCGACATCGCGGATGTGTGGGCCGAGGACCGTCATTCCATGCCGATGGGATTGCCTCGCGCCGGCGAAGGCGGCATGGATCAACGCATTGGTTGGGGACGCACTTACTGGGGTGGCGCGCTGTACTGTCTTCAGGCGGACGTGGCCATCCGCGAACAGACCGCCAACCGAGTCGGCCTGCAAACCGCATTGCGCGCGATTTTGAAAGAGACCGGCGGATATGCGTTCGACCGTGATATCGCCGATGTGCTGCGAATCGGCGACGCGGCGACCGGCACCCATGTGATGTACGGGTTGTACCAGCAAGTCAGGGCTACACCGCAGACCCCCGATCTTGATGTGCTCTGGACACTATTGGGGGTTCCAAACGACCCCAAAACTGAGCCATTCGATGATCACGCGCCGCTCGCAGCGATCCGCGTCGCGATTACCGCGCGGCCGGCGGGCGGCGAGCCCAAGGAACCGGCTCCCGCTAGTGTTCGGAAAAATTAGGCTCGCGCTTCTCGAAAAACGCCCGAACTCCCTCGACGCAATCCTGCGTCTCCAAAGTCATCTCCTGCGCGCTGCGCTCGGCGCGCAGCTGCTCTTGCAGCGAATTATCGAAGGTCGATGCGTGCAAGGTGCGAATTTGTCCGAGCACCGCGCACGGACCTGTGGCGAGCCGATGAGCAATGGCCTGCGCGCGCACGACCAGTTCTGCAGCCGGTACGACCGCATAGGCCAGCCCCCACTCGAGCGCGGTTTTCGCATCGATTCTTTCCGCGAGCATCAAAGAGGACAACGAGCGTCCCGCACCGATGCGTCGCGCCAGGTGAAAGGTGATGCCCGCATCCGGCACCAGGCCCAGGCGCGCGAACGACGGCAAGAAATACGCATTATCCGCAGCGATGATGATGTCGCTGGCCAGCGCAAGGCTCATGCCGGCGCCTACCGCCGCACCATTGACCGCAGCGACGATCGGGAACCGAAAGCCGCTCAGGCGCAGAATCAACGGATCCATGAAGCGGCGCATTTCAAAATGCGCCCGTTGCCGTGCTTCCGCGGTCTTTAAATCGATGGAGTGAAGGTCGAGGCCGCTGCAGAACACATCATTGCTGCCGGTGATCACCACCGCTTTCGCGCCGCCCTCGCCCTTCTGGATTTGATCGAGCGCCAGATGTATCGCACGAATAACGGTGATGTCGATCGCGTTGCTGCACGTCGAGCGTTGCAGCGCCAATGTCGCGACTCCGTCGGATACCGTGAACGACAATGAACCCATTCTCTGTTCTCCTCGCTGTGAAGCGCCAGCTAACCGATGCTCTCGTAAATCGTTGACTTATCTTAAGTTATGCGACCCTTAAATCAGGTGTTCGTGATCAGATCATGCCCCCTGGCAACCGTCACCGCAAGGAGACAGTGCTTCTAATAGCGTTCGATCCGGCTACCGCCATGGCGCACCGCCGCATCCCCCTAGGGCGCGCCGGTTTCATTCACGTAGAGGGCTAATCGTTGGTCCACTAACGTTGCGCGCGGCCGTTTGATCCCGCAAGATTCGCGTTCCAAAATTCCAGCCCTTCGGGAGTTCAACGATGTCGACTTGTGGGCGCATAGGCGCGCGATTCATGTTGCGCAGCGCGGCGGTGCTGCTGATTGCGGGTGCCGTACCGGCATTGTCCGATTCTACGCTGCCCAGCGAGACGCCCGCCGCATTCTCACCGCGCGTCGACAGCTTCGACTACACCAAGCGCGAGGTCATGATTCCGATGCGCGACGGAGTCAAGCTGCAGACCGTCATTCTCATTCCGCGCGGCGCCCACCGTGCACCGATACTGCTGAGCCGCACGCCTTATGGTGCGACGTCGCGAATCGCCAAGAATGCCAGCGCACATCTCAACGCACTGCTCGACAGCAACGACGTGGCAGACGAGGCCGTGCTCGACAGCGGCTACATCCGAGCGGTGCAGGACGTGCGCGGCAAGCACGGCTCGGAAGGCGATTACGTGATGACCAGGCCGTTGCAGGGTCCTTTGAATCCAACCAGCGTCGATCACTCCACCGACACCTACGACACCATCGATTGGCTGGTCAAGAACATCCCCGAGACCAACGGCAAGGTCGGCATTCTCGGCATTTCGTACGACGGATTCACCTCGCTGATGGCGCTGGTCAACCCGCACCCTGCACTGCGCGCGGCAATCCCCATCAATGCCATGGTGGATGGCTGGATGGGCGATGACTGGTTTCACAAAGGCGCATTTCGGCAAGACAGCTTGACCTACATTCACGATCAAGAAGCCACCCGAGGCAGCGATATTTCGTGGTGGACGGATCATTACGACGATTACGAAACCTGGCTTGGGGCGGGTTCGGCGGGCGAGATGGCGCGTCGGCACGGCCTGGAACAAGTGGGTTTCGCCGGCAAGGTCATGAACCATCCGGCGTACGATGAGTTCTGGCAGGACCAGGCAATGGACAAGATCCTCGCGAAGCAACACGTCGCCGTGCCTGTCATGCTGGTGCACAGCCTGTGGGATCAGGAAGACATCTACGGCAACATCGCCCTGTACAAGGCACTCAAAGCCCAACAGGCCGACACCTCGAACATCTACCTGGTCATCGGGCCGTGGTTTCATCACCAGCAGCGGCTCGACGGCAGCGCCATCGGACAAATCCGCTTCGGCAGCGACACCGCGGAATACTTCCGTAAATACCTGGTGCGGCCATTTTTCGACCACTATTTGAAGGACGATGCACCGCCGCTGCACATCGCGCAGGTAACAGCCTTCGAAACCGGCACGAATCGCTGGCAAGGGCTCACGACATGGCCGAGCGGCTGCGACTCCGGATGCGCCATACACATCCAGAAACTCTACCTGCAGAGCGGCGGCAATCTGCGCCTGAGCGCAACGCTCGACTCGAATTCCGCTTCTCGGGCCGGCCAGGCCGATTTTGAATCTTACGTGGCGGATCCGGCCAAGCCGGTGCCGTATATTCCGCGGCCCATCCATATCGGCGGCGAGGACGGCGAGACCAGGTGGCAAACCTGGCTGGTCAGCGATCAGCGCCATGCGGCAGCGCGTACCGATGTCCTGAGCTTTTCCTCACCGGTGCTGACCGAAGCCTTGAAGATCAGCGGCGAGCCCGTCGCCAATCTCATCGCCTCGACCACGGGGAGCGATGGCGACTTCGTGGTCAAACTCATCGATGTGTATCCGGATGAGGTGGGACGCGAGCCGCAGTTGGGCGGCTATCAATTGATGGTGTCGGCCGACATCCTTCGCGGTCGCTATCGCGATTCGTTCAGCAATCCGAAGCCGATCCCCGCGAATCAACGGCAGGTCTTTCGCTTCGCGCTGCCTACGACGAACCATGTGTTCCTGCCGGGACACCGCATCATGGTGCAAGTGCAGTCAAGCTGGTTTCCGCTGTACGACCGAAATCCGCAAACCTATGTGGACAATATCTTCTTCGCCCAGCCCGGCGACTACAAGAAAGCGACCATTAAAATATTCGACGGCGGCTCTGCCGTGAGCTTCGTCGATTTGCCGGTGGTGCAGACGGCTTCGCGATAGGTCACGGCGCTTGACAGGGAAGCGGCCGAGTACTGACTCGGCCGCTGATCGAACCTAAATTGCGCGGGCCGCCTATTTGTCGCGCTCGCCCTTCTTTTTCTCGTCAGCAGGGTTGGGACGCTGCGCCTTCTGGGGTGCCGGCGGCGGTCTGGTCGCGCCTTGTTGACCCTGGGGCTGTCCTTGAGGCTGTCCCTGAGTGCGAGCCGTACCGGTCGGTTGCCCCGGCGTTCGCACGAATCCATTGGGCTGACCAGGCTGCCCACGTTGGCCCGCCTGGCCCGGTTGGCCCGGTTGGCCCGGTTGCCCAGCCTGTCCGGGTTGACCGCGTTGTCCCGGTTGGCCAGCCTGCCCCGGCTGTCCCGGTTGGCCCGGTTGCCCAGCCTGTCCGGGTTGACCGCGTTGTCCCGGCTGTTGGAAACGCTGCGCGCCATTCTGCTGACCGGGCTGGCCCGGCTGTGCTTGGAATTGCGACCCACCGCTCTGCTGACCAGGCTGACCGCGTTGGCCCGCCTGTCCCGGCTGCCCCGCTTGGCCGGGCTGCCCCGCTTGGCCGGTCTGGCCCGGGAAACGCTGTCCGCCGTTCTGCTGACCTTGCCCAAACTGACCGGGCGCACGCGACGCGCCCCCTGGCGGGTTGACCGCGCCACGCGCGCCGACGATACCCGGAGCATTGAACGCCGCGGGTCTCGGCGTTGCCGCAATGGCGGGGTGACCGCCGTTGGCTCGCGCCGAGAGCGCGGGATTCCTGATCGCTTCTTGTATGTGCTGGTGCTGCATCGCGGTGGGTGGCACATGCTGCTCTCTTTCGGCAACTCTTTCCTGCGGCGTCGGCGCCGCGCGCGTGCCGCCAGGGCCGCCGTTATAGCTCACCTTGTTGACGGTGACATTGTTGACCACCGTTTCGTTGTAGGTGTTGTGAATGACCGTCACGTTCACGTTATTGACAGCGCGGTTATAGGCGAATCGGTTGCCCTCCCAGCGCCCGCCGGCAAAACCAACGCCGACGTAGCCATAGCCGTAATTGACGCCGCCGTAGTAGCCGATGTGCGGGCCCCAATAGCCGGCGTGGAAGGCGTAGACCCCGCCCACGAAGCCCCAGTACGCGGGCGTCCACAGCACGCCAACCCGCGGCGGCTGCACCCAGGTTCCCGGAACCCAGTAGTACTCGCCCCCGCCCCAAGCCCAATAACCGGGCGTCCACATGTAACCGTCTTCAGGACAGGGGGGTTGCTCGTAGTCCGGCAACGGGGGCGGCGCCTCGTATGCCTGTACTTCCACATCAGCCGCCGGCTCGTACGCGGGCGGCGGCGGTGGTGGGGGCGGCCGTTCGTAGACCCGCTCAGGCGGCGGGGGCGCCACCACGCATCCACCCAGCAGCGTCGCTGCAGCCAGGGCCAGCACCGTGCCGGCCATCGAACATCTTGAATTTACAGAGTTTTTTCTGAAGGTAAGCATCGTGGCCCGCCGTTTTGATGTTGATACCGCAGCGTACTGACAAGAACGCTGTCCGTAGAACACATAACGTCACAATTCACAGAATGACCAGTTGTGTGAAGGGAATGTAACGCTCGCCCGGAAGGGTAAGTCGCCTCGAGGCAACGAAGAAGCAGTTGCCTCGCGGCGACTTACGCTTCCTGACTGATACTTCAACAGGTCGACATCAGGTGCCGATCCCAGCGGTGGACACTAGGACGACGACATGCGACTTTCCGGCCGACGAGTGCGAATGAGGCCACAGGACCGCGGATGGCCCTTCGGCGCTCGTCCTCGCGCACCGTAATGTTGAGCGGTCCGCGCGAAAGGTCTAGGGGATGAGAAGCTTCACGGCAACTGCTCTTTCGTTGCCGTGAAGGTTCCCATCCCTCGGGCCATGCGAATCGGCCAATATCACGGTGCCGAGGCGCTACGCATCGATGGCTCGCTTGAACGTTTCGGGCAGGAACAGCAGTCCTAAAACCAAGGTAATGCCGGCGACCACAATGGGATACCAAAGCCCATAGTAGATATTCCCGGTGGCCGCCACCATCGCGAACGCTGTATACGGAAGAAAGCCCCCGAACCAGCCATTGCCGATGTGATACGGCAGCGACATCGCGCTGTAGCGGATTCGCGCCGGAAACAGTTCCACCAGCAGCGCCGCAATCGGCCCGTACACCATGGTCACGTACAGAACCAAAATGAACAGAATGAGGATCACGATCGGTTTGTTGATGGCCGCCGGATCGGCTTTGTCCGGATAACCCGCTGCGGATAGGGCCGTCTTCACCTGCTTCTGGAAAGCGGCGATGGCTGCTTTGCGGTCGGCGCCTTTCACGATCTTGGGATCGGGAGCTGCGAAACTGGCGTTGCCGCTGCGAATCGTCGCGACCGTGCCGGCCGGCGCATCTTCGCGTTGATAGGACACGCTGGCTTTCGCAAGAAAATTCTTAGCAATGTCACATGAGGTCGAATCAAACGGGTTCTTGCCGATGGGGTCGAACTGAACAGAGCACTCTTTTGGATCCGCGACCACGGTAACCGGGGCTGAGGACTGCGCCGCATACAACGCCGGATTGGCATAACGGGTCAGCGCCCCGAACAGCGGGAAGTAAGTGAGCATGGCCAGCAAACAGCCCACCATGATGATGGGCTTTCGACCGATCTTGTCGGACAGCCAACCAAAAAAGATGAACCCGGGAGTGGCCAGCACCAGCGCAATCGCCACCATGATATTGGTGGTAGCACCGTCGACCTTGAGTGTTCGCTCGAGAAAGAACAAGGCGTAGAACTGCCCGGTGTACCACACCACCGCCTGGCCCATGACCGCGCCGAGCAGGCTGATGAGCACGATCTTCAAGTTCGGCCAGCGCCCGAACGCTTCCGTCAGCGGCGCCTTCGAAGTGGTGCCCTTATTTTTCATCTTCACGAATACAGGGCTTTCTGCAAGCTGCATGCGAATCCACAGCGAAACGCCGAGGAGAATGACGGAAATCAGAAAGGGTATGCGCCACCCATTGGCCTTGAAAGCTTCCTCTCCCATCCAGGTCCGAGTGACGATTACGACGATCAAGGCACCGAACAAGCCCAGCGTGGCCGTGGTTTGAATGAAGCTGG
>Ga0210406_10002217_pt1 | contig 22579 bp, 26 predicted proteins | sample IncBWC30MmetaG_FD_155454 | JGI IMG/M metagenome (GOLD analysis project Ga0210406, IMG submission 155454) | Forest soil microbial communities from Barre Woods Harvard Forest LTER site, Petersham, Massachusetts, United States - Inc-BW-C-30-M | ecosystem: Environmental > Terrestrial > Soil >...
GTTCTTCCTCCAGATGTATCGATGGTTTCCTTCGATCCTGAAGGTCGTGAGGATTATCCAGCCTGAAACGCTGGTGCGTTGGCATCGGGCCGGCTTTCGTTGTTATTGGCGTTGGAAGTCATTGGGACGGGGAGGGTGGCCGCAGATCGAGACGGAATTGCGCGCGCTGATCCGGCGGATGAGTATTGAGGAATCCACTTTGGGGCGCGCCGCGCATCCACGGCGAATTACTCAAGCTCGGCCTTGCCGTCGCTCAATCAAGCGTTGCCAAATACATGGTCAAGCGACGTGGGCCGCCAAGCCAGGGATGGTGTACTTTTCTGCATAACCACGCGCCGGACATTGCCGCCATGGATTTGTTCGTCGTCCCGACCATTGGCTTCAAACTGCTTTATGCCTTCGTCATCGTTCGGCTAAACCGCAGATACCTTGTCCGGATCAACGTCACAACAAATCCGAGCGCCGAATGGATTGCGCGTCAAATAACGGAAGCATTCCCCTGGAACGAGGCTCCGCGCTACATGATCCGGGACCGTGATCGGATCTATGGTGCCGTCGTCACACGCCGACCGCGTGCCATGGGCATCCGGGACAAGCCTATCGCACCGGCCTCACCCTGGCCGAATGGCTTTTCCGAAAGGCTGATCGGGTCGATCCGGCGGGAGTGTTTGGACCACATCATTGTCTTGGGCGAGGAACGTCTGCGCCGGATTCTGAAAAACTATGCGGCCTATTACAACGGCGTTAGAACGCATCGGTCATTGAACAAGGATGAAGCAGCATCCCCCAGGATCGTCGGCTGTGAAACGGCATTGAGGTAGTCGACGAGAAGGTTGGCGTCGAATAGTGCCTTCACCATTCGCTACGCACTTTTTCCTGATACGCCAAGCCATCTACCTTGCGTTTGCCCCACAGGCCGAATGCATCGCCTTCCTGTTTGTCACGTTGCTTCGCGAGATATTCATCAATCGCCTGACGGATCAGTGCCGCGCGAGATCGCTTCTCTTTTCTCGACAACTCGTCCAACGCTTGAAGCTGGACATCGCCGAGGTCCACCAATGTCCGCATAACTTTCGTCTCTTTGATGAGTGACATCGATATCATATCTCATAGACGAAAAAATCAACCCATCTTGCAAATTTCCGCCCATTGCTGCCTGCAGAGTCAGCCCCATTGGACCGCTTTTTCCTCAAATAAGCGCGTCGATTGGCAAACATTTTCATTCAGCCGCGATCGCTGCTTCGACCGGGCGCGGAACGACCCTGCGAGTTCGGCTGCGGCTGAAGCGGTGTAGTGCTAGGTAAACCACCGGTGTCGTGTAGAGCGTGAGGAACTGCGACACCAGCAGGCCGCCGACGATCGCATATCCGAGCGGCTGGCGGATCTCCGCGCCGGTCCCGTGCCCGAGCGCAAGCGGCAGGGCGCCGAGCAGCGCCGCGAACGTCGTCATCATGATCGGGCGGAAGCGTTTTACCGCCGCCTGGAAGATCGCATCCTTCGGGTCCATAGCCTCAGTCTGCTCGGCATGGATCGCAAAATCGATCATCATGATGGCGTTCTTCTTGACGATGCCGATCAACAGAATGATGCCGATCAGCGCGATGACGCTGAGTTCGAGATTGAACGCCATCAGGATGAGAAGCGCGCCGACGCCGGCCGAGGGGATGGTCGAAAGGATCGTGATTGGATCGATCAGGCTCTCATAGAGCGCACCCAAGATGATATAAACCGCAATCAGCGCCGCGAGGATCAGGAGTGGCTGGGTCTTAAGCGAATCCTGAAATGCCTGGGCGTTGCCCTGGAAGGTGGTTATCAGGGTGGCCGGGACATTGAGGTCATGCTTTGCCTTCTCGATCGCCTCGACGGCCTCTCCGAGCGCGGCACCTGCAGCCAGGTTGAACGACAGCGTGATCGCGGGGAACTGGCTCTGATGGCTGACGGATAGCGACCGCACGGTGCGCTTTTGTTCGACCAGTGCGCTCAGCGGCACCTGCCGCCCGCTGTTGGACGGTACGTAGATCAGATCGAGCGCGCTAGGATCGAGCTGGAATTGCGGATCGACCTCCAGGATCACCCAATAACTGTTTTGCTGCGTAAAGAATTGCGCGATCTTGCGTTGTCCGAACGCATCGTAGAGCGTGTCGTCGATCGCCTGCGTAGCGACGCCGAGCCGCGATGCCGTATCTCGATTGATCTCAAGCCGCAGGGTCGGACCGGCGATCTGCTGGTCGGTCGCGACGTCGCGTAGCAACGGAATTCCCTGCAAGGTCCGAAGCAGGATCGGCGCCCAGTGATCGAGCTCGTCGAGGTCGCTGTCCTGGAGCGTAAATTGATACTGCGTGCGACTCGCGCGTCCGCCGACATTGATGTCCTGCGACGCCTGCATGAACAGAGCAATGCCTTGCACGGCGGCAAGTTTCGGCCGCAGCCGGTCGATGATCTGGCTCGCACTGGCATCGCGCTGGTTGCGCGGCTTGAGATTGACGAACATGCGGCCGTTATTCATGGTCTGGTTGACGCTGCCGACGCCGACCGCCGACATCACGCCGTCAATGCCGGGATCAGCCAACAGAACACGTTCCAGTTGCGACTGCCGTTCCAGCATGGCCGGATAGGAAATGTCCTGCGAGGATTCCGATACGGCGACGATGAATCCAGTGTCCTGCTGCGGAAAGAAGCCCTTCGGAATCAGGACATAGAGATAGCCGGTCAGAATGATGGTCACGATGGTCGCAGTCAGCGTGAGTCGCTGGTGACGCAGCACCCAGCGCAGGCCGGATTCGTAAGCCGCGAGCATGCCATCGAAGAACTTCTCGCTGAGAACATAGAGCCGGCCGCGCCGCTTGTGCTTTTCGTTCTGCAACAGTTGCGCGCACATCATCGGCGTCAGCGTCAGCGAAATGACGGTCGACACCAGGATCGCCACGCTCACTGTGACGGCAAATTCGCGGAACAGCCGGCCGATGATGCCGCCCATCAGCAATACCGGAATGAACACGGCGATCAACGACAGGCTCATCGAGATAATAGTGAAGCCGATTTCGCGCGAACCCTTCAGGGCTGCCTCAAGCGGGGAGTGGCCCTGTTCCAAGTAACGCGCCACATTCTCAACCATCACGATCGCATCGTCGACGACGAATCCTGTCGCGATTGTCAATGCCATCAGTGAAAGGTTGTCGAGGCTGTAGCCGAGCACATACATCACTGCGAATGTGCCGACCAGCGACAGCGGAATAGTGATGCCGGGGATCACCGTGGCCCACGCGTTGCGCAGGAATAGGAAGATCACCATCACCACCAGCGCGATGGTGAGCATCAGCGTGAACTGAACCTCTTCGACCGAGGCGCGGATGGTCTGGGTGCGGTCGGTGACGATATGGACGTCGACGGCGGACGGGATCAAGGCCTTCAGTCGCGGCAACGCCGCCTTGATGTGCTCGACGGTGTCGATGACATTGGCGCCGGGTTGCCGCTGAATGATGAGGATAGCCGACAGCTGTCCATTATAGGTACCGGACCCGCGAATATTTTCGGGGCCATCCACCACAGTGCTGACGTCGCCGAGCCGGACGGGCGAGCCGTTGCGCCAGGCTACGATGATCGGCCGATAGCCCGCAGCATTGAACAGCTGATCGTTGTTCTCAAGCGTAAAACCTTGGCGCTGGCCGTTCAGCGTGCCCTTGGGAGCGTTGAGCGTGGCGGCCGCGATCGCCGACCGCAGATCTTCAAGGCTTAGGCCGCGGCCAGCGAGTTCGAGCGGATTGGCTTCAACGCGCACGGCGGGCTTTTGCGCGCCGGCGATCAGCACGGCGGCGACCCCGTCGACCTGGGAGAGTTGCTGCGCGAAGATGTTGTCGGCAAGGTCGCTTACCGTCGTCATCGGCAGGGTGTCCGAGGTCATCGCCAGCACCATCACCGGCGCGTCCGACGGATTGGTTTTCCGATAGGTCGGCGGTGACGGCAAATTCTTCGGCAATTGCCCGCCGGCGGCGTTAATCGCGGCCTGCACGTCCTGCCCGGCGGCGTCGATATTACGGGCAAGGTCGAACTGGATCGAGATCACCGATATTCCAATGCCGCTCACGGAGGTAAGCTGGGCTACGCCGGACATCTGCGCCAACTGCCGTTCCAGCGGGCTTGCGACCGAGGAGGCCATCGTCTCCGGGCTCGTTCCGGGCAACTGCGCCGTCACCTGAATGGTGGGAAAGTCGACCTGCGGCAGCGGCGCGACCGGCAACAGCAAATAGGCGACGAGGCCGACCATTGCGAGACCCGACATCGCCAGCGCGGTTGCGATCGGCCGTCGGATAAAGGGTTCGGAAATATTCATCACGCGCCGCCTTATTCTCGGCCTTGCGCCGTGGAGGCGGTGCGTCCGCTCGCGGGAGCCGCCGGCGCGGCCGCGGTCACGATGCGTGCACCGGGCCGGAGCTTGTAGTGGCCGTCGACGACGATGGTTTCACCGGCAGCGAGGCCGCTCTCGATCAGCGCCTCGCCGTTGCGGCTGGCGGCGATCCGCACGGGGCGGGTTTCGACCGTGGAATCCTGACGGACTACAAAGGCGTAGCTGCCGTTCGGTCCGTATTGCAGCGCGGATTCCGGCATGACCGGGCCGCGGCGGACGCCGAGCAGCAGGCGGGCGCTGACGAATTGGCCGGGCCAAAGCCGCCCGTCAAGATTTTGAAAGATCGCCTTGAGCCGGATCGAGCCTGTGCCTTGATCGATCTGGTTGTCGATCAGCTCGAGACGGCCTTCGGCAAGTTTGATGCGGTCGTCCTGATCATACGCCGATACGACAAGCGTCCCGCCCCGCATCGCATCGATGATCTCCGGGAGATATTTCTGCGGCAATGTGAAGATCACGCTGATCGGCGCCATTTGTGTGACGACGACAAGTCCGCCCGAATCGGAGGCATGAACAATGTTGCCTTGATCGATCAGGCGGATGCCGGTGCGGCCGGCGAGTGGCGAGACGATCGTTGTATACCCTAGCTGCACGCGCGCGTTGTCGATCACCGCCTGGTCATGCGCGATCGCAGCTTGATACTGCGCGACCAGCGCTTCTTGGGTATCGACGCTCTGGCGGGTGGCGAACTCCTTGACCACGAGCTTGCTGTAACGCTCTAGATCAAGTTTGGCATTGGCGAGCAGCGCTTCGTCGCGCGCCTTGTCGGCCTCGGCTTGATGCAGTTGCGCCTCATAAGGGCGCGGATCGATCTGCGCCATCACGTCGCCGACCTGTACATCCTGGCCTTCGCGAAAGGCGATCTTTTGCACCTCGCCATCGACGCGCGCTTTCACGGTCACGGTGTTGTAGGCCTGGACCGTGCCGAGTCCCACGCGCGAAATTGCGAATTCCTTATCCTCCACGACACCGGCGGTCACGGGCACGGGCCGGGCAGCCGGAGTATTCGCGGCTGGTTTCATGACGCTGGACGGAATGCCTTCGCGCCACAGATAAGTGCCGGACACCGCAAGCGCGGCTGCAGTTAGGCCCGCAATCCATAGCTTAGGAAAGTTCATCTTGGTGATCCTGTCATGGAGGGGCTCACTTGCTCGACAGAGTTTGGCTTTTTATCCGTCCGGTGGTGCTTGCCTCGGAACGGGATTGCTCAGGAATGCGCCGGTCCGCCCTCCTTGAACTCAGCGGCATGGAGCTTCACGAAGTCGCGCATGTTCGTCGGTGCGGCGCCGGTGAGCTTGTACATGGTGTCCGTCATGCGGTCGTAACGCCCCTGCCTGTTCAGCTCGGTCATGGCCGAGAGGTGGCTGACGACGTGCTCGGGAAACCGCATCCGCCGAAGGCCTTCGCTCCACGCCGGGAGTGGGACGTCGCGATATTGGATAGGCCTGCCGAGTGCCTCGGAGAAAACGCGCGCATAGTGCTCCAGATCGGCGGATTCCGGCCCCGTCAGATCGTAGATTTGTCCGATATGCGGTGCGGGGTCGTCGAGGATCGCCGCTACCGCATGCGCCACATCAACCGCCGAGATCGGCGAGGTCTTACCGCCGCCCATCGGAAGCGCCAGCTCGTTGGAGGCCCGCACGCCGGCGGCGGCGAGCGTAAGAAAGAAGCCCTCGAGGAAGACTGTCGGCCGTACCGTGACGACCGGCAGTCCCGACCATGACAGAGCCTGCTCCGCCAGCCAGTGCAGCTTGTGCTGCGGGCTGTCACTGGTCTCGCTAATGCTCATCTGCGTGACCGTCATCTGCGACATGTTCACGAAAGCTTCGACGCCATAGTGGCGCGCCACTGCAGCGGTGTTGATAGTGGCTTCCAGGTAAGCCGGCGAGACAGACATTCCGAAATAGATGCGCCTGCAACCTTCGATGATGCGGTGCATCGAGGCGAGGTCCGTGAGGTCGCCCTGTACGACCTCTGCGCCAAGCCGCCGCAGGGCTTCGGCGCGCGCGTCCTCACGCCGTACCATGGCGCGCACCTTTTGCCCCTTAGCGAGCAGGAGCTCCGTGAGGGTGCGGCCGATGCCGCCCACAGCGCCGGCTGCTCCGGTGACGAGGATCGGGTTGTCGTGTGTATGTTTCGTCGTCATGTCGCTGACCTTTCGTTATGTCCAAGAGAAGAACTGGCGGTTCCGGCTTGCGCCGGCGTTTTCTTTCTGTGCGGCGACCTGACCTTAGCGCGCCGGCAATCCGGCCTGCCGCATGACGAAGCGCTGGATCCGCGGGATGACGATCACCAACATCGGCACGATCAGCACATAGCTCGTGGCCGCGGCCTTCAGCCAGCGCACGGCGAAATCGGGCTGGAAGCCATAGTTCAAGGCGAGACCGACGAACGACATGCTGGTTGAGGTGATCAGGCCGGTGATCATGGAGATCGCGGGTCCGATCAATTTCGGGGGAAGGGCCATTTGCTTACTCCTGGGAACCGGGTTATTAATTAGACGACGTATAACTTATACGACGTAAAAGCAAGAGGGCCGATGCCGCGAACCGCCGATCCGGAGCTGCCTCACAGAATCTTGAAGGCCGCCGACACCCTGTGGCAGTCGGGCGGCGAGGAGGCCGTGACGATCCGCGGCGTGGCGGCGGAAGCAGCCACCACGACGCCGACGGTCTATAGCTACTACGCCGACCGGGAGGCGTTGCTGACGGCGTTGCGCGCGCTCGCCTTTCAGCGCTTCTCGACTTACCTGCAAAAATCACGCGATTTCCAAGACGCCTGCGCACGACATCTGGAGTTTGGCACAAGCCGTCCCCGCGATTATGAATTGCTCTACGGGCGCGGCTGGATGGAGCGTGTCACAGCGGACGCGCAGGGGGACGAGATCAAACGATACACCACCCATCTCGTGCGCGCCGGTGTCGATGAAAGCAGGGCCGCGCACATCGCGTATCCGGTTATGATGATGTTGCATGGCGTGATAATGCATCGGCTGTTGAACAAGAAGCAGAGTCCCCTCGGCCGAGCGATTGCTGCAGCCTGTCTCGATGCCTGCATGACGCTGCTCGAAAGCGCGCGGCACGGGAAATAGCCGCCGCCGCGGCCGTCAACGATCCCAGCGCGTTGCGCTAGCCGACGGCCGCCAAATGACACCCCGACGTCTGGGCTTTGCGCGCGGATGCTGCACGAGAAATGCAACAAAATTGTCTACTGAAGCTTCGCTGCTTTCGCAGCGCCCAGAAAGAACCTGGATTCACCCGGTCGGGATACAGGGAAAGCACCCTTTCGTAGAACTCCGGATATGTCGGGTCTGCTTCAATGCTAGCATTAATGTATTGTCAGGTTCCGTCCAGAATAACCAGACTGCCCCTCGAGCTCTTAAGTCTGAGACCAATTATTTTTTGGTAGGCGGCCGATTCATACCAGCGTTCAGCGGACTCTCGTGACGGAAATTCAACGATCACGGTACTCATGGCGCTGTTCCTTGCGCGCCTGCAGTGGAGCCTCTGCCCGCTGCTGGCTTGAGTTCCGAAACATCTCGATATTTTCGGCAAGCCATTGCGGTAGCGTTCGCGGAGGCTTGCCGGTCAATGCCTCGACAGTCGACGTGGTTTCTCCAAGGGCGGATTCGTGGAACATCTGGTCCAACCCGACCAGCAAATCGGCGACTAGTGGCGGGAGGCCGTCAGCTAACAGCGCGGCTCGCTGTTCTTCGATCGATCGATGGTTGTAGACGACCGGGTGGCCGAGCAGGTTCGACAGTTGCTCAGCAACCTCCAACATGGTCCAGGCCCGTGGCCCGGTCAGATGATAGGCGCGCTGCGACTCCGGGCTGAATTCCTCGAGCAACGCTACACGCGCTACGTCGGCAATGTCGCGCGTATCGATAAAGTTCACGCGCCCCCCGCCTGCAGCGCCCGCCCAGGAGCCGGCGGCGATTTGGCCTGCCGCGCGCTTGAGGATGTCGATGTATGCCGAGGGCCGCAAGACGGTCGACGCCACCGGCTGCTTAGCCAAATGTGCCTCAATCTGCATATGCCAGGCAAAAGGATTGAGGCGAGATGCCGGCCCCAAGGCTGAGAGTTTGACAATATGGTGGACGCCGGCAGCGACAGCGGCGTCGATCAATGCGATTTCGTTGGCCACTTGCTGTGGCGACGTGCCATGCGAAACGAAGAGGCGATCGGCGCCACGAAGTGCATCCTGAAGCGTATGCGGCTGATTGAAATCGACCGCGGCGATGCTGATACCCCCGGGCAGTTGAGCCGCGTCGGGTCGCCGGGTTAGCACAGCGATATCGACCGGTTCGGAAGCGAGGAGGCCGGTTAGGGCCAAGCCGACGCGACCCGTCGCGCCCGCTATGGCAATACGCTGCTTGCGCGATGTCGATTGGATTATCTTGGACATGTCGAAATCCTCCTTGTGTCTTGGAACGATCGGTCCAACAGAAAGCTCGCGCGAAAGCCGCACGAGAAATGCGACAAAACCGGCTACCGAGGCTTCGCTGCTTTCGCAGCCGCCCAAAGCGAGCCAGGATTCACCCGATCTGGATACAGGGAGAGCATTTTTTCGTAGAGTTCCAGATATGTCGAGGATGCTTTAATGCTAGCGTTGAAGTCGAGGATGTAACGGCGTGTTTCCTCGATGTGGCGCGGAGAACTATCGGGTTGCAGTACACCATGACCGGCCACGACAGCTTCTGGATGTAACGCGTCGATCTTATCGAGCGCATGAAGCCATTCATTGCGAGCGTTTTCGTCGGACTCTGCGAGGTAAAGGTGGGTGTCGTTGTAGACGCCGTCACCGGATATAACCAGCGCGATCGAAGGGATATAGAGCGCGGTTGTGTTTGACGTGTCAGTATGGCCAAGCTGGATCACCTTCAGTTCCTCTCCCTCAAGGTAAAAGGTATCGCCTTCGAGGACTTGTGGCGCTGCCAACTCCGATGGAATCTGGCCGGGAAAGCGCGGTTCCCAGAAGGACTTCACGAACTCAGGCTTGATCTGGTCGTGAATCGCGGCGACGGCCGGGGCAATAGCGATCGCTTTTGCATTCGGAAATCTGTCGAGCAGCAGTTTCAGACCGAAGAAGTGATCACCGTGAGCGTGGGTGACGTAAATTGTCGTGAGATTTTTGCCACTCGCGACGACCCAGTCCACGAGCTCCTTTGAATGTTGTTCGGACAAGAACGTATCGACAAGAACAGCATCGTGTTCGCCGTAGATAAGCGTGACGGTGTTGGTCACCCAGGCGAGCGTCTCCTTTCCCGGGGGCACCCCTTGAGTGGAGCTGTTACGCTTCTTGGTCAGAAGTTTCCAGTTGAGCTGAGACATGACATCTTCCTTTTCTTCTCTAATGGGCATCTTCGCAAACGCGGTCATCAAAGATGAGCGTGGAACCAGTCAATGGCCGCGCGCGAGGCGATCTTGAATTCACGCACGTAAGGGTCGAAGTGCCCGCCCTCGATCATCACAAGCCGCTTCGGCTCGAGCGCGCGTTCGTAAGCCTTGAGCGCGAGATCGGTGACAGCAATGTGGTCATGCGTGGCGACCACCATTAGAAGCGGCGTCGGCGACACGCGCTCAACGAAATCGCCGGGTGTATACATCCGCGCCCATCGTGTCGAGCGAATCGTGACCGTGTTCTCCCAGGTGCCCTCCGGAACAGGCTGAAGGTAGAAGCTGACAGCGTCCGGAGCATTGTAGGCGGCAGGTTTGCTGGTATCGGCACTGACGATTGTCTGAGTCGCCGGCGGCTCGCCTCGAAGCTGTGCGCGCTCGTCGGCCGCGAGCTTGGCCTCAAGACTTGCAACGGCTTCCGGCGCGACTCGCCGCAATCCCGTGGCGTAACCATCGATCGTGGGGACCTGTGCAACCACGGCCTTGAGCCTCCTTTCGGTGGCGCCAAGTACGATGGCGTGACCGCCTGCATAGCTCGTTCCCCAGAGCCCAATGCGTTTCTCATCCACCTCAGGTCGCTCCTGGAGATAGGAGATCGCGCGGCGCCAATCGCTGATCTGTTGCCAGGGGTTGATGTCGTGTCTTGGTTGGCCGCCGCTGTCGCCAAAATTGCGATGGTCGTGCAGCAACACCACGAAGCCGGCGTTGGCAAACGCCTCAGCAAGGGGCTCAAGGCCGTGATATTTCGTCCCAGCATAACCATGGGCCATCGTGATAGCCGGCAGCGGTGCGGTATGGCCCTCCGGCACGAACAGCCATGCCGAAATCTCGATTCCGCCTTCGGCGGGGAGACGTACGTCGTGCTTACGGAACTTGGACGTCTGGATGGCGGTCATCGCGCTGCTCCTCATTGCGGCGTGTCTCGTTGGCGGATGATCTAGGCCCTTTCAAATTTGATAAGTAGCTGGTAAATCTGAGAACGATCCTCTCAGGCGTGGAAGGCTATGGATCGCATTGAGGCCATGAGCATTCTGGTGGCTGCGGTAGACACGGGAAGTCTCTCCGCTGCCAGCCGTCATCTCCGTATCCCTCTCGCGACGGTCAGCCGACGGGTTTCGGAGCTGGAGGAGCACTTGAATGTGCGCCTGCTCCACCGAGGCAACCGCAAGTTAGTTTTGACCGAAGCTGGGAGCGCCTACGTCACCTCCTGCCGTCGGATCATGGAGGAAATCGCGGAAGTCGAGCGTACGGCGTCGGGGGAGTATCGAGCACCTCAGGGTGAGCTGATCATCAGCGCGCCCGCGGTAATGGGCCGAAGTCACGTTCTGCCGATTGTTACGGAATTTCTACGCGCGTTTCCGGACGTTCGGATACGGCTGCAGCTGACCGATCGATACGTGAACCTGGTGGAAGAGCACATCGACCTCGCCGTGCGCGTGGGTGAACTGCCGGACAGCAGCATGATCGCTACGCGCGTTGGGTCAATTCGTATGGTTCTGTGTGCCAGCCCCGCTTACCTCAAGAGGCGCGGCGTGCCGAAGAAGCCTGCCGATCTCGCGGCGCACGAGTGCGTGATCCACGAGGGTAATGCGACTTCAAATAACTGGGAGTTCGCTACCGAAAAAACCACGCAGACGATCCGGGTCCAGTCTCGCCTCGCAGTGAATTTAGGCGAGGCGGAAGCCGCGGCAGCCGCCGAGGGAGCTGGAATCGCCCGCGTACTGTCGTACCTGATCGATGATTTGGTGAAATCAGGTTCGGTAGTGAAGCTGCTGGAGTCGTGTGAGCCGTCACCCATGCCAGTCAGCGTAGTGTATTCGAGCCAACGCCAGATACCGCTGAAATTGCGCGCCTTCCTGGATTTTTCGATTCCGCGATTGAGGAAGCGGCTGGGCTACAAAGGTGCATAGTAATCAACTGTCGGCACAGGCGACAAAGATCGTGGCAGCCGGTAGCTCCAGGTGAGCGATATCAGTTCTCGGCACATAACGAAGTAACGGACCCCGTTCCGAAAGTCCGTTGTTGAAGGAAAGCTGACAGGAGCAGAGCGCTTTCTCGAGTTCGGCTAGTGACCAAAGCAGAACTGCCCCTCGAACGTAGGATCAGGCGCTGTTCGATCAAACACCTGCGACGTCGATGATGGCCTCGGCAAATGGGCGTGGTGCTTCTTGAGGCAAGTTATGCCCAATGCCGCCTTCGATTTGACGGTGCTCATATCGACCAGTGAACTTCTGGGCGTAGGAGCCGGGATCCGGATGCGGTGCGCCGTTGGCATCGCCCTCGAGCGTAATCGTTGGAACGCTGATGGTCGGACCTGCTGCCAATCGCTTCTCCAATTCGTCGTATATGGCTTCACCTTCGGCCAATCCCAACCGCCAACGATAGTTGTGAACGACGATGGCAACGTGGTCCGGGTTGTCAGTTGACGTAGCACTGCGAGCAAACGTTGCGTCGTCGAAATTCCATTTCGGCGAGGCGAGCTGCCAAATTAGCTTAGAGAACTCATGACGGTACTTCTCGTAGCCGGCCCGGCCGCGCTCCGTGGCGAAATAGAATTGATACCACCATGCGAGTTCGGCCTTCGGAGGCAACGGCGTCCTGCCGACCTCTTGGCTCCCGATCAGGTAGCCACTGACAGCCACTAGCGCTTTCACACGTTCAGGCCAGATCGCAGCAACAATGTCGGCCGACCTGGCGCCCCAATCGAAGCCGGCAAGAAGCGCCTTCTCGATCTTTAGCGCATCCATGAAGGCAATAACGTCCACCGCCAACGCCGCAGGCTGTCCGTTGCGCAAAGTTTCACTGGAAAGGAATCGCGTTGCGCCGTATCCGCGAAGATAGGGAACAAGCACGCGATAGCCGGCCGAAGCAAGCAAGGGCGTCACATCGACGAAGCTGTGAATGTCATAAGGCCAACCGTGAAGTAGAATGACGGGAGGACCGTCGCCCGGACCTGCTTCGGTGTAAGCGATGTTCAACAACCCAGCGTCAATGTGTTTCAATGGTCCGAACGATGCGTTGATCGCCGGTGAGATCATTGGCGTCGTTGACCTCGCGGATTGAGCGTTCGCCGAAGGTAGCTCGAAGAAACCGGCGGCCGCGGTCATAGCGGCAGCGCCGAGCAAGTGACGGCGATGCTGGTCGATCTTTTCCAAATTGGCGCTCATGGTCAGCTTTCTTTGGTTGAATTTCATGGATTGAATGGCACAGTCGGCAGGCATCAATACGGCGGCGCCTTGCGTTGTCGCTGCGCTTTGGCGGCTTCCACCCACCACATGAGGTCATCGGCAAAGCGAGGGAACGCCAGTTCGAGCGCCTGACCACTCTCGCCGAAGGGGTCGCCTTCGGCCGATAGCGTCTGCCCGATCGGACCCACGGAAATCGAGCTGGAGATCACCACCATCCCCATCTCGGAGAGTGTGCCGTGCCAGGCGGTCGCGGCCCGCGCGCCGGACAGCCGTCCGGCCGAATAGCTCACGATCGCGGCCGGCCGCCAAAACCACTCCTCGAGGAAATGGTCCGTGAGGTTCTTCAGTCCGGGCTGGATCCCCCAATTGTACTCGCCGGTGATGAACACGAACCCGTTGGCGTTGCGGATCTTGCCCGCGAGCCTCTCGAGCGGTTCGGGCGCTTCGCCCTTGGGATATTCCTTGTACATCCTGTCGAGCATCGGCAGGTTGATCGCCTTGGCGTCGATCAACTCGACATCCTCGCCCCGGCGGCGCAGCCGCTCAACCACGAACTGCGCGAGCCGGATACCCATGCGATCGGAACGGTAAGACCCGTAGAAGACGAGGATGCGGTTGCCCATGGAGAACCTCCGTCGATGACGCCGGTTTGTGACCAGTCCTATTTCGGCAGCTCACGACCTGACTGCTCGGCCGCCATGTATTCGGCGTACCAGTCCGGCCAGTTTGCATCGTGCACACCACCGGTCCGTTTCTCATGCTCGCCATGCGCGGCCGCGGCGCGGCGAAGTGCGCCGGCCAACTCAGCCGGCGAGGAGAACGTCGTTTCTTCCATGTCCACGCGTCCAGGTAATCGCGCGGTCACTTCCTGAAGGAGCCACGAGTTGCCGTCCGGGTCGCTGAACGAGGCGAACGAGACATAGCTTCGCCGCGATGGCTCGCGCCCGCTGAGAGGCGGCTGTCCTGGACCGGCACGGTGAAACACATCGCTTACATTGGCGCCGCGCTCGATGAGTTCGGCGCGTGCGGCCTCGATGTCGGCGACGACCAGATAGAGACCCTGTGCTGCGCCGGGTGCAGCGGACGTGAGTCCCTTGCCGAAGTGGATCGAGGCCGGTGAGCCAGGAGGCGTGAACTGTACCACTCGAAACGACTCGCCGACGACAAAATCCGCGTCGAGCCTCCAGCCGAGGCTGCTGTAGAAAGACTTTGCACGATCGACGTCCGATACCGGGATGACGACGGCTTCAAACTTAAAATCGACTTTCCGTGCTTGCGGAGGCTTGGTTGCAGCTCCGCTCTGCCCTTGGATCGTGCTCATGTCCGTCTCCATGCGTTGAGCGACTACGTTGTCGAAGCTGGAGATGGAGGCTGCTGAGTTATTCGGTATCTGGCGAAATCGAGATGTACCCTTCCGTAAAGTGGAAACAGGCAACCGTTGTTACTCGATCTGGATCGCTTCATAATGTATGGCCACCGTGTGCCGGCGCTGGACTGCTTCGGAGACATAACGGAGAAACGATATGTACGTACCGCCCGCATTTAAGGACGACGATGTTGAGAGCATCCGTGCGACCATTCATGCCGCGCGCCTGGCAAATCTGATTACGGCAACCGCGGAAGGCCCGGTTGCAACACCACTACCGCTTCTTCTGAACGAAGACGAAGGTGAGCACGGGGTTCTGTATGGGCACGTCGCGAGAGCCAACCCCCAATGGCGTTTGCCGGCGATCGGAGACGGTTTGGCGATTTTCATGGGGCCGGAGGCCTACGTGACACCATCGTGGTACGCAACAAAGCAGGAGACCGGAAAAGTTGTGCCCACCTGGAATACGTCTCCGTGCAAGCTTACGGCCCGGTCGAATTTTTCCAGGAGTCCGGGCGCCTGCTAGACGTAGTGACGCGCCTGACGACTATCTTCCGAAATTTGCAGCGACGTGGCAAACTCGGGACCTTTCCTTCGGGATTTTTGGAAGAGGGTTCGATGGATCGGTTGGAAGCGATGTCGACCTTCCTAGCGGTGGTCGAGGCCGGCAGCCTGTCGGCTGCTGCGCGTCGATTGAAGACGCCGCTCGCAACGGTCAGCCGTAAGGTCTCCGAGCTTGAGTCACATTTGCGGACCAAGCTGTTCAGTCGGTCGAGCCGCCAACTGGTGCTCACTGATGCGGGCAGCTCCTATCTGGCCGCATGCAAGCACATTCTTGCGGACGTGACCGAAGCCGAGCGCTCAGCGTCGGGTGAATATATCGCGCCGACAGGCGAGCTATCTGTGACAACGCCGCTCGGTCTTGGGCGAACCATCCTCATTCCGATCATGGCCGATTTCCTCAAGGAGTATCCGGATATCAAGGTCAGAATGATCCCCACAGATCGCGTGCTGAGTCTGGTCCAGGAGCAAATCGATGTTGGGGTGCGCATTGGCGCGTTGCCGGATAGCAGCCTGATGGCGATACGGGTCGGAGAAGTGCGTCGCCTGGCCTGCGCCAGTCCCGCCTATCTTTCGGTTCGCGGAACGCCGCGTACGCCGGAAGAATTGGCAGGGCATGATTGCATAACCTTTGCCGGCTTTGCGTCAGGCGATGTCTGGACCTTCGTCAAAGACAAGGCGACCACTGCAGTCCCGGTGCGGACGCGGCTCGCCGTCGGAAACGCTGAGGCCGCCTGCGCCGCAGCTCGTGCCGGGATCGGAATTGCGGCCGCTCTTTCCTACCAGCTTCAGGAGGCCCTAAACGAGGGTGGACCTTTGACGACCGTGCTCGATGACTTCCAGCCGACACCGCTGCCGGTGTCTATTGTATATGCCGCCAACCGATTCCTGCCGATCAAAATACGCGCCTTCCTGGATTTCGCGGCGCCGCGGTTGAAACGAGCGCTCGCCAGTTAGAGCCGCGGGGTCGCTAGGCGACTTTGGTTGACCGCAGCCCGACAACGACCTCGCGGTTATTCGAAGAGGCGTTTCGCACCTCGACGGCATCGACGGAATTTTCAAAGGCTCTTCTTAAAACGCGCTTGCCGATGGTTTTGAGCACCAGACCGAGGACCCACCCCTTGAAATTCTTGCCATCGCGTACGACAGCGACGTCAATGTCGGTCGTGCCGTCTGGACGGCGCGTGAAAGTGTATGAGTGACCTGATGCGCCTCCCCATACGTTGGAGTCGGTGGTTGTGAGTACAACGCGGTGGGGATCCGACCAATCGTAGTGCAGGCGTTCCCAGATGCCGGATGAGCCTTCCGTGACGTCGGCCTGCGATAGACCCTTGTGATGCACCATGAGGTACTCGTCGGCGCTATTGCCGAAGAGCTTCGAGCGGCCGGGTCCAAAGTCGGTGAGCCCGGCGATGTACTGCTCGGGCGTTAAAGTGGTTGTTCGATGGAGATGGATCGTCGACATGCGTGGCTTCCTTATTCCATAGTTACCCTGATTGACCAGATTTAGTCCAAAGCGCCGTTAGCCCTCTGAACAAGGACGCTGTCGCCTTGCCGGCTGATTTCCAGTCTGCTTGTTTGATTTGCTGTCGAGAGAACCACACGCTGGCCCGGCGCAAGAACAGACACGACGCGGATCGGCGTTCCTGCCTCGCCTTGCGCGAGGGTTGTGACGACATGAAACCCATCGCGCTCGACCGTGTAGTAAGCGACGCCCGAGACCTCTCCGAGGTCTATGCTCTTGGCCTCCACCGGGCGCAGACCATCGGCACGGGCAGCCCCTAGCGAGGCCAAGGCGAATGCAGTAGCGAAGAGAACGTTGCGGATTGACATGGTGATCTCCTTTGACAAGCCACGGAAAGCCTAGACGGTGGGACGTGCGGCGATGCTCTTGATTATGGAAGAACCTCGCCGCGACGAGCGTCAGCTTCAGTTACCGTGTGAGTTATTCGTCTCTCGTCGGGCTTCCCGCTGATAGATTCAGACGGCGGGAAAACGCCGTCGTAGATCGCACGAGCCTCCCGGATTAGGCGCAGTCGCTCGCGTTCGGCTTTTGAAATGAATTGGATAACTTCACCCATCTTCGCCTCCATCTGTGAGGTGCCGCGCTCCGGCGGCGTCTCGGGAGGAGATGGGGTAAACGGCGTGCATCAACAGGCACGAGGATCGGGAGGAACCCTTCCAAAAGGCGGAAAGCTCGAACCGAGTTCGGGGTCGGTCAGGCTGAGGTGGCGCCGTAAAAGATCGGCGGAGAGCGGCATCACCCAGAGAACAGGACCGCTAGTGACCAGGAGCTAGCATCTAAGCGTAATGGCCTCGAGTGCCGAAAAACCATTGCACGCCGCTCATTCGGTGGAATCGGAATCGTGCTCCGTGGCACTTAGCATTGCAGCAATTGTGCGAAGGCCAGTGTCAAGCTGATCCATGGTTGGAGCCGCCAATGCTAGCCTTACGGCGTTTGGTGCATGACCAGGCGAGACGGCGAACGTGGTCGAGGGCGATAACGCAATGTCGCGTCTGGCTGCGGCTGCGACGAAACTTTGCGAGCGCCAATGCGCCGGCAGCGTCAGCCACAGATGGTAGCATTTTTCGTTGGTCTGAATTTCGAAACCCGAAAGTCGATCGATCGCCAGTTTCTGACGCGCGCGCGCATCAAGACGTTTCAATCTGGCAAGCTCGGCAACGGTGCCATCTTCGATCATCCGCTGCGCAGCCGCAAACGCAAATCCAGATGCGGTCCATCCTCCTGAACGCACGGAGGCCATTACGCTTTCACGGAGCCGATGCGGTGGCACGATGAAGCCCAGCGTCAGACCGGGCGCGGCCTTCTTTGAGAGACTGTCGATGACGATGCAGGAGTCTGGCGCGAGCGCAGCAAGCGGCGGCTCATCGTCGAGAAAGCCGTAGACGTTGTCCTCGATGATCGGAAGGTTGAGCTTTTCGGCAACGCGCAGGAGATCGGCCCGGCGCGCCGAGTTCATCGTCATCCCCAGTGGATTCTGAATCACCGGCTGAATGTAGATGGCCGAGAGATGGGCCTCACGGTGCGCCTTTTGCACCGAGTCTGGCCGCACTCCGTTTTCGTCCATCGCCAATGGCACCAGCGATATGCCGAGCCGCGCGGCGATGCCCTTGATGAAGGGGTAAGTCACGGGCTCCACCCCGCAGCGGCCGCCAGTGGCAACAACTGCAGCAAGTGCTGCCGCAATGCTCTGCCGCCCGTTACCGGTGAACACGAGTTGTTCGGGGGCGGGGGACCAGGCACCCTGCAACAGGTACGCAGCTGCAACGCTTCGCACTGCCGGTGTTCCGACACTGGTTGCTTGTCTTAATGCAGCATCAAGTGCCGCAGGTTTCTCCAGACCGTCCAGGCTTTTTGCGATGAGCGAAGTCTGATCGGGAAGTATCGGGTAGTTGAACTCGAAGTCGATCCGGATGCCGCGTGGCTCACTTGGCGCAGCGACGCCGCGTCGTGCGTCCCCCGAGATGAAGGTGCCCCTGCCTACCTCTCCGACGATAAGGCCGCGTCGCAACAGCTCGGCGTAGACGCGGCTCGCCGTAGAGACGGCAATCTTGCGCTCATAGGCGAAATTGCGCTGGGGAGGCAGGCGGTCGCCGGGCTTGAGCGTGCCGTCAGCTATTTCTCCGGCGATAGTGTCGACCAACTTCAGATATTCCGACTTGGACACTTTATTGCACCGAGTACAATGTTTTGATTGCACCGAGAATTGTATCGGAACATGATGCCTCCATCAACCCGATTGTACCGGGGAATGCGAAAACTTCCTCATTTAGCACGCGGCCCGCTCGAGGAGCGATTGCGCCGACGGCGTCGCATTGCCCGATAGCAACCAATGGAGGCCTCCCATGGAGCTGACGGTCACCACGATCATGGTCGCCTTTGCCGGCGTATTCCTAATCTGTTTCATGAAGGGAGCTTTCGGTGGCGGATTCTCAATCGTCGGCATCCCGCTGTTGTCGATGGTGATGGACCCAGTCACCGCTGGCGGTCTGCTCGCACCCCTGTTCATCGCGATGGATCTGTTCGCGCTGCGCTACTGGAAGCCTTCGACCTGGTCGAAGCCTGATCTTGTGCTGCTGTTGCCGGGACTCGTGATCGGCATCGGGTTTGGCTACCTGGTGTTCCGCTTCCTCGACCACCGCGCCATCGCCATTGTGATGGCGGCGGTCACTTTGATCTTTGTCGGCTTATGGCTGGTTGCAGGCGCGGAGGTTGCTACACGCCCGCGGTCGACGCCGAAGGCGATCACCGCCGGTCTCTCCTCGGGAATCACCACCATGGTGGCGCATTCAGGCGGACCGCCCCTTGCGATGTATCTGCTGCCCCTTGGCCTCAGCAAGGAAATCTATGCCGGAACGACGAGCCTGTTCTTCACGGTCGGCAACGCGACCAAGGCGCTGCCGTGGCTGCTGCTGGTGAAACCCACCGCCGGTGTCTGGACATTGATGGCGATTTGTCTGTTCGCCATTCCCGGCGGCGTATGGCTGGGTTGGCGATTTCACGGCTCGCTCGACCAGCGTCAGATTTATCGTGTCTGCTACGGACTGCTGGTCGTGACGGCATTGAAGTTAATGTGGGACGGCGTTTCCGGCTATCTCGCTTGAGTGAGCTGGACTTCGGATACCAGGAAGCATTGATCTGAGATCCGAGGCGGTCCGGGCCTTTCAGACTTCGGAAGGGTTGCTTCCAAAATTCATGAGGTGGCAAAGCGGACTCTCTTCTCCATCTCATTCGATAAGGGGCGTCCTACGAAGTTAGTACGCCAACACATGAGGAGAAGTTCAATGACGAAAAGCATCAATTCTTATCGCCACAAACTGGTGCACGACGACGGCGCTGACTTTGTCGCTTATCAACGCAATTCAGGCGACGGCGCTTGGCAGACGGTTTCAGTTTGGATTATCCCGCAACAGGTTTTTTGGAAATAAAAGACAAGGAGGCGGCACCCGAAGAAAAACCCTTCGCCCAACGCTTCGATATCTTCATTGCAACAGGCGTGAAGCAAGTGAGCGCTGGAGAATGACTCGGATTTGATCAACGATGTTTTTGTGGAAACAGAGAAAGGATAGCACCAATGGACTTTGCCTACTTTGAAGCCGTTATGGCGTTCTTCGGCTCTGCGTCCATAGTGATCGGCTCGTTCGCCGACCATCTCACGGGCGAATCGCTTCGGGCGCGGCAGGCTGCATCAACCGAACGCCAAATATGCCAATTGAGAAGACAGTTACGGCAATCCGAGCAAAGCCAAGGCTGGTGAAATCTAGTACGGGCGGCTCGCCCATCAATGACCAAATTAACCAAAGGAGAAAGGCCATGAGTGCAATATCTACCACTATTGGGAACGACACGTCCGCCGAAAGCCATGAATTACCGAGGACGCGGCTCAGTTTGTATTACCTCGTCGGCTACACGGTTCCGGTTGGCGCGGCGCTGATGTTCATTCCGCAGATGACGATGAATTTGTTACTCACCAACCACGCCTACGATGACCTCGGCCTTCGTATGTTCGGGGTACTTCTTTTTTCGCTGGGAATAATCGCGTCTGGGATGATCGTCAATAAAGCGTCTCGTGTTTACACGGTGACTCTGTTTGTGCGCGGCTTCATCATCGCGGCGTTGTTCGTGCTTTACTCCCAGTACGGCGATCCTGCGTTGCTTGCGATTAATCTGGTTGTAACAGTGGGCTGGGCACTGACATTCCTGAGCTGGCGCAAAGATAAGGCTGAGGAGCGTGGATAGAGTGACGCCCTTGATTAGGCGGGTGGTGCGCCTGTCGCGCGCGTCATCCGCCATCATTGGCGCGGCGAATTGGTTGGCATTGTAGCAATTGTGCGAAGGCTGGGTTGGCGACTTCACGGCTCGCTCGACCAGCGCCAGATTTATTGCCTCTGCTACGGATTGCTGGTCGTGACGGCACTGAATTTACTTTGGGACGGCGTTTCCGGCTAACTCGCTTGAGTGAGCAGGCTTTCAGACACCAGGAAGTATCGATCCGAGGCGGTCCGGGCCTTTCAGACTTCGGAAGGGTTGCTTCCAAAATCCATGAGGTGGCAAGGCGGACTCTCTTCTCCATCTCATTCGATAAGGGCGTCCTGCGAAGTCAGTACGCCAACACATGAGGAGAAGTTCAATGATGAAAACGATCAATTCTTATCGCCACAAACTGGTGCACGACGACGGCGCTGACTTTGTCGCTTATCAACACAACTCAGGCGACGGCGCTTGGCAGACGGTTTCAGTTTGGATGATCCCGCAACAGGCTTTTTGAAACACGAGGAGGCGGCACTCGAAGAAAAGCCCTTCGCCCAGCGCTCCGAAATCTTCATTGCAACAGGCGTGAAGCACGGGAGTGCTGGAGAATGACTCGCATTTTGATCGACCGCGTCTTTGTGGAAACAGAGAAAGGATAGTACCAATGGACTTTACCTATTTTGAAGCCGCTATGGCGTTCTTCGGCCTTGCGCCCATCGTGATCGGCTCGTTGGCCGATCGCCTTAGGGGGTATATCCTCCGAGAGCCACAGGCTACATCGACCGAACGTCGGCGCCGCCAATCACAGCAGCTGATGACAAAGTGACGGCAATCCGAGCAAAGCAACGGCCGGCGAAATTCATTACAAGTCGAGTCGAATTTGTCTCGCCGGTCGCCCGCCACAAAAGCCAGGAAGTCAGCGTGCCCACGTTTGTACCTACTCGCCTTCACACAATAGGAGGAATCACAATGCATCCCTTACGCAAATTACGGGAATCTGGAAAGGCTACCCCCGCCCAGGTGAGCGAACTCCTTGCCGAAAACATCGTATTCAAGAGCCCGATCCTGGTACGGCCGATCGGGGGGCGTGAAGTCATCGCGGCGATATTCGCCCAGTCGAGCTCGACGCGTGGTTCCGGTGCCTATACGGCCGAGTTCAAGCTCGATGGGCGTACCACCTTCTTGCGATGGGAGGGGACCATGGACGGCCACAAGATCGAGAGCTTGGAGGTCATCGTGGACAACGAGCAGGGGCTGATAGTGGAGCGCACGATTGCCCTTCGACCGTATCCGGCGGTGAAACTGTTCCGCGACGCCATGTATGCATCCCTCAAGGATAAGCTGCCGCCTGATGTTTGGGACTACGCAACGCCGTAGCGTGAACACCACGGAGCGTCGGCAGGGACGATCGCTCTAATCCCGAATCTCGTGAACGCACCCGAGCCGCTCAGTTTGGTCGTTGCGCTCTGGCTTGGCACTTTTCTCTATTTCTCGATGATTGATGGTACCCCGTGCGGCTAGCCCCGGAGCCGGCGCATGTTCCTCGCCCGTACATCGCGGAGCGGTCCTCTACTCCACGAACGGCGAACCTGCGATGTTGCCTACGCGCAGATGGCTGGGATTGCCACTATTGGAGTTCGCATTGTCCCTTTCTATCTGCCTGAGCCGAAGATTTTCTCCCAATTGCTTACTCGTGCGAATGAAGCAAAACTGAAGTCTCAAGCTGGGCCTGCATATCGCGTTGTATGCCGGAACGGACCAGTATCGGTTGGCGCGCCACGGCCGATGAAGATGGGCACTACTCCCTCGCGATTCCCCTATGATGCCGAAGCCCGCGATGCGCTACAATCGGCAAGTCTGCGATGCTCTGCCATCTAGCACTACGCA
>Ga0210406_10002218_pt1 | contig 22576 bp, 33 predicted proteins | sample IncBWC30MmetaG_FD_155454 | JGI IMG/M metagenome (GOLD analysis project Ga0210406, IMG submission 155454) | Forest soil microbial communities from Barre Woods Harvard Forest LTER site, Petersham, Massachusetts, United States - Inc-BW-C-30-M | ecosystem: Environmental > Terrestrial > Soil >...
TCGCAATGGCTGACGGCTCCAAGGTCGTTACTCTGATTGATCAGTTCAACACAGCGCTGAAGGAAGCCGGAGTGCAGCGAAACGGGTTTGGCGAAAAATATACTCTGTACAGCCTCCGTCATTTTTATGCAGTGATGGCGCTGCGAAATGGAATTGGGGTGTTTGAGGTTGCCAGAAACATGGGGACCTCAGTGCAGATGATCCAGCAGTATTATGGGAAACAAGCAACGTCGGCCACGTTTGCTACTCGGCTCGGGGATTAAAAACGTTGAGTCCTGAAGAACTAGAGAACTTGATAGCGTTTTACAGGAGCCCGATCGGGAGAAATTCGTCAAAAACGCCGTTACTTTGGCGGCTGCAGCTCGCCCTTGATCCAGCCGATTGCTCTGTCGCTCTTCATGGGATCGAGAGAGTCGCAATCGGGGCAATGCAATACGCGCAGCCCTTTTCCGCTTGGAAAAAGCCCTGATTTTTTCCGGCACTTGGGGCACGTCAGCTGTTCCACCTGTCCCATAGCTCGAGCTTGCCGCGCCAGCGCTGGCTCGTCCATTCCAAAAGGGATTTGGTGACGGCAAAATTCTTCTCTGCTCACGTCAGGAATTGCTCCCCGCAACTTAGGACACTGGGGGTCAAACACGGACAGTACGGGCGGCGGGTATAAGAAAGAGGCCGCCAACCGAGGCGGCCTTTTACTCAAGCGGTCGGCTCAATGTCCGGCGCCCTCGGTCCAAGATCGAGCCGTGGCATAGTCTCGTCGGCCCGGTCCTTGAGGTTGGTCGCCTTTTCCACCACGGCAGCTGCAATCTTGGGATCAGTAGTCGTTCGGGCGAACTTCAGAAGCGTAGTGATTTGACGCATGATGTACTGGGTACGAGCCATGTATTTCCCCAACTAGTTACTGCCCCCGCGCTACGACGCTGCAGTGCGGAAATGGTTCCGGGGACGTGTGCAAAAATGTGCAGAAGGAAATAGTTCCAATCAAACCAGGCCATGGACTGATTCAAAGTAGGCCACTGGCCTCGGAAACAGGCCAGCGCCCACAAGCCGAACGGGAACCGAGTTGGTAGGCCAACAGTGATTCAGTTGAGTTCGCGGCTTGCCATCGATTCGATTAGCGACTGACGCCAGCTCCCCAAGTCGATAACACCTGGGAAAAGCTGCCGGCTTTCCTGACCAACACGCTGCCCCGCTACCAACGATCCGCAGAAATCGCAATACTTCGGGACGAAGCCGGGTTGCCGCATTGGGCCGCGAGGCTTCCTTGATGTCTATGCGTCGGAGTTGCCTCAGGATCGTGATCGCTCCTGAACGCCGGGGATCAGGCTCGCAAAGACGTGACCACGGCATGTCCGTTTTGCGCCGATTGTGTTGAAAAACTCGAAATTCGCGGGGCTCCGAAAATTTCGCAAATGCAGCGCATTGGCGATTTCTGCCGCTGTAAGGCACTGTAGAATCGATACGAGGGCAAGCGATCGTTTTTGCGGTAATTCATGTGGTCCCTCACGTCGCAGCGAGAGAGACGCACCAGCGGTCCTGGGAATTTTCACTCATCAGCGAAAAAGGACTTTTTCAACACTATCCGCCAACAAGCGACATCAGCTTGAAATGAACGAGGCCGCCAACTGAGGCGGCCTTACTCGCCCCGGCCTAGTGAAGCCAGCCCGCTTTGTTCTCGGCTTCATTGGTCCTCTGCCAGCACCTTGTAGGCCAGTTCGCACTTTGGACATTCAAGCGTGCGCAAATCGGGACCAGCAAAGCTGGGCTCGACACCGACCAGCATCATGCGAATCTTGCACTTGGGGCAGCGAGATTGCTCGATCCGAGGGGAATGAGATTCCGGCATGTTGATGCACTCCTGGATCAGGCGGGAGCGCAACACTCTCAGTCACCGATAACAGCCGAGGGCGGGGCGGTGATCAGGTATCTTACACAGGCAATATGGCCGGGAATCGACGTAAAAGTGTAATCTGGGACACGATTTCAATCGGCGGGTGGCTCCCCGGTACGACGCCAGAGCTTTGGTCGCCAAGTATTTTCCGGTCGATTTGCTAATGAGATGCGTCGCCGCGAAACGTGCGATCCGGTGTCGCCTAGAGTGTCTAAACCACCGCGTTTGCGTTATGGACCGTCTCCGCGCTTCGCAAACGACAACAGAAGGAAAAGAGCTCGATTCGCTTCATAGGACGCCGCCTTGCGAGAGGCTTCATGGCCGAACAACATCGTTCGACCATCGGGCGTGCGGACGAGCCATTCCCACCGAGACCGGTTTTTCAATCGTAGTTCAATTTCGAACATCTGAAGATCCGAATCGGAGATGCGACAGCCCTGATTCCACTGAGTCAAATGACGCCCCTTTAGTCGCCGACAGAATGGCGCGCAAAAGCTAAACGGTGGACCAAAGCTGCCATCCGAAGCTGAAAGTCTCTAATTTCCCGAAGCGCATCACGGCGATCGGTGTCTTCGGGGAGCTGGTGCGCAGCCTCCTTCAAGCTCTCCAGTAATTTGATGATCTCTTGAAGCTTGCTGACCTCGACCACATCTCCGGTCATTTTTTACCTTCCTCAGTGAACTACAAACTCTTTGCGGGGCCGACACCAAATTGCCATTTACAGTTGAAGTGCGGCCAGCAGATTGGCCGGGCATGCAAAACGCCACCATCGAACGCTATCGCTGCTCCATCCAAGTTCCCAGGACAGTGAACACTTTCGTAGGGTAGAAAATTCCCAAAGCAGCCGGGTTGCGGAAATTTAATATCCGAGCGGCGCAGGCGATCGGCTTGACGCTGCCATCGAGCTCGAAGGCGATTTGACGAAATGTTGCTCGACATACTCGCGGCCATTGCCAGGAAGGACTACGAGGACCGCCGTCGAATGTGCCAAGCTGGAGTTGCGCCGTTATTATTCCCGTGACGGCGCACCCCAAAAGCCCCGCTACCGCGTCCTGACCTTGCCGTGGTGGCGGGGCGCGGTGCGCCGTGTTTTCGGTGCAACATCTCTTTTGTTCCATTCGAGAGAACGCAATTTTGGACTTCCACCCCGTCTCGCCCCGGTGCAAGTTTGTAAAAGACCGGGGCGGGGCATTCAGTAAGCAATCAATTTTGAGGAACCCCCGGCGCGGCCCGCAGAGCGCGAATGCTCAGCGGGACATTTGCTCTGCGGGACATTTTTTTCCCTGTAATCAGCCTCCAGAGGTCGGGGTGTCCTGAGGCAAAGGGTGAATTGACGATGAGGTCGCTGCTCATTCTTGTTGCTATCTGCTTTTCGGGCACCGTATTCGCTCAGACTGCGCCGCCCAAAGTCGATAACAAACCGCTGGTTCAGCTAAAACCGAAAGCGCCGATGGGCTGCAAACTCGTTGGAACGGTCCGGGGCACGAAGCTATGGGCTGGTGATTGCGTAGGATCAGAGCTTAGGGGCTCGACAGCCACGACGGAAAATCAAGTCTTGCCTGAGCCGCAAGCGACCGGATCAATCACGCCCGATCAGAAAGAGTAAAAACTCAATGTCCGCTATGCCCCCATAGCGACGAAGTTCCGCAGCGCAGCGAAATGACGCGATGGGCCAAACTCAGACATCGCGCACCTATTCGATCACCTCATCGGCGCTAGCAAGCAGGGATGGCGGCACGGTGAGACCGAGTGCATTGGCCGTCTTGAGATTGATCGTCAACTCGAACTTTGTCGGCTGCACGACCGGTAGCTCGGCAGGTTTCTCGCCTTTCAGGATTCGTCCGACATAGATACCTACCTGGCGCCACGCATCGAGCAGGCTGGCACCGTAGCTGAATAAGCCGCCAGCCGCAGCGAACTCCGGCAACGGGTAGATCGCGGGGATCGCATGGCGGACCGTTAGTGCGGCGAGCCGTGCGCTTTCGGCATCGAAGTACATGTCCTGGGCGATAATCAACGCGCTCGCCTTAAGTTCGCGCAGCTCTATAAAGACCGTATCGAAATCGCTTTCCACGCTGGCATTCAGAACCTGGAGTTCCAGTCCGAGTCTGTGGGCCGCCTCCTGCGTATTCTTCGACTGCATCTCGGAATTGGGATTGGTCGGATTTACAAGCAGCGCGATGCTGGTGGCCGACGGCACCACCCCGCGCAGTATTTCGAGGAGCTTCGGTCCGACCTCCACGGCCAACAAGGTCACGCCTGTCAAATTGCCACTTGGGCGGTTCAGACTGGTGACGAACCCTATCTGCACGGGATCGGCGATCGTGGCGAAGGCAATGGGGATCGTCGCCGTCGCTGCCTTTGCCACTCGCACAGCCGGTGTGCCAAGCGCTGCGATCACGGCCACCCGGTCGCGAACAAGATCAGCTGCCATCGACGGCAGTCGATCGTACTGACCGTCGGCCCAGCGGTACTCGATCTTGACGGTCTTGCCGTCCTCGTAGCCGGTCCGGCCTAGCCCCTGGACAAAAGCCGCAACCGGCAGCGCATCTCCGCTGGAGCTATTGGCGGAGAGATATCCAACCACCGGCATCACCGGCTTTTGCGCCTGCGCGGCAAGCGGCAACGCTGCGGCTCCGCCACCGATCATTTTGATGAAGTCGCGTCGTCTCACAGTTCTTCCCCCGGGCACTTCCGTCTTCCCCGACTAGCGGACATCCTAAGGGTCATTCGGCATGTCGCAAAAGGGCCACATCCGGACTAATGCAGTATAACAAACAGCGTCTCTATTCGATCACCTCGTCGGCGAGTTGTAAGAACGACTCGCGAAGCGAGAGGCCGAGGGCCTTAGCCGTCTTGAGATTGACGACGAGTTCAAACTTGACTGGTGACTGCGCTGGCAAATTGCCCGGCGATTCGCCTTGGAGAATGCGATCAACATATGAGGCTGAACGCCGGAAGATATCGGCAGTGTCAGGCCCATAAGACATCAGACTTCCCTCAATGACAAATTGCCTATAGGGAGAAATGACCGACACCCGGTGCTGATCTGCCGCTTTCAAGATCACTCCACGCACTGCCAGGATGAATGCATCCGCTGCAGCGATCAGGCCGCTGCCCGGCTCGTGACCTAACTTAGCGACCGCCAATTCGACATCAGCAGCACTCCGCACATGCACTGCTTCGACCTCGACCGAGGTTTGCTGCGGTAATGCTTTGAATGACCGAAGATAGACGTCAAAGAAGGGCACGAAATCCGGGTTAAACATCAATGCGACCCGCGACAGATTTGGCTTAACGTCGCCGAGTAGGTTGACCCACTTTCCGACCATGTCGGCCTCGATGAATGAGAAGCCGGTGATATTGCCCCCCGGGTGCGCAAGATTCGAAATGAACCCTTGACTGACTGGATCACTCACCACCGCGAATACGATTGGAATGGTGCTCGTCGCGGGTTGCAGCGCAACCATGACCGCAGTGGATTGTGCCACAATGACGTCTGGCGCCAGCCGGACCGCTTCCGCGACGTTCTTATTAATCGATTCCGGGTTGGCCCCGGCAAACCGATACTCGATCTGAACGTTGCGCCCTTCGATCCATCCCAAATCGCGCATACCCAACCGGAATGCCTTGACGCGGTTTATCGCTTCGGGGTCTTTTTCGGCGAGGCTAAGCAGCATGCTGACCGTCCGCATCCGATCGGTGCGCTGCGCCCACACCGCGGGCGGCCATGTTGCTGCTGTCCCGCCGATGAGCGTAATGAAATCGCGCCGTCGCATTTCGCCGTCCCCAGAGCCTCAGGGCCACGCCTTGCGCAATGGGTTATGCTATCACTTTGCGTCCAAGCTGGGAGTGGGAAATGGCGCACAATCGTCTCAAACGATGGTACCTTTTGGGCTCGCCCGACATCAGCTCATTGGAGCGGCGGCCGACGATTACGCTGCGTTTGCCACCCGACCGTCGATCTCAGTGCGGAGCGCAACAAGATCGATAGGTTTCGTCAGAAGCGCCTCCGCCCCGCCTTCCAGGGCTTTTCTCCTGGTATTGTCGTCGCCGTAGGCCGTGATCATAATAACGGGAACATCCGGCCGAATGGCCTTTGCCTTGGGAAGAAGCTCAAGGCCGCTCATCCCCGGCATGTTGATGTCGGACAGGATCAGAATGAGAGACTCGTCGCCAGCATTGGAAATGCGCTGAAGCGCCATATGGGCCGACTGCGCAAATTCCATCGCGAAGCGACCAGAGCGGAGTTCGCGGCGGAACTGCTGGCGGAACAGCGCCTCGACATCGGGCTCGTCATCGACCACGAGAATGAGCAGGTTCACGCATGTTCTCCTGACTTTGACAAGAGATACCCCCAGCACGCGGCAGGACAATCCTATGGAAAACGGTCATCGTTGCGAAATCGCCAGGCGCCGTTCAAGACAACATAAAACCGAGATTAGCGATGAGAAGCACGATCGCAAGAGCCACATAGCCAAGTAAGATCGTCGTATCATGACTTCTGACTTTACGTGGCGCGGTTTCAAAGCGCGATCGCAATTGTCGTATATCCGATAGGTTCGGCACGATCTCGCGCCCCAATTAGAAATACATTAGGAGGCTCTCGGCATATGTGATCTCGTTCACATCAGCCAAATTACAGCGAGAGTTGCGATGTCTGCTTTGCCCCTGAGAAGGGTCCCGGATTTTATGAGTAACGTCGTCGTTGATAATAGCATGCAGCATGTTGATGAAGGGGAGGGCCATGATCGCTAAGGGAAGGCGGACCAAGAAGTCTAAAAAGCCTAAAAAGCTCACTGTCAAAAAAGGGTTAGTCGCTAAAAAGACAACTGCAAAGAAATCATCGAAGAAGACGTCCAAGCGGAAGGTAACAAATAAGAAAGTCAGTAAGACCACAGCAACAAAGGCTAAGCAGAAACCGAAGACGAAGTCGGCGTGGAAAATTAGCCCTCAAGAACATAATTCGATGGAGGAAGTATACGTTTGGAAGAGGGAAAATTCGACGTTTCAGTTTTCAGAAGAAATTCACTCCGGTCACGTTCTCGTTGTTGAGAAACCTGATCTAAGTAACTATGACCCAGATGTTGGCGTTAATGTCTACGAAGCTTTTGACGTTCTCGAGTATGAATTTTCCGAAAGTTGGAGTGGCAATCCTGAATTTTCGGATGACGTCTCCGAAGAGGAGCGGGACCACTTGTGGAACCTCTGGTGTGAACAAGGAGAGTCGGGGTTGATCGACAAAGGGTGGCGCTTGGATCTGGACACCTGGTTTTACGGTCCACTTTTGGTCGAAGAAGCTAAATACCCACACAATCCCGCCTGATCTATATCTGCCGTTGTCCTCATTTCGTTTCCTGTGGACGCTCCGATTGTCATCCAAAACGGAGGGCCAAAATCATGAATGACAAGCTTGCTGTAAATTTCGTTGCCATACCCCTTCAATCGCCCACAGCAAGGCAGAGCTTCGGGTTAGGTCGACTTCCGTGCGTACTTGGGCCCGTTTGACGCCCGACCTTTTCTCTGTGTCCATGCCGTAAGCGATCGTCTGTAGACGTACAACGCCCTTCGAATTCGGCTTTCGCCTTCATCGTCGCTCAATCTCCTTTTGCCGAAGCGCTTCTTTTCTCTTTCGCTTTTTCTTTTGCTCGATGAGCCACAACCACGCAAAACCAATGGTGACGATCACCATGGCGATGAAAATGGCGTACTCCATCATTGGAACCTCCCTGAGCTACTTAATCCATAATGTTCAGCGACTAGAATTGCGTTCCCGTGTCTCACTGGATGTTTTCTGATGTCGTCGCAGGGCTTGACCTAAAGAGGCCAATGCGATTTCGAACTTCGCCTAGAAAACATTGAGGAAATTGTCTCTCAGGACCTTGAGAGGTTTTCTTCAATGCTAAGTCCCGGACGTTTTTGGGTTGTTCTTCCACACCCGAGGGCGTCCGCTTTCGCTTGGTGGACGCCCTTGATCCACATCAAGGGCGTTTTGCTTTCTTGCTCTCTTTTCCACGCAGATGCGACCTGTGTTGGAGAGAACCATGGCGCAAACAACCATTTCCTATTATTTGGAGCGGCGAAACACGGCTCTCGAAAGCGAAATTGCCGATGCTTTGCGTCAGAGTCCGACTGACGATCTGGCGATCGCTGATCTTAAGCATCGCAAGCGAACTATCGCCGACGAGATCCAATACAATCGTCGCTTGGTCGAGCGTTTCAGCAAGCTTAGCGCTTACTAGGACGAGCGCCAAGGCAGCGCTTTCACACCCCAACCGCCTACAGCGAGGAAGTCAGGACGAACTCGCCTACGTGGGATCGTCATTTTGAACCACCCATCAAATTGACAGAGAACCATCCACCCGTGACGCAGCCCCACCAAAAATCGATGATGAATTCTGGGCCGGTCCCGAATTGACGACGTGAAAGGACATGTTAGGCCCTGCTTTGGCAGGAAGCCAACCAGCTCGGATTGATTGATTTAATTGTCCGCCTTGGTATTTTAGCTACTTGACTGCACGATGCCGAGTAAGCCGCCATGGGACCTTTTCGATGGAATGTGTCAAGTCAGCTAATCCGGATTCACCCGGACAACGCCACAAGCAAGGACTGGGTTATCTTGTTGGAGGCGGGCACAATCGTCGGTCCCTCGCCTGAAAGACTTCGTGTTGCCCGATCTACGCTAGAGCGAAAAATTGTAAAGAAATACAATTCCCGGCTCCAACCAGAGCACTTTCTCGTCGTCGACGGATACGATCCACGCATTCACGCCGTTTATTTTTGCCCTCAACTTTATAAATACGATTCTGAGAAAAAGCTGGTGCCCCTACAGGGCGAGGAAATCGGGCGTTTGATCGCAAACGCACTAGAAGGCGGGATTACAGAGAGGCGACCGTGGTACGAGCCTGCGGAGAAGTTGCCAGATGAGCCAATAATCAGCACTCCCTTGCAAAAGGAATTTGATACCCTAGTGGTGGACTTGCCTAATCGAAAGCCAGTCGGGAAAAGCCCATAACCATACCATCTTTCGCTAGTGAGACTCAGTTCGAGCAGCCCTTGGCGCCGATGCCTCCGTCTGGATTGCGGAAAACCTGTGCTTAAATTCGAAAGCAAAAGGGCGAGCTTCAGGTAAGAGATCGGTATCGTCGAGGCAGCGCTATCAAGACTTTAAGACCCGAGTCAACTTAGCTGAATTTGACGTCGTCGTGCGGTGATCGCCTCGTTAGGCAGTCTGCTGTGCAGCGCATTCTTGCGAAAGAGAAAGTCTCTTTATAGAAAACAGCCCACGCAGCATCCGAAGAAAACGATTTCGATGGAGGCTACCGCAATGACCGTAGTTCGGCATCTCATTGTTGAAGGGTCAAGCTCCAGTGTCGATAGTGGCGGGGCCAGGACGACATCGTACCACACACTTTATCTGCCTCACGCCATCCAGGAGACCGATCAGCAATGCTTTGCTACGGATGGTGCTCTTCTATCCGATATGCTCGGCCGACAATCATCTGTGATCGCAGCATTCAAAGACGGACTAAACATTCTGTTTATACAGGCGGGACAGAATGACTTGCGTTCAACCGATGCTTCAGTGTGGCTTACGGCTTTTTCTGAATATTTGGCTAAATTTCAGGATGCGATCAGGTCCCCGGGTAAGTTGGTGCGATTGGGGATCAGCACTCACAATCCTCGTAATGAAATTCCCTTCAATGCCAATAGGGCTATCGCCGATCCAGCTCTGCGGCTTTTCCCGAGCGAAGGAAAGTGCGATTTTGTTGTCGATTGGGCTGCTGATCAAACTTGGGGTCCTGACGTTGCTGCCGCAAACCAAGCTTTATATCCCGACGGAACGCATCCATCGCAAGCCGGACAGAGCAATATGGAGACCAATTATTTTCGTCCCGCACTCAACTTTCTTTTTCCTCCTTTGACTTGATCTGTTCCGTCACTGAATCGGTCGGCGTGGAGGGAAGCGAGCCTGCAAAAGAATTGCTTCGGAGAGAAATATTCGTGTACAGCCTGCGCCATTTCTACGCAGTGAATGCGTTACGCAATGGGGTAGGAGTGTTCGTGGTCGCTCGCAACATGGGGACCTCAGTACAGATGATTCAGCAGTACTACGGCAAGCAAGCCACGTCGGCCGTGTTTGCAACAAGGCTGGGAGATTAGGGCGTGAACGAACTCATAAACAGGCCCTGGCCCAATATCGCGGGTCGCGGCGCTACAGTGTCTTTTTCGAGGTTAGAGCTGACCTTGCACGGGTCGCAGGCTCTATGTTTGGCGGCGGATGTTGTAGTCCCGCCATTGCACACCAGACACTGACATAGGCAGCATGCAATGACCTGTCTTCAACACTATCCTTGAAGTTCGGGTAATCGATATGGTCGATCATTGCGGCCAAGGCCTGTTTCACCACATCGCGTGGCAGAACTGCCCGATACAGATAATCACTGTTGGTGTTCCGCGTTACCTTGGCATCTGGGAATACCCTCTCGATATCCCCGGCACGCCGAGCCCTGACCAGCAGTTCAGCGGGGCCACAATCCTTGCTTACGATGGACAGGTAGCTGTTGTTTGTCATTATCCACATCTAATCCTCTCCCTTTTGATGGTGGGCCCAACCGGACGGCCCACTATCCTCGCGCGATTTGACGCTGTTTGTCGTTACTTGCCAGCAGTTGAGCTGCGCCTGAGGTTGAACTTAGCATTCTTCGGACAATGACTGCACTGTCATCGTCTGCGACGGCGATGCCCGCAAGGCGGTCAAGGCGCTGATTGTCGCCAACCATTTTCTCGAAACCGAGCTGGAGAAGCTGCGGGCCGAAGTCTGGAAATGACCCGGAACGGTCCTCGACATTCATAGCCGCGCGGCTGTCAATCGCGAACCATCTCATGTGTCAAAAACCGAAACGATAGTTCACGCCCTGGTTAGGAAGTAAACGAGCGTGTCAATTGAACCTTTGCAACCGTCGTTCAGACCAATGCGTGCGAGGGATTTCGAGGTTGGTTGACGGTGTTCGTTTAAGCGGAGGGGGCCGAAATGATCAGTCGCTATCGGCTGTTTGCGTTGCTGGTCTGCGCCGAGATGATCCTGGGGATGGTCGTGATTGCCACCGCAATCGCCGGTCCAGTTGACATAGCACCCATCAATGCGATGGACCGCGCCGCCTTCGTGCAAAAATTCGGAGGCATCTTCGAGAACTCGCCCTGGGTCGCCGAAAAGGCCTGGGAGAAGCGGCCATTTGCGAGCCTCGATGACATGCACGCTGCGATGGTTGCCGTGGCAAAGAATGCGCCGGTGACCAAGCAGCTTGCTTTGTTGCAGAGCCATCCCGATCTCGCCGGTAAGGAGGCGCAGGCCGGTACGATGACCGCCTCGTCGGTGGCCGAACAGGCGAGCGTCGGCCTCAACGCCCTATCTCATGCCGATATGGTTCATATCTCGGACCTCAATGCCGCCTACAAGAAGAAATTCGGATTTCCGTTCATCATCGCGGTGCTGATGCACACCAAGGAAGGAATCCTGTTCGAATTTAACCGCAGGCTGCAGAACGACACGCAGACCGAGTTCGCCAACGATCTGCAGAACGTCTACATCATCACCAGGTTGCGGCTGAACAAGTTGCTGGACGCGAATTAGAGGAAGGCTGGTGCCGGTTCGGAGTGCGCTCACTTCCGTTGTTGGCACAAAACGGAAATGCCGCGATGTCCGTTATTCCGCCGCTATCAGGGGCCGAACGGACATGGCGCGGGCAGTCCATTTCGATAGCGTTGACACCGTCAAAAATGAGCATCAGTCTTTTGCCCATGGACTGGCATGATTTAGAGACGTTTTCTTTTGGCGATGGTCCCGACTTAGCCAATAGGCTCCTTGAGCTGGTTTTGTCGGGAACTAAGTGTGCGACCTGCTGGGCGGAAAGTCAGGGCCTGCTTTCTGCGGAGGTCGGGAAATTGATGGTAGTCCTAGACGGGCAAGGCGCTCCGAAAGCCGTCCTCAAGACGATTGAATTAACGAAGCGACGTTTCGATGAAGTGGACGAGGCGTTTGCTTATGACGAAGGTGAAGGTGACCGTTCTCTGCAATATTGGCGCGAGGCACATACGCGATACTTCACGCGGCTTGGAAGATACGCGCCGGATATGATGCTCTGGTGTGAACGGATTGAACTTGTCGAGCACATTGGCTAGACCCCATCCTCATTCACTTCCGCTTTTGATGTGGTGGACGACGCCCGCTCCCGGCATCGAAGTGCCATAGGGTGGTTCGTCGGAGACGAATCACATGAGGGGAGCCATCCACATGCAAATTACCACGATCGGTTTGGATATCGCCAAGAACGTGTTCCAGGTTCACGGCATTGGCGCGGCCCAGAAGGTCATCGTCAGAAAGCAGCTTCGCCGCGGACAAGTTATGGCGTTCTTCGAAGCTCTGGCGCCGTGCCTGATCGGTATGGAGGCCTGTGCCACGTCGCACCATTGGGCGCCGTCCATACATGGCACTTTTCGGAAGTGGCGCGACGTCCGACTTGAGTCCGTTGTCGGGAGCAAACCGGAAGTGGGATTTCGGAGCGACAAGGACCGCTGTTGACCCAAATGAGACCTGGACGCCATGGAAGGAGGGGTACTCCACGCTGCCGGGCAGGGCTGGAACATCTAACGTCTTCAGCGCAGCTTATGCGTAGTCGGACCGTCCCTGTTAAACGCAGGCACTCTGGAATTGGCTGCATTAGTAGATCGTTCATCCAGGGTTCAGACTCAATTGATATCAGGTACAGACCCTAGTCAGGGAGGTTTGACATGAGTGCAATCATCAAGTCGGAAACGATCTCTCGCCGAAAGGCCCTTTCACTGATGGGATTGGCGGCTGCGTTCGGCCTCGCGGCGACCCCAACGGTACTGACAGTATCCGATGCTGAGGCTCAGACCGCTGCGGCTCCGACCGCTGCGGCTCCGACCGCTGGCGTGGAGCGGCGTCAGGAGCGGCGTGCAGCACGGCACGAGCGGCGTCACGAGCGGCGTGCGGCACGGCACGAGCGGCGTCACGAGCGGCGTGCAGCACGGCACGAGCGGCGTCAGGAGCGGCGCACAGGTACAGCTACCGGTACAGGTACAACTACCGGTGCAGCTACAACTACCGGCACAGGTACCGGGGAGAAAAAGTAGTTCCACTCGCTCGGCGAAGTCACTTGCTGGTGGCGGATTGATTGGGGAGCCACCAAATTCAGGCGTTCAAGTGCGCCGATAAAGGGTCCGATGTCGCTTAGTGGGCACATCGCGTCATTTTCGCTGCGGTGCGGAGTTTGGTCGCTATCGGGGCATAGCGGCCGTACTTGCTGCTGGTTCAACCCGGTCGCGAATGGACCCGAAGGCGACATCCGCCGGATCACTCGGGCGCAACCGCCTGGCAATCAATAGGCGACATTGCCGAGGAACTCGCAAGGCTGCGTTATGTTAACCAACGTGCCGCTAAATTTTCGCCGTCGTCAGTGCAATCCATTATGCTAGCGAAGTTGGCTCTCGATGAGGGTGCGGATTATGAGAGGGCTTTTCGGAACTGCATTTCTACTAATTTCGACGGCCTGCTTCGCGCGGACTACATTCCGCCCGGAGATACGGGTGAAACGCCGCCCGGAGGGGAAAATGCGGGCGGGGCCGTCGTATCGGGAGGAAAACAACGCGGTGAGAACCACCACGCAGGCAGCCTAGGCCGACAAGGCAAGACCGCAAGTTAAGGATCGTTAACGAAAAGCGCAGGGATTTTCGCATGATTTCCTAGCCAATTTCCTTACGCCTCTCATCGACGGCAAGATCGTAGCTCTCGCGACGAGTAACGAGCACTGCCGCAGCATCGTGTTTTTCAACTACCTTGAGGCTGGACGGTCACCTGTGGAATAGTCCCACCACGCCGCCAACTACGTGGTGCACAGCGCCGCCGATCGCACCAATTGGACCGCCGGCACGACGCGAATTGTGAGCACGGCCCCTGGCACGACGGCGGTCTTGATGGTCGGACTTGCCAGCCTCCGTCGGGACCCCTTCGCTCAACAGCGCCTCGTGCTGCGCGGTGTTGAGGAAGCCCGTCTTGGGATAGGCGTGTTCCTCCTGCCAGCGCCCGATGGCGTCGCGGGTCGAGTCGTCGAACTTTCCGTTGATCTTGGTGCCGAACCCGAGCCGCGTCAGGCGGCGTTGGACTTCGCGACGGTTCGTCTTGCTCAGGCCGATCCGATCTTCAGTTCGCCGATTTGCCACGTCGGTGAGGAGGGTCGCCGAGTCGACGGACGCCGGCGTCTCGCGCGGGGTGGTGTTCAGACCGGCCTCGGCGGAATGCGCGCCGACGACGATTCCCAGGACCGACAATGTGAGGATCAAGGCGCGCATGGCCCTTGCCTGACGCTGAAGTCTATCGACGATTCCGTTTTTAGAGGTACACCGGACCGTCCTGAACTTCAAACCTTCCGATCGCAACCCCAACTGTTTTCTGCGACATTCGTTCCTCGGCCTCGCGTCGATCGTTACGCCGCAGTGCACGCCCCGCCACAGATACCAAACCTTCCGCAGGCAACGGATTCGGAGCGAGTCGTCGTCGAGCACGTTCACGTCTACCCGGGCGGACAGGCGATTGTCGGTACAGTCAACCATACCGGGCCCGGGGGTCCTCGAAAACCAGAGGCAACCCCTTGCACCGAACCACGAGCAAACCTCAACCCCTGCAGCTAGCGAAACGTTGCGGAGCGAAGACCCGGAGCGGCAAGCCATGTCAGTGTCCAGTCGTGAGGGGCCGAAATCGTTGCCGGATGCACGGCGGGGCTCACGGATCAGGGGCCCCATCCGGTGAGCGTAATGGCAATTACCAGCACAGGCTCTATACGGCAGAAGCAGTTGCCGAGAGGAAAGCTGTTCGGGCTTGGCTGCGGTCGATGCCGAAGATTTAGCGGTCGCTTTCGGAGCGAAGCGGACACTAAGTGGCATGCAAGGATCGGCTGGCTCAGTCGCGAATGACCCTTTCGGGAAGTTCAAGCCTCCGCGTAAACCGCCGATTCAAAGTCCGCGTATATTTGCATGTAGCGCGGTTCTACGAACGGCAGGGATTGCGTCATGATGACGGCTGCGATGCCCTTCCTGGGATCGAGCCAGAAGTGCGTGTTGAGAACGCCGGCCCAACTCTGTGAGCCAGCCGAACGTCGTCCCGGAATGTCAGCTTCGTTGCGAAAGAAACCGAAACTGTGAGTCCGCCGCATGCCTGGGAACGGATCGCAATCGGCAGTTACCGCGGGCGCTGCTGTGACCATCTTTTCAAAAGTCAGACCGTTCATCCGGTCCGTAAGCATCCAATCGACGCCCTTTTCCGAGAGCAGGCGACTGCCGTTCAACGTGCCCCGATTGAAGAACATACGCAGAAATTGGATGTAGTCAGGTGCGGTCGAATAAAGCGCATGACCCATGCCGTAGACCTCCGGATTAGGTGGGGGTGCGATATCGTAGGGTCCAAATTTCCCGTCCTCGCCGCGCATCTTGACCGATGCGAGTCGTTTGGCCATCGCGTCGGATACCTCAAAGGCCGTATCCTTCATTCCGAGCGGTCCAAAAATCTCTTCGCGACAGAACTTGTCGATACGGCGTCCGTCGATCTTCTCGACGACAAGACCCAGCCAGTCGATGCTCGGACCGTAACCCCAGCGCGTACCAGGATCAGTCATCATCGGGTAGAACATGGCGCTCTTCAGGCCCGAAAGAATGGAGGGGTGCCCAGTCTTCGCCAAGTAATTTGCCATCTCGGCGTTCCAGAACTCGTATTCGAGACCGCTGGTGTGCGTTGCAAGATGACGTACCGTTGCCTCCCTCCGGGGCGCACGCAGGATCGGTTTGTCACCGTCAAACCGTTCTAGAACCTGGATCCTCCCGAAATCCGGCAGGATCTCCTTTACAGGCGTTTCCGGGTTGAGTTTGCCGCGATCAACCAAAATCATGGCAGCCGTTGAGCCAACCGCCTTGGTCATCGAGAAAATGCGAAAGACGGTATCCATGCTTGCCGTGAGTCCCACTGCCGCATCGCCGAAGGCGCCCGAGTAAGTGGGGCCAGCCGCGTTGGCAACCATTCCGACGACGAAGGGAACGTCTTGACGATCCACCGCACGTGAGAGGACCGTGTCCTTTGCTGTCATTGCTTCCTCCCTGTTCCGCGATCAATCCGACCGCCTATTTGATTGATTGGCGATGACGTTGCGAGCAACCATACGCCGTTCGGCAGTAAAGTCTATGCGCCGCCCGTTCTGCGGGTTGCGCCTGACTTCCGACTTTGGCACATCACGTCACTTCGCTGCGCTGCTGAATTTGGTCGCCATCGGGCCATAGCGGACATGGGCATTGGTCCGGACAACTGCTGCGACTCGCGATAATGTGTGCACTGCGCGGATAGGACGGCCATCTGACCGGCCGGCAGCACCACTGGTTTCCGCGCTCTCCTCTGGTGCTTCGCGAGGTGCGCGCGACGACCGCGGGATCGGCTTGAACGATATTGCTGAGCTCCTCCTGGTGCTGCTTCATTGCGGCAAAGGAGATATCCTGCGAAGCTTGGGAAACCCCGGTCAAAAAGCCATTATCCTGTTGCGGAAAAAAGCCCTACAAGCTTTCTACCAACGCCTAGGAGTTGGCCGATCGGATCATTGCGCATTTCGCTCACTAGTCTAAGGAAAAAGACCAAGGCTACCCATAGCGGCGTTTCTTTCGCTGTTTCCTTATCAGTTCACGAACTGACTCCAGCGATCCAAGTTTGCACTCTAGGCCACTAGCTAGGACGCCCGCTGACTGAAGTCCGTTCTCTAATCTCGAAAGCGGATACACCGACAATCTGTATTCAAGGGCTAACGGCCGATAGGCCCAAAAATCTTCTAGCGCAACTCGGCCTGTGCTCCTCCGACATAGCGTAGACAATTTCATTCGATCAGCGCCAATCGGCGGACACGAAGCAATAGCTGCTGTGTTGCCGAAATCACCAGCTAGGAACAAGTTGCCGTGAAGTCACAGACACCTTCGGAATGACATCGTCTACGTCATCGGCGTAGCAGTGCTCCAGCTCCCGGCCTATTGGTGAGTGAGCACGCCATGGGCCCACCAACCTTATCAAATGATGGTTTCTCTCGAATATGAATTTACAACATCAAGGGCATTGTTTCGACAACGCGGACCAGACTAACGAGGCGAAAACCGATCTGTCGGTCCAATCTGACGGTAAACACAATGTCTCCCGGATTTAGCGCGAACGAATTCGTCGTGTACCCGGCCCATGGCGTCGGCCAAATAATCGCGATCGAAGTTCAAACGGTTGCTGGAGCCAGTCTAGAATTGTTTGTTCTCTACTTCGCGAAGAGCAAGATGACGCTGCGCGTACCCACGCAAAAGGCCGAAAGCGTCGGTATGCGCAAGCTGTCCAGCCCCACCGTTATCCAGCACGTTCGACAGACCTTGCTGCAGGCGGCTCCTAGGACTCGTACCAGCTGGCTTCGATTGGTAAAAGAATATGAAGCCAAGATCAAATCCGGCAACATTATAGCGATAGCGGAAGTAGTGCGCGATCTCTGCCGACGGTCCGTCAATTTCGAACAAAGCTACAGCGAAAACCGGGTGTACGCTGCCGCGCTTGATCGCCTATCCGGAGAACTCGCGCTGGTCGAGGGCGTCACCGAAGAAACCGCAGTGTCGGAGCTTGAGAGCTTGGTGATGACCAAAGCCTGACAGGCAATCAATTTGAGCCAGATTGATGAAGAAAACTCAGAGGCGCCGCTGCCGCTAACTTTGAAAACGCAGTGATCGCTCGATTGCAAGAATTACTGGACAGCGGCGTTGTTCAGGCGATTACGCGCAATCACGTTCGCTCGGCCATCACCGCAGAATTGGCGTCCGGCAAGTGATTCCCAAGACCATCATCGTATGCCTGGCAGTCTGATCGGTTAGCAAATTGCAAATTGCTGGTATTCTCATGTTCGTATTCAAAATTGGCGCGATCGATGCCGTTGAGTTGCCGGATGTAAATCGCTTAGCCGCGTCTTGTGGAGTCGTTTTCGGTTGTTAAAGCACGCCAAAGATTTGTGATTTCGTGCGAAGCTCAAAAAGGTACCGCTGGACGTATCGTCTCTTGCGACCAAAGCGCCTCCATCACCCGCTTCGCGCAAGATCTCGAGGGCCAAAGCCCAAAAAGCCATAAAGCAGGCGCCAAGCGGGACCCTGACGTCAATTGAGATTAAAACGCAAACAGTCCAACGATCGCCATGAACGCCGGCGAGTTTGAACGGACGAAACAACCGGACCACCATGGCCACTAGCTCCAGCACTAGCATCGCCAAGAAAGCTCGGTCCAAAGCCGAAGCGGATTTTGCCACTTGGCTCATGATGGCCAAGCTCGGCAGCTTCGATGAGCTTCCATCAAATGCACAGAACTTTCTGACTAACTATCGAACCCGACTCGAGACGATGAGCGAAGCCGAGTCCACGGTACTGGCCGTTCGCGAGGTCTACAGCGCTTATTACAGCGAGATGGGAGGCGTGGGCGCGGCGCCGGAACCCCAAGCTCGCAATCCAACGACGGAGGGCAGCGTCGTGGGGCTGAAGAGACCGCTTAAAGCTCATTCCGTTCCATCAGCTGGGCGCAATTCGACCGGGCCCTCAAAATCCCTCCGGGCCGTGCTGATTTTCGCGAGCATGGTGGCTTTGATTGTCGCGTATAGATTTCTGACGCACTGACCCCACCTACGCCCACGGATTGTGGGCTTTGGGCGCATTTTTGCTGCGACGTCCCTTGTGGACCCAATCACGAGATGCTTGGCGGGCAGCGAGCAACGTCATAAGATTGCTCTGGACCTGCTCGACTTCCAGTCCGTGCGGAACGTGTGTGGTGGTGGCCTTAACGGGAGACCACCATACCACCATGCACGGTGCCACGATCGAGCCGGCGTTCAGAATCATTCTGGCTGAGGTTCATTCCAAGCTGAACGAAGCCGCAGGTATTGCAAAAGCCGCCGAGCCCTGTGCGCCGTTGTTAGACAGCCCGATTGGGCAATGCTGCCCCGGCAGACGGGGGAGAGCCATGCATCCAGACGAAAAGCCAGGCACCCAGAGCCAGAAGATCCTAAAAGCTGGAACGATCTCGTTTGGTGGGTCTGGAATCGACTGCCTAGTCCGCAAGATGTCGGGCTATGGGGCAAATCTCGAGGTCGAAAGCCAAGCCGGCATTCCCGACTCATTCGACTTAATAATCGACGCAGAGCACAGCAATCATCATTGTCACGTTGTCTGGCGAAAGGCACGTCGGATCGGTATCGCGTTCGATTAGAAAAAAAGCCGCTACTGGTCGCCATCGGGAGGAAAGCGGACATCACGGTTGCGTCCACCCGAAGTCTAAAAATGGACCCGGAAGGGACATCGACGGCCGAGGAACTTGATCAAATTGATGCGCCACGCAAAATTTTGGTCAATTCATTGTCAATGGAGGTCGTCGGCGTTCCTGATAGTCTTTGCCTCGCGGATGCATCGTCTTCCACCAACGGAGGGGGACTGGCATGTGGACTCTTCGCGCACGGCTTTCGGCAACTTCTGCTTCTTACCTTCGCTAATCGACCCGCGCTCGCTCGCGGCAGCCAGGTGGGACACGACGATCCCTGGAAACGGTCGGCAAAACTTCCGCAGAAAAGTGGCAGCATTTGGTACCTAATCATGAGCAGAGCGTTCGAGCAGTCAGCTCGTCGCACGGAGAATGTCATGGCCAGTAAATTGGAAGGCAAAGTCGCAGTTGTTACCGGCGGTAGCACTGGCATCGGACTCGCCACCGCTAAGCGGTTCGCCGAAGAGGGGGCCTATGTGTTTATCACCGGCCGTCGTCAGCCCGAGCTAGACGCTGCGGTCAAGGAAATCGGTCCGAAGGCGGTGGCCGTTAGGGCGGATTCGTCTGATATCGCCGACCTCGCGCATCTCTTCGACACGGTGAAGGCCGCCAAGGGCCGCATCGACGTGCTCTTCGCCAATGCCGGGGTCTACGAGTTCACGCCATTCGGAACTATCAGCGAAGAAGCCTACGACAAGATGTTCGACATCAACGTCAAGGGCGTGCTGTTCACGGTGCAGCAGGCGGTGCCAATGATGGCGGATGGCGGCTCGATCATACTTACAGGATCTGTTGCGGGTTCGAAGGGTTTTGAAGCCGGCACGGTCTACAGCGCCACCAAGGCCGCGATCCGCTCGTTTGCGCGGAGCTGGACCTCTGATCTGAAGGCTCGGAATATCCGTGTCAACGTTCTCAGTCCCGGTCCAATCCAGACACCCGGATTTGATGTATTCGCCAACCCTGACGTGAAGAACTACATGAAATCGCTTGTGCCGCTGGGTCGCATCGGTACATCAGATGAAATCGCCAAAGCCGCATTATTTCTCGCTTCCGACGATTCCAGTTTTGTGGCCGGCATTGAATTGTTCGTCGATGGGGGATCGGCGGCGATCTGAATCGATTGCGATCCATGGACGACGCCAGTCCAAATCTTGTCGCTAGTCGGGGCGCCAAGCATTGCGGCAGATCAAAATGCCTCGGTGGATACGGTGTATTTTGATATCTACGCAGACGGGAAGCCGCTGTATGCATCTTCACCTATATCGAGACGAAAGCCGCTCTGGGCACCTCGACCTTTTGGGCGAAGGCGACCACCCGTGGACCATTGACTTGGTGACTGTGACAGCCGCAGCCATCCTAGTGGTGGGCTTCGCCGGTGCTCTAGTCGCACACTTGGTCCGGTAGGCCACTCGCGGCCTAACTCGCAGGAGCGAGAAAAATGACCACACAATTCGACGACGTTGTCAAAGACGCCAAGCTAGGCGCCAAGGAGGAGATCGCCGAGTTACTCAAGCGACAAAATGGATCATCCACGGTCATCGACAAACTGATCAAGGCCGTAAGCGACATCCACCAAAACAAGCAGCTTGATGAACCCACCATCCAAGAACTCCTCGTCCTACTCAGCTGCATTGAAAGACTTAGCGACGATCTGCTGGCGTGGGCCAAGACGCCATGACCACGGATCTCGGCATTGGAATTCTGTCCGCGACGAACAAGCAACGCCAAAAGGGGCGGCGGCGCCGTGGTTTCACCTTGTATGGGGCTTTCCTTGTCAAGGGTAAACTTCCCCACACGCTGCTCTCTATCCACTTGTCGAGTCTTTCCGGTTGGTTGGGTGTCAGCGAGGCGCTTCCTTCCATTCTCGGCATGAAGGCTCCCTTTGCTTGGCCGCGCTGAGCGGTCAATCCCCGCAGCCCGCAAGGGGCAACATGAAGGTTGTCGGCGCTGCTCATCGGACGCAGGCAGAAGCGCAAACAGCTTTGTCGGCTGACAAAACTTGCAAGTAATGAAAGTGACAGCGCGACTACAGGGGCGGGTCTACTGGTTCGGCTCCGAATGCCGAAAATACTGACCCGCCACTGGTAATTGCCGGATGCAGTTATCCAAGAACTTCGATAATGAGGGCCTCAGCAGGTCCATCCGCGCTGAGGCCGTTTCTTTGGGTCCGGGATTGCTCCTAGTCGCGCTCCTTTAGTAGGGGCTTCTCATGTAGGACCGCGCTTAGCAGTGAATTGTTGACCTCGATATTCCCGTTGTAGCTGATCAGCCCAAGCTTGCGGAATTTGTTCATAAAATAGCTGACGCGAGATCGGGTGGTGCCGATCATCTCAGCAAGTGTTTCCTGACTGACGTTGGGGCTGATCGGCTGCGAGCTGCCTTCCTTACCGAAATTGGCGAGCAACAAAAGCAGCCGCGCAAGCCGCCGCTCACTCGAATTGAACAGCTGATCAATCAAGTCCGCCTCGATCCGGCTGTTCCGGGTCAGAAGATACGCCATGAACAACTCGGAAAACTTTGGCTCGTCATGAAGGGCGCCGATCATCGCGGTTTTCGTGATTGCCGTGATCAAACAATCTTCCATCGCCGTCGTGGTTGCGATGCGACGCGCATGACCGTTCATACAGCCTTCACCGAAGAACTGGCCGGGCTCGAGAATCGCGACCACGGCTTCCTTGCCCTGCTCGGACAGGACAGTAAGCTTCACCTTGCCTTTTTGAATGTAAAACACCGTATCGGCGATATCGCCTTGCTCGAAAACGTTCTGATTCTTCTGAAATTCGAGGATCGTCTTCCCCGTTCCGACTTTGCCGAGAAAAACCTTCGCATCAAACTCGTCATTAGCTGGCTTTCCCATAGGAGCCTCCTTCGGCTCAAGCAACGGCGGTCCAGGTAGGTCACTGCTTCCGGACCCTGCCCAAAGAGATTAACTCCGGATTACCCGCGGTTCTACGGAGAAAGCACGGCTTTTCTGAGCACTTCACGCTGCGCGCCGAGCGAGAAGATAGGTTTCCAACCTCCGGGATCGGCTGTGCCGCCATTCCAACTGACTCGCTCCCCACGTATCTCTCGTGAGACCACCGATGTCAGAAGTGGGTCAAACTGCGACATGCCGCAAAGACCGCGTCATGTCCGTTCTTGGCACCGATAACGGACTCGGTTTCTACTATGCGCGGCTGGTCATATCTTCCCGCCCTAAGGAACAACTCCTTGCCCCGCCTAACCGACCAAGGCTTGCAGAAAATAAACGATCTGGCACAGCATTACGGCGTCAGTGCCGACGCGGTGATGACGTTGTTGCAGGCCCTCCTGAACAGCAA
>Ga0210406_10002219_pt1 | contig 22569 bp, 19 predicted proteins | sample IncBWC30MmetaG_FD_155454 | JGI IMG/M metagenome (GOLD analysis project Ga0210406, IMG submission 155454) | Forest soil microbial communities from Barre Woods Harvard Forest LTER site, Petersham, Massachusetts, United States - Inc-BW-C-30-M | ecosystem: Environmental > Terrestrial > Soil >...
CGTCCTTCGGAACGTCAAAATGCTGCAGCCCACCGCAAGGCTCCAACTCGAACACGACACTCATCCGGTATTGCTCGGAACCCACTGCCGCTGATGCCGGCGCCGCAGGCCGCTCAAATACCAACTCTTTTAGAATGGCGACTGCAGAGTCCGATAAGATTTTGCTCCCCTCCGCACTCTCGATACTGATACGCGTCGCTCGCCCCCGATCATTGATTTGGAACCCCAGCAGGATTCGCCCTTGAGCCTCGAGTCGCTTCGCCTGATCCGGATAGTAGATACCCTTTCCAAGAGACTTGACCTTCGGCATTACCGCCACTGATTGAGAATCGCCGGCCGGGATCTCATCCGAAAAAGCAGGAGAAGACGTACATAGCGGGCCTAGGACTGCCAAACATAGAATCGCGCAGACTCGAATTAAAATCATCGACTCCCTCCCTCAGCTCTTCGATTTCCGTCGCACGATGGAAGAGCACGGTACCAACGTATTTCCCCCAACTAAAGCTGACAACTGGTAATGGGCTCCCGTGAACGCATTCACACTGATCTCCTCGGTGTTTTCGGCCCCTACCGCATGGCAGGTAACCGAGATCGTATGGGCACCAGGATCAACGGAGACTTTGTAGGCTCCAGAACCCACCATCTGCCCGTCTACACTGTTGATCGTGACGGTGATAAAACTCCCGGGAAGAAATGAGAAGGCCCTAACCCCGCGATCGCTCGAACCGATTGCTAAGATCCAAGCGCGAGACATACATACAGGATCGTCGCGGCAACGCTAAGCACCGTCCTCACCGCATGCAGCTTGGCCCAATGCTCGAGCAACGTACGCGTTTCCGTTGCACCGAGATCTCGACCCGGCGCAAGCAAGGCCTTGTTCGTCGGCATGATGCCGATCAATGTGAAGGGAACCACAGCGCCAATCAGAAAAGCCGCAATGGCCCAGCCGAGACCGCCACCCAGAAACCACGAACCGAGGCCCGCCGTAAGGCTAAGCAATGCCAAGGGTGCCTGCATCCAGGTTGCGCGACGGTAACTCGGACCCCACTGCGCCACGGCAAACCTGGTATCGAGCGTCATCCGCGCGGGGTGCTCTGCGACATTCACATAAAGCGCTGCGCCGGCAAACATGGCAGCCGCGAATGTGGCCACGAATTTCAGCAAGACCAGCATTGGCGTCTCTTATGAATCATCGCTCGTCGTACTTCTTCGTCAGGGTTTTTGAGGCAACCAGACGCCATGCGCGCTCAATCAGATCCGGCAAAGCGCGCTTCTCAACCACCGCGAAGCGAACGAGAATCCAGGGGTAATCCCGGTAGTGATCAGTAATAAAGAAGGCGTCCGGAGCCGATTGCATCAGAATCTCGCGGCCCATAAAGTCGGTGCGCAAAACGAGGCAGTCCATGTTCTGATGCACTCGTGCAATGAGCTTTCCGCCGACCTTGAGTGCCGGAGTCCCATATGAGGTGCCTTCTACTACTCCCGGCAGTGTAAGTGCGATTTTGCGCACGTCGCCAAATGTCGTCACCGCAGCCTTTGCTACGGTGCCCCTCGGCAATCGCGATCGGGAGGTTCGTTTGCGCAGAGTTGTCATTGGTGCGCGTATAGTCATGGCGTTACGAGTCCAGCTCTCTCGTTTACTTGTATACCATTGTTTCAATTGAAATGCGTGCCGCAGCGAAAACATATCGTGCAGCCGGTAATAATGTCTTCTGGGAATCGGTCTTCATCAGTAATCGCTGAGCAAATGTTTCTTTGATCACTTGGAGGCCCCGATGGTTAATCGTAGATCGTTTCATGGATTGCTCGCTGCTATCGCAGTCGCGTCAGTCATGCCTGGAATGGTTCAGGCCCAAAACATTCCCGTCGCCAAGAATGTCGTGCTGGTGCATGGCTTATACGCGGACGGATCATCTTGGATTGACGTAATTCACTACCTACAGAGTGCGGGCTTGAATGTAACAGCGGTCCAGAATCCGTTGACCTCACTTGCAGATGACGTTGCCGCAGTTCGCCGGGCGCTGGCGGCGCAGGATGGGCCGACGGTTTTGGTTGGCCACTCCTTTGCCGGCACGATTATCAGCGAGGCCGGTAATGACCCCAAAGTTTCGGCGTTGGTGTACGTGGCGGCTCGCGCGCCGGACGCGGGCGAGGACTTCGGTGCGCTCGCTGCGAAATACCCAAAGCCACCGGCGAGCGCAGGGGTGATCAAGAAGGATGGCTTTTTTTGGCTGAACGAGGAAGCGTTTCTCAGAGACTTCGCCGGCGATGTTGAACCGTCCAAGGCGCGTGCGCTATACGCGGTTCAAGGACGGGGCGCCGAAGCCCTGCCAATCACCAAAACCACAGCTGCCGCATGGAGAGTTAAACCCACGTGGTATCAAGTTTCTACTGCAGACCGCACCATCAACCCGGATCTCGAGCGGTTTCTGGCCAAGCGCATGAATGCGACGACCATCGAGCTTGATTCCAGTCACGTATCGCTGGTGTCTCACCCGAAGGAAATCGCGGATTTGATCCTGCTTGCTGCGGGCCGCAAGAAATAGCCGGCCTGAGCAGGTCAAATTCGCCCCACGACGATCAGTTCCTGCGAGATGCGGCCGCTCTTCAAGAACTCCTCGTCGTGAGAGATCACGACCAGGGCGCCGCGAAAGGCGCCCACCACCCGCCCCAGAAATTCGACGTTGATGAGGTCGAGATTGTTGGTCGGTTCGTCGAGCACCATGAGTTCCGGCTGTTGCGCATTCAACAAGCCCCGTGCGAGCGCTGCCCTGAGTCGTTCGCCGCCGCTCAATTCACCTACCCTCTGGAACACGGTTTCTTTGGAGAACAGGAATTTTGCGAGCCCGTTTCGTATCTCGCTGTCGCTCGCGGATGATACGGCACGAATGTTCTCGAACACGCTCTTGCGTTCGTCCAGAACGCTGCAGCGCTGATCAATGTACAGCGTAGCGAGATGGCCGCGGCGCAGTTCACCGCGCGTCTCGAATTCGGCGCCCAGCATGGCTTTGAGCAGCGTTGATTTTCCAGAACCATTCGCGCCCTTCAAGGCAATGCGCACATTTCCACGCCACGCGAAATCGAGATCGTCCCGGTAGATCCATTCTTGAAAGCGAACATTGAATCCATGCGCTTCGGCAACCAGCTTTTGCGCTGGGATTTCGCGGCCGATCAGATCCGCGTACATCAGCGGATCGACTTTCAGTTCGCTGAACGCCGCATGCGCCTCCCGAACGGCGCTCTGCGATCGGGTCAAGGCCATGGCATCGAGCTTACCGCTTGTGGCCTGCGCGCTGCGTTTGCGGGCCCCGAGCAGGATCTTGGGCATACCGCCGCGCGCCGCGGATTCTGAGCCGCTGCGGTTGCGCTTTTCTTGCCGTGCCCTCGCTTCCACCCGCTCGGCCATGGCCGAATCGCGGTCGCGCTTGGCGAGTTCCAGCGCGGCACGCAACCGTTCGCGTTCCAGTTGCTTGGCCGCCGTATATCCCGGCCAGCCGCCGCCGAACTTTGCAATGCCTCGATTCGAAAGCTCGAGGATCTCTTCGCTCAGTTGCAGGCATGCGCGGTCATGTGAGATCAAGAGTGCTTCACCATCACGCTCCCGCAGAAACTGCACGACAGCCTCTCGGCCATCGCGGTCCAGATCGTTGGTCGGCTCGTCCAAAATCAGAAACTGTTCATCGAGGGCGCATGCCAATCGCACTCGCATCCATTGACCCCCGCTCAAGGTCGTGCAAAGAGCTTGGCGATCGATGTTTGCCAGAAGCCTTTCCCCGAGCAGCGACCACTGATGGTCGCAGAGGAATTCAGTGACCGTGACGGGCTCGGGTTCCTGGCGCTGCGCAAGGAGCTTGACCGAACTGGCGCAGCGAATCGCCCCAGCGCTCGGTTCGAGCTGGCCGGCAATGAGCTTCGCCAGGCAGCTCTTGCCGACGCCGTTGGGCCCGACCAGGGCCGAGAGCCTGCCGTCCAAAGTGAAATTCAGGTTCTTGAACAGCTCGCGGCCGTTCGGCAATTCATAGGAAATGCCGCGTCCGATGACGATGGAAGACATAAACAACCCCGCGCAGGTGCGCGCTTGCGCCAAAGAGAAAAACGGGATTCGAACAGGTTGTTTACTTGGTCATGGTATCTCTGGGCTTTCGCCCAGAGACGCCAAGAGTAGTCGATGCGGAAACAAATTTCAGCAGCAATTGCGCGGCAGTGCGGCGTGCGGGCCTTCTGCGCGGAGGCGTCTTGGAAGAGGTTTTTGCATTGGACACAAAATCCATTATGCTGGATTGAAACTAAGTGGCAGTCGTTGAACAGCGAGGGACGGGCTGTCAGGCATGTTGATCACGTCGTGGGAGTTCCGCGAAGACGATTTATCCACTGGCGCGACACGCGATCTCGTTCGCCTACACCTCGAGGGCATGCACGCCCACTCTCCGCCGGGTAGCGTATTCGCGCTCGATTTTTCCGGACTCTCGGCCCCGAACGTAACCGTGTGGAGCGCATGGCTCGGCGATAAGATCGCGGGAATTGGGGCGCTAAAAGCTCTCGGCGATGGTACCGGAGAATTGAAATCGATGCGCACGCATCCCGATTTTTTACGCCGCGGCCTCGCAACCGCACTGCTGGATCATATTATTAGCGCGGCGCGGGCCCGAGGAATGGCACGGCTAAGTCTGGAGACCGGCAGCGGCCCCTATTTTGAACCGGCTCTGTCTCTATACCGTCGACGCGGTTTCGTCGCCGGAGAGGCGTTTGCAGATTACGAGCAAAGCGCCTTCAATCAGTTCCTGCATCTAACATTGTAGCGAGGCCGCAGAGCGTCTTTTTTATCCAGTACGCATCACCGATGATGGGATCGAAACTCCTGCGTCTTCCCGCCGTACCCATATGCCGTAGCGCGGACATCTTGCACATAGATATAGCTTTCTTCATGCAGGTCGCCCAGTAATTCGGAAAAGGCGGCAAACGCCTCGCGGATATAGGCCGCCTTTTCTGCTTTCGTGTTGGTCTCGTCGGTAATTTTGATGTCAAAGTACACGCTGCTTTTTTTCTGTTCGGACAGCGATTTTCCTCCGACCAGCCAGTCATCAGGATCGACATAGTCGATTGCAATCGACGTGACTTGCGGATCTTTGCCGAGGATGCGTGTCGTGAGTTCCGAGAGCAGTGCGCAAATCCTATGGGTCGTCTCGTTGGATCGTTTCGCGCTCACCTTGACGTTCAGAATCGGCATGAGATCTCCTATAATTAGCTATGCAACTATATATGCAAAAAAATGCGGTCAGTCGAGCGCGGAACGAATGCCTCGGATGACGGCGACGGCGCCGGTGAACTCGCCGCCGCCGAGTTCCTTCTTGAGCTTGGCGGTTACGGCGCCGCTTGCCTCGTTCAACGCGGCCTTCAGACCAATTGCCTTCGGTGTCGGCGAAATGGATACCTCCCTGCCGTCGACTGCCGACCGGCGCCGCTCGACGTATCCTTTCGCCTCCAGCCCGTCGAGTGCCCGCGTCGCGGTGGCCCGCGCAATGGAGAGCACCTCGGACAGCTCGCTCTGCAGCAATCCCTGCCTCTCGATCACCGCGCGCAGCATGAAAGCCTGCGGCGGCGTGAGGCCGAATGCCTCAAACGCTTCGCTCCATTCCCGCTCGAGCCGGCGTGCGAGAGCCGACGTATTGAAATACAGACAGTGGTCGAACATGGCGGGCAGTATAAGCGCAATATAGTTAGCTATGCAACTATGTGCGCGACGATCGGACGGCTGCAGGCGACGGCTACCAGCCTACGGCTTCTCCATCCTTGCGAAAATCAGATCCGGAGCGGTAGTAGCCGGAGACCTGCTTGTTGGAACCGGAGCCTTCGGCGCGGGTCGTTTCCGCTCCCGGTACGTACATGAGGACTTGAACGCCGCCCACATCCCCGCCGCTGACGGCTCTCACGGTGTGGCCCATTGCCGCGAGCTTCGAGCCGACGAGATCATACAGCGGCGTTTCCAAGCTCAGCGTATTCGCCACCTGCGAGTGACGGAATCTCGCCATGTCGGCCGAGGCCTGCAGGTTGGCGCCGAGATCGAGAATGTCGACCAATGTCTGCGCATGACCCTGCGGTTGCATGTCGCCGCCCATCAGCGTCACCGTCATCAGCGGCTGCCCGCCATGCATCACGAATCCCGCGGACAACGTATTGAATGGCCGCTTGTGCGCTTTGATGACGTTCGGGCTTTGCGGATTGAGCGTGAACAGCGCGCCGCGATTGTGCAGGATGAAACCATATCCGGGCACGGTGATCCCTGAGCCGAATGCACTGAAATTGCTGTTTACCCAGGAAACCATGTTGCCTTCGGCGTCGGCGGTCGACAGCACCACCGTGTCACCGGGCGTGGAAAAATTCCCTTCCGGGCCCGGCGTGGAAGCGCGCTGTGGATTCACCTTTTTGCAAAGCGACGCCGCGTGTGATTCGGACAGTAATTTTGCCAGCGGCACGGCGACAAAATTAGGATCGGCGTTATATTGATACAGGTCGGCGTAGGCAAGCTTCTTGGCTTCGACGAGCAGGTGCCAATACTCGGGATTCGTTGGACCAAGCGACGCGAGAGTTTGGCCGGGCACCCACTGCGGCAGGCACGCCTGCAGAATGTTGAGGATCTCATTGGCGGCCCATGCTTGCGCCGGCGGCGGGAGCTCGAGAATGTCATAGCCGTGATACTGGGTGTGGGCCGGCTCGACCCATTCCCCTTTGTAGTTCGCCAGATCCTCGAGGGTCATCGTGCCACCCAGGGCCTGCGACTTCGCGACGATGGCCTGGGCAATTTCACCTTTGTAAAAGGCGTCGCTGCCCTTCGCCTGCAGTGCGCGCAACGCCCGTGCGAGATCGGTATTCTTGAATATCTGGCCCGGTTGCGGCGGCACGCCGTTTACGTACCATGCCTTGATCGAATCCGGATCCAATGACGTACAGCAGGCCTCCAGGGGCAGTGCATCCGGCAGCACCCAGTCATGCGCAATGCGCTCTGAAACCGGATAGCCGTTTTGCGCGTAGCGCGCGGCCGGCTCCAGCACTTCCTTGAATGTCAGCTTGCCGAAGCGCTCGAGCGCGGAGTTCCATCCCCATACCGCGCCGGGCACCGTGACGGTCAATATTCCGTGCGCCGGCATCCCGGAGCCCGGCCCCCAATTCTTGGGGTTCCAGGCATAGCCCAATTTGTTGTAGCGCTCGACAGTGGCGCCCGCAGGCGCCATGCCGCTCGCATTCAGCACATAGATTTTCCGCTCCTTGGCCACGTAAATGACGGCGAAAATATCCCCGCCCATTCCCACCATCATGGGTTCCGTCACATTGAGCATGGCGGCGGTCGCCACCGCGGCATCAATCGCGTTGCCGCCGTGCTGCAGAATCTGCAATCCGGCCTGCGCAGCCAGCGGTTGACTGGTCACCACCATTCCATGTTGCGCCATCACCTCGGAGCGGCTCTGCGCGGGCCATCCTTCCGACCGCACGCCGCGAACAGCGCTGCAAAAGGCAGGCTGCGGCGTGGATTCGCAGGATTGCATCTGGAGCGCGGCTTGCGGGTGCGCCTGGCGGCTCCCGAAGATAAAGGCGAGCAAGAGAGCAGTTGTGCTGAAATTGAGTTTTTGCATCGCCGCCCTTTCTTCTTATTTCCTGCGACGGATATTGACACTTTCCCGCGGCCGAATCACGTCTTGAGACTCTGGTCACCGTACACCGGTAATCTCGCGCGTCCACGGGGCGTGCGCGCTAGACTCGCGGCGTGAGCGCGCCGTCATCGAATACCTCTGTCCTGCCGCAGCCGCGGTTCGGCTTGCTGACGCGTCTGCTGGTGGCGGCCGCGCTGCTTGCGGTCGAAACGCTTCTCATATCCGGTTTGATCCAGAGTCCGGCGCTGGACGCGCTCACCGGCGCCGCGAAAATAACCCACGACATTCAACACTGGGCGTTTCGCTTCGCCATCGCCTACGCCGGATCGTTCGCCATACTGCTGTACCTGCGGGGCAGCGGCAGCATTGCTAGCGTAACGACAATCGCGGCCGATGCGCCGGTGCGCATTACCTGGTTGTTGGTGCATATCGCGCTGCTCGCGCCTTTTGCCCTCCTATCCTCGCTTCTGTACCGCGCCGGGACCGTACCCTTCGCCGTGCTCAGTTTGGCCTGGCATGCCTGCGGATTCGCCGCGGCGATGGCGCTGTTTGCCGGAATTGCGCCGCGGCCGGTTTGGGTCAATGCGCTTCGGCAGACCGGTGCGCTGCCCATCTATTCATTGCTGCCGGCCGCCGGCGCCTTGCTGATATTCAAATTGAGCCAGTTATTGTGGGTTCCGGCTTCCGCACTCACTTTTCGCCTCGTCGGCATCGCGGTGCAGCCGCTGGTTCCGTCGCTGCGCCTCGACGCATCGACGTTGACCCTGACCACCGATCATTTCGCGGTGCAGGTCACGGAGATTTGTTCGGGGCTCGAGGGTGTGGGTCTGATGCTCGCCTTCTGCACGGCATGGCTGTGGTATTTCCGCCGTGAGTATATTTTTCCGCGTGCGCTGATCATCGTACCGCTGGCCGTACTGCTCATATTTCTATTGAACACCGCACGCATCGCCATCCTGCTGCTCATCGGGGATGCGGGACATGAACGCATAGCGACGGTAGGTTTTCATTCGCAGGCGGGTTGGATCGCGTTCAACCTCGCCGCATTCGGCGTGGCATACGCTGCCAAGCACAGCACCTGGCTGAACCGCGCGGCGCACGGACCCGCTGCAGTCGCGCATGACGCGACGGCGGCCTATCTGATGCCGCTGCTGGCGATTCTTGCAGCCGGCATGGTGACGCACGCGGTTTCCGCGGGCTTCGATTTTTTATATCCCTTACGAGTCCTGGGTGCCGTGGCCGCGCTGTGGGCCTACCGCCTCAGCTACGACACTCTGGATTGGCGCTTCACCTGGCGCGGTGTGTCGACGGGGGTGGCAATCTTCGGAGTGTGGGCAGCGGTCGCGCACTTCGTGACGACGCCGGCGGCGATGCCCGATGACCTGGCGCGGCTGCCGGGTGCGGCGCGCGACGCGTGGCTGGGATGCCGGACGGCAGCGGCCATCATCACCGTGCCGATCGCTGAAGAACTGGCGTACCGCGGGTTTCTGATGCGCCGTATCGCCGGCGCAGCGTTCGAATCCGTCGGTCTGCAAAGCGTGCGGTGGCCGGCGATCATCATCAGCGCGGTCGTGTTCGGCATCATGCACGGCAGTCTGTGGGTCCCGGGGATCGTCGCGGGAATCGCGTATGGTGCGGTGGCCGTCAAGACAGGGAAAATAGGCGAGTCCGTCGCCGCTCACGCGACGACTAATGCGCTCATTGCCATCCAAGTACTGTTCTTGGATCAGTGGCAGCTTTGGTAGAGGCTATCGCTTCGTGGCGACTCGGCTGCGCAATACCACTACGCTGCCCAACAGCAACGTAAGCGCACCCATTGCCGATGAAGCATCTATTTCAGGAGCAGCGAAGGAGTGACCTTTATGACCATCGTGATCGCGGTCGTGCCAAAATGACGAGGGCGCGACATAGACGACAGTGACCACGCTCGACAGCGACAGGATAAGAGCTGCTATTAATTTGAACATTTCCCTTTCAATCCTTTGCAATAAACCGCATTCGCAGATAGTACATCAAGGCGGGCGCGGCGCCGTGATTCGATTCCCGGTTCAATTTACAATATGTTAAATATCAGGCCGTGCCGATGAAGGGAGCCGCTCACTCTTGATTTGGTTGCTGCAACTCAAGACGCTGCTGAAGGAGCTCATTCTTCCCCCTGCCGGACCGCTGTTGCTGGCATTGCTCGGCTTACTGCTGCACAGGCGTCGGCCGGCACTGGCTCGTATCTGCTTAATAGCAGGTGTTGGCTCGTTGTGGCTGTTATCGACCCCCATAGTGTCCGACGCGATAACTCGCCTGGCGGAACGCTATCCGCCGCTGGACCTGCAACAGACCGTGGGCGCGCAGGCCATCGTGATTTTGGGCGGCGGCGGCCAACGCGGCCTTGCTCCTGAATACGCGGGACCTGCGGCCGAGCCTTTATTGCTCGAGAGATTGAGCTATGGCGCGTACCTCGCCCAGAAGACCGGACTGCCCGTACTGGTCACCGGGTACAAGATCGAAGCCCACGCCATGCACGACACCCTGCAGCGGAATTTCGGCATCGAGACGCGTTGGACGGACGACCGCGCCTACGATACCTTCCAAAATGCGCGCAATTCCGCGCTGCTGCTCAAAGCCGCCGGCGTGCGCCGCATCGTACTGGTTACTCGCGCCACCCATATGCGGCGCTCAGTAGAAGAATTCAGGGACACGGGGCTCGAGGTCGTCCCGGCACCGGTGGGGATCCTGTCAGACCGGGATATCGGCATATCTCGCTACTTGCCGAACCCCGATGCGCTGCTGCGCTCCCACGCTGCGATCTATGAAATGTTGGGCGAGCCCGTGCGCATGTTCTTGGCGGCCACCCATTTGCGGCGGCACTAGGGATTCAGTTGAGAACCCGGCGCCCGCGCTGTTGCTAGCGATACCGCGCCATCAGCTTGTCGAGCGCCGCGCTCCCGGGTGAGAGCTTCTCGAATGGGATGCTGTTGAGAGGCATCTTCGAGGTGCGGTTCAAGTTGTGGAACTCGGTGTTATCCGCTTCATCGATGTGAATGAGTCCCGTCACGTACTCATTCTGCTTCAGCTTGTTTTCGATGTAGTTGTACGCCGCGCTGCGATCGGTCGGGTCATAGGCCGGATCGAGCTTGCGCAGCACCACTCTGCTGCCGTCGTGCAAACTAACCGGTATGGATTCGCCTGCCGGATAGTCCACGGCGATTTCCTCGGCGCGCGGCACGAAATCCGCCTCAACCGCCGCATGATAATGCTCGCGGGTAAATCCGTAGCTCTTGGTCGACCCCTCGTGATCGTTGAAAGTGACGCAGGGAGAGAGCACATCGATCAACGCGAAGCCATTGTGGCGCATGCCGGCTTGAATCAGCGGCACGAGTTGCGCCTTGTCGCCGGAAAAGCTGCGCGCAACGAATGTCGCACCCAGCGTGAGCGCCAGCAACACCGGATCGATCGGCGGGGATGAATTGGTCTCGCCGCGCTTCGCCTTGGTGCCGATATCCGCGGAGGCCGAAAACTGACCCTTGGTCAATCCGTAGACGCCGTTGTTTTCAATCAGATACAACATGTTCACGTTGCGCCGGATGGCGTGTACCAATTGGCCGATGCCGATGGAGAGCGAATCGCCGTCGCCGGAGACCCCGACATAAGTGAGTCCGCGATTGGCCGCATTCGCGCCGCTGGCAATCGACGGCATCCGCCCGTGCACGGAATTGAATCCGTGCGAACCGCTGACGAAATACGCCGTGGTCTTCGAGGAACAGCCGATGCCCGACAGCTTGACCAATTGATCCGGCTGCAACGACAGCCCCCAGCATGCCTCGACGATGGCCGCGGTCACCGAATCATGGCCGCATCCGGCACACAGGGTCGACATGCTTCCTTCGTATTGACGCCGGGTGAGGCCCAACGAATTCGTGGGCAGTGAGGGGTGGGAGACCTTGGGTTTGTTGATGTATGACATGGAAACTCTTTTTCAGCGCGGAACCGCTGCCAGACGCGGCGCTTCGGCGAGCTTGGCACGGATTTCATCGACGATGGGCTGGGCTGAGATGGGCAACCCGCTGTAGCTCAAGATGGAAAACAGCTTGGTTTTCTCCACGGCGGTTTCGAGTGTCAGCAAAGACTTCAGTTGCGCATCGCGATTTTGTTCCACCACGAAAATCGTGGAATGCGCTTTCAAAAACGCCTCCACATCGCTATTGAAGGGAAATGACTTCAAGCGCATATAGTCCACATCGATCTTCTGCAGCTTGAGCACGTCGAGCGCCTCGCGGATGGCGCCGTCGCAGCTGCCGATGCTCACGATGCCGACGGCGTGGGTCCCCTTGCCGATCAACACCGGTTTCGGAACGAACTTCGCCGCGGTCGTGAATTTGCGCTTCAAGCGGTCGAGCACCACCTGATATTCGGCCGAGTCCTCGGTGTATACGCCATACTGGTTGTGGCCCGAGCCGCGCGTAAAGTATGCCCCCTTGGAACTCGTGCCCGGCAGCGTGCGGTACGGAATCGCATCGTCGTCGCGATCCAGGTAACGATAGAATTTCTCGAGGCCGTCCAGATCCTGCTTCGACAACACCTTGCCTCGATCCGGCTTGTATGCATCGTCCCACTTCAGGTCCGGGCACATCCAATCATTCATCCCGATGTCCAGATCGGAGAGCACGAAGACGGGCGTCTGCAGCCGTTCGGCGAGATCGAAGGCCTGTGCGGCCATGTAGAAACATTCTTCCGGGTTGGCGGGGAACAGCAGCACGTGACGCGTGTCGCCGTGCGATGCGTACGCACAGAGCAAGATGTCGCCCTGCTGCGTCCGCGTCGGCATGCCGGTGGAAGGGCCCACGCGCTGCACGTCGAAAATCACGCAGGGCACTTCGGCGTAATACGCCAGACCGATGAATTCGTTCATCAATGAAATGCCCGGTCCGCTGGTGGGCGTAAACGCACGGGCGCCGTTCCAAGACGCACCGATCACCATGCCGACCGAAGCCAGTTCATCTTCCGCCTGCAGGACGGCGAAATTGCGTTCGCCGGTTTCAGGATCGACGCGATAGCGCTCGCAAAAGCCCTTGAAGGCGTCCATCAACGATGTCGAAGGCGTGATGGGATACCAAGCTCCCACGGTCGCGCCCGCATAGACGCAGCCCAGGCCCGCCGCGGTATTGCCGTCGATCATGATATGGCCGCGGGTCTTTTCCATGTGCTCGACGCGCAGCGGCAGCGGCGAGGTCAATTGTTCCTTGACGTAGTCGTACCCCAGCCGCAGCGCCTTGGTGTTCGAATCGAGCAATTTCGGTTTCTTGCCGTAGCTCTCGCTCAACAAGCCGCTGATCACGTCGAGGTCCACATCGAGCAGTGCGGCCAGGACGCCGGCATACGCGATGTTCTTCAAAAGAATCCGATTGCGCACGCCGTCGAAATTTTCATTGACCAGCTTGGCGAGCGGCACCGGGATCACGGTGATGTCGCCGCGCTGCAGGAGCGCGCTGCGCGGCCAGGTCGAGTCATAGATCAAATAGCCGCCGGAACGCAGTTCGCGAACATCCTTCGAATAGGTTTCGGCGTTCATCGCCACCATGATATCGACGTGGCTGGCGCGCGCAGCGTAGCCGTCGCGGGTCGCGCGAATCTCATACCACGTCGGCAGGCCCTGAATATTCGACGGGAAATAATTCTTGCCGGTAACCGGCACACCCATGCGAAAGATCGCTTTCATGATCAGCGAATTGGCGCTGGCAGATCCCGTGCCGTTCACGTTCGCGAACTTCACCACGAAATCGTTCACACGGTCGGCCTCGGCAATCAAGCTGGGCATGCACGAACCTCCTCATCGATCGCAAGCGGAATGCGGATGGTGGACTTCTGCATATCCCACGCCGCCGTCGGACAGCGTTCCGCGCACAGTCCGCAATGCACGCACACGTCTTCATCCTTCACCATGACGCGCCCGGTTTGCGGCAACGCGGCCGACACATACAGCGCCTGGGATGGATTCGTCGCCGGCGCGGTCAAATGGGCGCGCAGTTCGGGTTCCGGGCCATTCTGCGTGATCGTGAGGCAATCCACCGGACATATGTCGATGCAGGCATCGCATTCGATGCACAGTTTCGCCGCGAACACGGTCTGCACGTCGCAGTTCAAGCAACGCTGCACTTCCAGAGCGGCCTCTTCGGCTGTGAATCCCAGCTCCACTTCGATGTTGATTTTCTTGAAGCGTTCGATGAGCCCGACGTGCGGCACCAAGCGCCGCTCCACGCCGTTGTATTCGTTCTTGTACGCCCACTCGTGCATGCCCATCTTGCGGCTGGACAGGCTCACGCCTCTGGCCAGGCGTTCCTCGATCGGTTCGTCATGGCAGAACTTATGAATCGATATGGCGGCTTGGTGGCCATGCTCCACCGACCAGATGATGTTCTTCGGGCCGAAAGCCGCATCGCCGCCGAAGAACACTTCCGAACGGGTCGATTGGAAGGTTATCGCGTTGACCTTGGGCACATTCCACTTGTCGAGTTCGATGCCGATTCCTTTCTCGATCCAAGGGAAGGCATTCTCTTGGCCGATGGCAAGAATGACATCATCGGCAGGGAAGAACACATCGCCCAACGAACGGGTCGCTTTGATGTCGCCGTTCTCGATGTCGTATTCCAGTTTTTCGAACATCATGCCGGTCAGCCGCCCGCCCTCGATGACGAAGGACTTGGGCGCGTGGTTGATGACGATTTCGACTTTCTCGGCCTCGGCATCCTCGAGCTCCCATTCGGAAGCCTTGAAGAACTGGCGCGGCTTGCGCGCCATGACCTTCACGTTCTTCGCGCCGAGCCGCAGGGAACTGCGGCAGCAATCCATGGCGGTATTGCCGACACCGATGATCAAAACCCGTTCGCCGACCTTGTCGATGTGGCCGAACGCGATGGATTCGAGCCAGGTAATCCCGATATGAATGCGGTCGGTATCGTGGCGGCCGGGCAGCTCGAGCTCCTTCCCCTTCGGTGCGCCCGAGCCCACGAACACGGCATCGAATTCTTCGGTATCGAGCAGCCGCTTCATGCTCTTGACGGGGGAATTCAGCTTAAGGTCGGCGCCCATATCGATGATGTAGCCGATTTCCTCATCGAGCACATTGGCCGGCAGCCTGAAAGCCGGAATGTTGGTGCGCATCAATCCGCCGGGCACCCCGTATTGCTCGAAAATCGTGACCTCATATCCCAGCGGCAGCAAGTCATTGGCGACGGTAAGCGATGCGGGACCCGCGCCGATGCAGGCAACGCGCTTGCCGTTTTTCTCGCGCGGCGCCTTGGGCAGGAGCGCGGTGATATCGTCTCGATTGTCCGCAGCGACACGCTTAAGCCTGCAGATGGCCACGGGTTTTTCTTCGATGCGGCCCCGGCGGCAGGCGGGCTCACAGGGACGGTCGCAAACCCTGCCTAAAATACCCGGGAAGACGTTGGATTCGCGATTCACCATGTATGCTTCGGTGAACTCGCCTTGCGCGATCAGGCGAATGTACTCAGGAACGTCGGTGTGCGCCGGACAGGCCCACTGGCAATCTACAACCCGATGGAAGTAATCAGGTTTTGAAGTATCGGTCGGCTCCATGTTACCTCGTGATTCTATCGCGAAAAAGCCATGGGTGAAGTATAGCGGTCAGGACTTGGGTTAAGGCGTGATACAGACGGCGGAAGATCAACCAGCGCACCGGCACGACCAGCCGTAGGGCGCCGCGGCAGCGCCTTGCGGGAGCGCGTGGGTGCCGGATAGACTAGGCGACTGGGGCGGAATTTTTGAATAAGCTATTGAAAATAATGGATATTTCTAGCGGCGGCGACACATGATCCTGATCCAAGGCCACCAAGCCACGTGCCCGCATTGTTGGGAATCCATTACCTTGACCCTTGATCTATCAGTTTCCGAGCAGTCTTATGTCGAGGACTGCCCGGTCTGCTGCAAGCCTTTGGTCGTGTCGTACACCGCGTCCAACGGCGAAGTTTCCGAATTCAACGTTGAAGCCTCCGATTGAAACCATCGCCCGATTCGCCATCCCGGGGCGGCTTCAAGATGTTGCGCATCCTCATCTTGCTGTTGGTGTTGTTGGGGGTCGCGCTATCCACCTGGCAGGACCGCTATCGCAGCACGCGCTGGCGTGAGCCGCTGTACGTCGCCATTTATCCCATTGCGGCCGACGACAGCACCGTCACGTCTCGCTATCTCGCCGCTCTCGACGCCGCTCGATTCGAGCCCATCCATCTGTTTTTCGTACGCGAGGCTGAGCGATATCGGTTGGGTGTCAGCGAGCCCGTCAAGATCAGGCTGAGAACACCGTTGCAGGATCAGCCTCCGCTGCGCGCGCCGTCGGCCGGCATTTTTGCGACCGCCCTTTGGAGCCTGAGGCTGCGCTACTGGGCGTGGCGCGCCGGCGGCCACGTGAAGGAACCGGAAGACATTCGCATTTTCGTGCTGTATCACGATCCCGCATTGACTCCCGTGGTACCGCATTCGTTGGGATTGACCAAAGGCCTGATCGGGGTGGTCTATGCATTCGCAGCGCCTGAAATGAATGGCGCGAACGATGTCGTGATCGCGCATGAATTGCTGCATACGCTGGGCGCCAGCGATAAATACGCGCCCGGCAACGACGCGCCGCGCTTTCCGGACGGCTACGGAGATCCCAACCAGGTGCCGCTCTATCCGCAACGTACCGCGGAACTGATGGCGGGACGGCGCATGCTCAGGGTCGATCAGTGGCAGCAAGCGGAGAGCTTGGACGAAGTGGTCATCGGACCTGCCAGCGCGCTCGAGATACGCTGGCCGGTGGCGAAAATCGATGCGCCCCGCCTTTCCGCCGATCGCTGAAAGCCTGTCTGATCCGCGTGAGCTAGCCCAACGCGTCGAGCACGGGGCCGTGCATATGCGCGTTACTCGCCAAGATGCTGGTTGATTTGAGCGTAATCGGCGCGCCGCTCAATTCCGTGCAGCGGCCTCCGGCCTCGGTGACGATCGCCACGCACGCAGCGATATCAAGAATATTGATGTCCGTTTCGATCACCGCATCGATTTTTCCGGCCGCCAACAAATGGTAGTGCAGAAAGTCGCCATAGCCGCGGATGCGGCTCGCCCGCGCAATCATTGCGCCATAACGGGCCCATTGCGGTCCGGTGGCGAGACTTTTCATGTTGCCGGAAGATAGCGCAGCGGCCTCGATGGTAGAGATTGTACTGACCGACACGGGTTTGGCGTTGAGAAAGGCGCCGCGCCCGCGCTCCGCGTACGCGACTTCGCCATAGATCGGCGCGCTCGACACACCCAGCACCAGCTCGCCATTGCGCATCAATGCTATTTGCGTCGAAAACATGGCGTATTCGCGTACGAAAGCCTTGGTCCCGTCGATGGGATCCACCAGCCACAGATATTCGGCATCCTCGCGCCGCGACCCGGTTTCCTCGCCATAAAAGCCGTGGGAGGGAAAGCGCGTCTCGATGATCTCGCGGATCGCCAATTCGCAGCGCACATCGGCTTCGGTGACCGGCGATTTGTCAGCCTTGATGCGGACTTCGATATTGTGCTGATACAGGGAGCGGGCGATGGCCGCGGCTTGGTCTGCCGCATCCAGCGCTGCTTGAAGTTCCGGTGAATGGTTCATAGAACGCCACCATACCAAACCTTGTGCTACCGTCGCATCTTCGGGGGCATCGTTGAATCATGGGTAACCGGCTCAGCAAAATTTATACGCGCACGGGCGATGATGGCAGCACGGGCCTCGGGGACGGAACTCGTGTCGCCAAAGAAAGCCTGCGCGTCGAGGCCTACGGCACCGTTGATGAAGCCAATAGTGCGCTGGGAGTGATCGTAAGCGCGCCCGGGCTGCCGCAGGAAATCAGGCGATGCTTGACTGCGATACAGCACGACTTGTTCGATCTCGGCGGTGAACTGTGCATTCCCGGCCATGTCATGATCGGGGCGGCGCATATCGACAGGCTGGAAAAGGAATTGGACGGTTTCAACGCGGGACTGCCCGCGCTCAAGGAGTTCATCCTGCCCGGCGGCGGCCAAGCCGCGTCCGCCTGTCATCTCGCCCGCGCCGTCACCCGGCGCGCGGAGCGGTGCTGCTGGTCGCTGGCGCGTGTCGAAAGCGTCTCACCCGAGGCGCTCAAGTATTTGAATCGGCTGTCGGACCTGTTATTCGTCGTTGCGCGAGTGCTGGCGCGCGGCGACGAGGGCGAAGTCGTTTGGCGCCGGACCGACGCGCCGCGAACTTGAAGGCCGTCCAGGAGCCCTAGGCCACACTGGCATGCGGCGTGTGGGAATGCAGCCATTCGGCGTGCCAACGTTCCAATTCCTCGATCGCCAGCGGCCTGCAAAACAGAAACCCTTGCACCTGATTCGCGTGCCGGGATTTGAGGTAGTGCCACTGCGCTTCGGTTTCCACCCCCTCCGCCACCGTGGCCAGCCCCAGACTCTTGGCCATCGCGATGATGGCGTCAACCAGCGGCGTTTTGCTGCCGCCCTTGGAGACGATGTCGCGCACGAATACCCGATCGATTTTGAGCGTGTCGATGGGAAAGTGCCGCAAGTAGGACAACGAGCTGTAGCCGGTACCAAAGTCGTCCAATGCGGTGGCGACCCCCAGATCCTTCAGTGATTTCACGGCCTTGCTCACCGCGGCGGAATATTCGATGAGAGCGCCCTCCGTGAATTCGAGTTCGATCATGCGCGGCTCGATCCCGGCCGAGTGGATGGCGCGCGATACGCGCTCCACCAAGCTGCCGTCACGAAACTGCACTCCCGAGACATTTACGGCCACCTGCCAACCGGGCCCTCCGGCGTCGCGCCAGCGGCGCGCCTGGGCGCAGGCTTCTCGCAATACCCAATCACCCATCTCCACGATGAGCCCGCTTTGCTCCGCGAGCGGAATGAACTCGTCAGGAGACACGAAGCCGCGTTGCGGGTGCCACCATCGCAGCAATGCCTCCACGGCCTCCACGCGCATGTCCTCGATCCCCAATCGCGGCTGATAATTCAAGGTGAACTCGCCGCGATCCAAAGCCTTGCGCAAGTCGGCTTCCATGGACAGGTGCTTGGCCGCCCGGGTGCTGATCGATTGCTTGAAGAACTCCAATCTACCGTGCCCCGCCTTCTTGCTGTGATGCATGGCGGCGTCCGCATTCTTGATCAATGCACCGGCGTCCAGCGCATCGCCGGGGTACATGCTCGCCCCGATGGTCGCCGACAGGGGTATTTCCTGCTGCGCAAATACGAACGGTCTGGCCAGCGCGAGTTGCACGCGCTGCGCCACGACTTGCACGCTGTCGATGGAGGATATGCCCGGAAGCGCCAGAGCGAATTCATCGCCCCCGGTGCGCGCCACCCAATCATTGATGTCGCTCAACGCGCCGTCGTCCTGCAAGGTCCGCTGAGTATCCCGCAGGCAATGCTGCAGCCGATGCGAAATCTCCTTGAGCAGGCTGTCGCCGATCGCCTGCCCTTGGGTGTCATTGATGCGCGAAAAATTATCGACGTCGAGCATCAGCACGGCAAGGCCGCGCTGTCGCGGGGCGGCCCACTCCACTTGCTGCTCCAGGATCTGCAGCAATCTTTGCCGGTTCGGCAGAGCGGTGAGGGGATCGTAGTAGGCAAGATAGCGGACTCGCGCCTCACTTTCGCGCAATTGATCCTGAGTCTGCTTGGCGCGCACCAGGAATTTGACGCGCTCCGCCAGCAACATCGGATTGATCCCTTTGGACGAGAAGTCGGTCGCGCCCGCATTGTAGGCGCGCTTCACCGACTCCATGTCATCGAGGCTGGTCTGCATCAAGATCGGCACGTGACGCGACTCCGGCAGCGCGCGCAGTGCGCGGCAGACATCGAAGCCGTTCATGCCCGGCATGACCACATCGAGAACCACGCAGTCCGCGGGATCCGAGTGAAACTGGCTCATCGCACTCTTGCCGTCTGCCGCCGTGATGACGCGAAAGCCCGCGACTTCCAACGCACTGCCCACCAGCAATCTCGCGCCGGGGTCATCGTCGACGACCAGCACGGTCGCCGCCGCATCGATCCGATTGTCGGTTTGATTCATTGATTTCTCTGTTAGGCCGCGCTCTCTGATCGCTCTTGCATCAGCGCGCTGCAAAAGTCCTGATATTCCCTGCGAATTCTGTGCAGCGTCCGCGCCGCCTTGGGTATGCCGCCCTCGCGCACCAGCGCTTCGCACTCCTTGATGAGAGTCGCAAGGCGCAGGCCGCCCAGGTTGGCCGTGCTGGACTTGAAGGAGTGCAGCGCTTCCTGCAGCACCTCGACCTGACCGCTTGCCCCCGCCAGCTCGATCGCGGTGATCAGCGGCGGAGAATGCTGCAAGTACAGCTCTATCATCGAATTGAGCAGTGCCGGCCGGGCGAGCGCCGCGATGTTGCGCAGCACGCCGGCGTCGATCAGCGGCAACCGCGAGCCCTCGCGATTGCCCTGCTCCGGCAGCAAGGGCAACGCCAGCCAGCGCTTCAACAAAGCCGCCAATTGCTGCTGCGAAAAAGGTTTGCTCAGGAAATCGTCCATGCCGGCGGCAAGATATCGTTCGCGGTCTCCTTCCATGGCGTTTGCCGTCAGCGCAATGATCGGCAGCCGCGCGCCGCCGGCATTCTGTTCTCGTCGGCGCAGTTCGGCGGTCGCCGCCAGGCCGTCCATGACCGGCATGTTGCAGTCCATCAGCACGGCATCGAAGGCGTGGTTGTTGATCGCTTCGAGCGCCAACCGGCCGTTCTCCGCCGCATGCGCCACGCAGCCCAGGGTTTCCAGCATGCCGACGGCGACTTCGCGGTTCACCGGATTGTCTTCGACCAGGAGAATCTTCGGCACAAAGGCCCTGGCGGTGGCGGCCGGCACCGCCCGTATGGCCGTGTCCTCCAAATTAGACTCCGGCGCCGCGGTCACCGCGCGGGTCACGCAATTCAAGAGTTGCGAGCGGCGCAGAGGCTTGGCCAGGATCGCGGCGAACAACTGCACGGTGTCGGAATTGCTCTCGTAGGTGTCGCGGGTGGTGAGCATGACGAGACGCATGGCCGCAAGGCGCGGATCCTTACGAATGCGTTTTGCCAGCTCGATGCCGTCCATCCCGGGCATTTGGTCGTCCAGCAGCGCAAAATCGAATCGTGCACCTGCCGGCGTGGCGAGCACGGCTAGCGCATCGATGCTTGATTCTTTCGCCACGACCTCGACGCCCCACGACGTCAAATGCTGCGTAAGAATGTCGCGATTGCTGGTGTTGTCGTCCACGATCAGGGCGTGCAAACCGACCAGTCTCATTCGCGGCAGGCGTGTAAAAGTCGGGGTCGCTTCGGCGATCGGTTCGAGCCGTACTTCAAACCAAAAAACCGATCCGCGCCCCACCACGCTGTCGACGCCGATCCGGCCTCCCATCAATGTCGCCAGCTCACGGCAGATGGCAAGTCCCAATCCCGTGCCGCCGTATTTTCGCGTGGTGAAGGAATCAGCTTGACTGAATGCGTTGAAGATGTCCGCCTGGGCTTCCTGCGAGATGCCGATCCCGGTGTCGATCACTTCGAAGCGCAGAAGATTCTCGTTGCCGATGACCTTGACGCGCACGATGACTTCGCCCGCGTCCGTGAACTTGATGGCGTTGCCCACCAGATTGATCAGTATCTGGCGCAACCGCATGGGGTCGCTGCGCACTTTCGCAGGTACATCCAGGCCGACGTCGCAGGCCAGTTCGAGTCCCTTGGCATAGGCGCGCGAGGCGCAAACCTCGATGGCTTGTTCCACCGTTTCCCGCAGCCCGAATTCGATGCATTCCAAATCCAGCTTGCCGGCCTCGACCTTCGAGAAATCCAAAATGTCGTTGATGATCTGCAGCAGCACCGCGGCGGACTGAGAGATGGTTTTTGAAAGGTGTCGTTGCCGCGGTGTCAGCTCCGTCGCCTGCAGCAACTCCGACATACCCATCACACCATTCATGGGCGTTCGGATTTCGTGGCTCATGCGCGCGAGAAATTCGCTCTTGGCGTTGCTGGCACGCTCCGCAGCCTCTTTGGCGCCCGTGGCTTGGTCGATGGCCACTCGCAATTCGCGATTGGCACTGCCCAAATTCTCGGTTCGCTCGGCGACCTGCTGCTCGAGAAATTGGCGATATTTCTCCAGGCGCGAATCGCGATGCCGGATCTGCCCGAGCATCTGGTTGAATCCGTCGATGAGGGATCCGATCTCGTCTTCCGAACTGCGCTCGACCCGCAGAGTGTAATCCTCCTCGGTGGAGACCTTTTGCATGGTCTGCGCCAAATTGACGATGGGTCCCGAGATCTGCTTCTGAAGCCGGGCGGCCAGCCAATACGACGTCAAGATGGCAGCCGCGATCGCTGCCAGGCTGATCAAGGCGTAGGCGCGCCAATCAGCATAAAGCGCGGCGAGCGGAACGAGAATATGCACATTTCCAAGCGTTGCGCCGTCGTGTACGGCGGGAACCGTGATTTGGAATCGACCGTGACGAACCACTGCAGGCCCCTTGCCGGCATTCAACGTCACACGGTTGGTGGCACGATCGTAAGTTGCGATTTTTTTCCCGTCGGGCAGATAAATTTCGGCGACGTCCACCATGGGCTCATCGTGAAGCGCATCCAAGGCATTGATCGCCGCAACGGTGTCGCCGCGGTTCAGCGCCTCAATGCTGCCTACCCCGGCCGCGCGTGCGATGCCCGCGGCACGCTGCTGCATATCTGCGCGCACATGCAGCAAATTCGTCGCCACATGCATGAGCATTGCAATCGCGAAGGCGGCCATGGCGGGAACCGTGATGACCACACGCAGCTTGCGCTCGATTGGGAGGTCTGCAAACCAACGAAACAATAGCCCTCCCCTCACCGTCTTGACGTGAATTACAACTCACCCAATTGTCGGCTTTTCAGGGGAAATCTGCTGGAATTGAACG
>Ga0210406_10002220_pt1 | contig 22553 bp, 19 predicted proteins | sample IncBWC30MmetaG_FD_155454 | JGI IMG/M metagenome (GOLD analysis project Ga0210406, IMG submission 155454) | Forest soil microbial communities from Barre Woods Harvard Forest LTER site, Petersham, Massachusetts, United States - Inc-BW-C-30-M | ecosystem: Environmental > Terrestrial > Soil >...
AAAAACCATCGTCGATGCGGACAAGAACGATGCGACAGATCCCGAGGCCAAAGATAAAGGCGCGGTTGCTGAGCTCGACTCCCCCGAGATCGAACGTGGGAACACTAAGCCGGCCAGAGTCAGCACAATTTCGAGTACGCCTCCGCCCTCCGACCGCACCAAGAGCGGCACTGCCAGAAACAAGCGCAAAACCGCAACCACCGACTTGGACATCCACGAAGCCCAGCCGACAGCGAGCGGTGACCGTTCTCTGACTCGGGTGCTCGGCCTGAAGATCGGAAAAATCGTTATCGATCCCGGCCACGGAGGCCATGATACCGGCACGATCGGTCCCAATGGTTTGGAGGAAAAGGATCTGGTTCTCGATGTAAGCCGCCGGCTGGGCAGGCTGCTGCAGACCCGGCTCGGCGCCGAAGTGATTTATACACGCAAGGACGACACTTTCATCCCTCTCGAAACGCGCACCGCGATCGCGAATCAGGAAGCTGCAGATCTTTTTGTTTCCGTCCACGCCAACTCAAGCCACGACCCGGACGCACGGGGAGTGGAAACCTACTACTTGAATTTCACCTCGTCGCCCGAGGCGCTTGAAGTTGCAGCGCGAGAAAACGCGGTGTCGGAAAAATCGATTCACGAACTGCAGGATCTGGTAAAAAAGATCGCCCTGAAGGAGAAGATCGAAGAGTCGCAGGAGTTTGCTTCCGACGTACAACACTCTCTACATAGCGGCCTCGCCGCGAAGAACCCCGGTGTGCGCGACCGTGGCGTGAAAAAGGCTCCGTTCATCGTGCTCATCGGAGCTAATATGCCGTCGATCCTGGCGGAAATTTCGTTCGTCAGTAATCCAGGTGACGAACGGCGCCTGGAGACAGCCGATTACCGCCAGAAGATTGCGGAGTCACTCTACCGCGGCATTGCCAAATATGTCAGCGGGCTGAGCGGAGTCAAAGTCGCCAGCAAGATCGACAAAGGCGAGGGACAGTAAACCGAGACACTGCAAGCAACGTTTCGACAGCGTTATTTTTCCTCTGTGGAGACGTAGCTTGCTAACGTCTCAAGCTTTCAACAGGCCTGCCCTGCACAGCAAACCGGACTTTCACGGTTTTGATCTCATACGGCCTCGTATGCAGCGTGACCGTATCATTATGCATGGCAAGAGGAGCACTCTCTCGCTCCATCAGATCGGTTTCTGACGCGGACTGCGCTCCCGGCGGAAGTTGGATGTTCACATTCGCTTCTTTCCCTTCCCACTCATAAAAGCGCAGGACCAGAGACTGATCGTCTTCCGACTTCTTGATCGCGGTCAGCACCACATTGTCCGGTTCAACATGCACGAAAGAATGTTCGGCCGGAAGTGTTCCTTCATGTTTGTGTGCTTGTACAGAGGTCAGTTGGTAATTCAACTCGTAGCCACGGCGCACGGTCTGAGCGTCCCGCCAACTTCCTCCGTGCGGATACAACGAGTAAGTGAATTCGTGATGACCTTCGTCAGCATGCGGATCGGGCCACTCCGGCGAGCGCAAGAGCGACAGACGAAGTACATTGCCCTTCACATCGTATCCGTACTTGCTGTCGTTCAGCAGGCTGAACCCGTGTTTCGCGTCAGAGAGATCGGCCCAGCGCTGCGCCGGGACTTCGAATTTCGCTTCTTCGGCCGGAGTGTTTCGAGTAGTCGGACGTTCTATGGAGCCGTAGGGAATTTCGAAAGTAGCCTTGTCGCTGTGCGCACTCAAGGGGAATGCCACCTTCAGCAAAATGTGTTTCTCATGCCAGTCCGCCTGCATCTTCACATCGATCCGAGGCACTCCGGCGTACACGGTGATGTCTTGGACGAACGTGGAATTCTGAAAATGCTTCTTGACACGGATGACAGCGCGGAGTGGCCCACCCTCAATTAGTTTTACTTCGTCGGCTTTATCCATATCCCAATGTTGTTTCTCGAAATCGGCATCGATGTTCCACGCATCCCATCGTTTGGGCTTGTCGTGGAAAGCCTGCAAGAGATTCCCACAGGTGGAAGTCCTCGGGCCGCCCGTATCGGTTTCCGAGGGAGCCAGCGCTTCCGTTTGGTTTCGAAGATCCGAGAGACTGTTGATGCATCCGGTTTGGGCATCGATTTTGATTTGGACATACGCATTTTTAAGTGTCCCCCCGGAAACCCGGACGGCATGGGCATTTGTCGCAAGGCTGCCAGTCTTCGCGGCCCGCACAAAATAAGTCCGGTAGCCCAGCGCCGGTGTCTCCGCAAGAATGAGCAGATGCGCGCGGTTCGTGGATGAGTCCAGCGCAAGCAATTGGGATTCAACTCGGCGGCCTGCGGCGTCGATGACTTCTATCTGTTCAGCCCGGCCAGGAAGTTGTACCTCGACCTCGACTGCCTCGGTTCGCGGCCAGGACAGAGAATTGAAAACCACAACTGGCACGCCATCTCCTTTTGTGTTGATGTGAGCCAGGATTTCGTCGAGCGCGCCGTTCGCAACTTCCTTCGCTGAGCGGGCAACCTCTTCCAGGTTTCGCTTGGCGTCGAGATAGTTCACGGCGATTCCGGAGCCGGGCATGACATCGTGAAAATGATCGAACAGCAGATTCTTCCAGGCGAACGCAAGTTGATCTTGCGCATACGGACGATCGAAAAGAGAAGCTATCGACGCAAACTTCTCCGCATCAAGCATGAGTTCCTCATCATGCCGGATGCGCTGTTTCGTGTCCGCTTGTGAAGTGTAGACGCCGCGGTGGTATTCGAAATACAGTTCGTCCTTCCACGTGGGCACTTTGAGGTTTGGAAGCTCATGGTTCAGGCCGGCGAAGAATTCTTTTGCCGTGCTGAAATCAATCTTCGGAAAGACTGTATTGGGGTCGCGAAGACGATTCGCCTGGTCCAGCATGGTCCGAGTCGGACCGCCGCCATGGTCGCCGATTCCGTACAAGTAAAGCATCTGCGGCGAACCGGTGCCTTGGTTTCCATAAATCAGCGGTGCGTACACGGACAGATCTTTTGTCATCTGTTCAGGCTCGAAATCATTGGCGTACTCGTGCGGGAAATAGGTTAGGAGACGGCTCCCATCGGGCGCTTCCCACCAGAACAGCCGGTAAGGAAACTTGGTGTAATCCGTGGCCCACAGCAGTTTGCTGGTCACGAAATAATCGATGCCGGACTTTTTGTAGATCTGTGGAAGCTGCCAGTTGTATCCAAAAGAGTCCGGGTTCCAACCGATCTTGATATCAGCGCCAAAGTTCTTTTGAAAATATCGTTTGCCGACCAGAATCTGGCGCACCAGCGACTCGCCGTCCGGCATATTCAGATCGGGCTCGACCCACATGCCCCCGATGACCTCCCAGCGCCCCTCTTTCACCCGCTGCTTGATTTGCTCAAACATGTCGGGATATTTCTCCTGCATCCATTCATAAGTCCGTGCCGCGGACATAGTGAACTTGAAATCCGGATACTCCCGCATTAAATCCAGAACGCTTTGGAACGTGTTGCGCACCACCTCGACCGTTTCCGTCCACGGCCATAGCCACGCCATATCAATGTGAGAGTTTCCGACGGCACGAACCGTGAATTGTTTGAACCACGCATTCAACGGTTGCAGGTTGCTTCGCGCCTGGCGCAGCGATGCGTCGAAGCCCGCCTGGTCATTCTTGTCGAGCGGTGAAAAATCGATAGCTTTGACCGCCGCATCGAGCTGCTGCTGCCGGTCCGAGCGACCCTCCTCGTAGGCCGCAATCATCGGGCGCGCTGCCAGGATTTCCATTCGCAACATCGCCGGATCTGGCCGGCTGGCGGGTTCAATGCTCAACTGAGCATGATGAAATAGCGTCTCGACCTCCGGCGCATCGATGCGCACCGCGATCAAAAATTTCTGTCCCGGCTGCGCCTTCTCCGTCAGCGGAATCGGCTGCTGCATGTCGTCATCGCCTCGCGACACGAGCCCGCCATTCGAAAATACCGCGATCGTGACCGGGCCCTTGTTGTTCCACGCAAAATCGAATCGGAAGTCCAACTTGACGCGTGAGCCCTGCACCGCGTAACCGTTGATCTTCTCCGGAATCTCGACCCAGCGGCGGAGCACGCGCGCCCCCGTCGACCATTTGTCGCCCGCTCTTACGGTTTCCCAACCGGAATCATCTAAAGATGAATCCTCGGGATGTGGAACGTCGGCGTGAAATCGCCATTCGGACAGTGGCACGTTGGTGAGCGATTCGAGGCGGTCCAAAGCTGGCTGGTAGGGATCAGACGTCTTCGCGCTTGGAACTGGTTGTTGCGCAGAGGCTAAGCTCGCAATCACGAGTGCGAGCAGTGCATACACGATCCATCGCTTCACCGGCATTCCTCCTTCATTGATTCGGCGGGATAAGCGAATGAATAGGGTACTCGCCCTGACTACGACTTGCCAGTCCTGGCGGTTCTAGCCCCCGGCAATTGCACCTATGATGAGAAAGGGCTCCCTCCCGGACGCGACCGCATCGGGCAGCGGAGCATCCGGCGATCCGTGCGAGAGATCCTCCTCGCAGGCAAAAAACCTCAGGAATGGGCGCCGTTGTTGGGTATCGTGGTCACGGATCGTCCCACGCAGCATGGGATAGCGCGCTTCGATTGCATTGAGGACCGAGCGCTGCGTGACCGGACTCTCGACCTCGATGGTCAACTCGGCACCGACGTGCGCCAAGGTTCGCAAATGTTGCGGAAGCATGACTCGGATCATGTGCGGACTCATCTTAAGTAGAAGCTCCATACCACCCGCGCTGGTCTTCAGCTAGAATAAACGAACGGCTTCCCCTTCGGATGTGACGGGCAATCCATCAGGAAGGAGATACTGCTGTGAACAGCGAATTTTTCTTCGAACCAAGCAGCAAGCGTCGCAAAGGATTCCCGTCCGAGACGAGAGTCAAGCGCGGCTTTCCGCGTGGTTCATAGCGAGAAAGAGCTCTTCGAGAAGCTGGGCAGGAATGACCTCTGTCCATGCGGCTCCGGCCGTAGGTTTCAAGAAGTGCTGTATGCCAACGGGACAGTACGACGGCTCACGACGTAAACATTATCAGCGGTAACTGGCAAAGGGCACAGATGAAATCTGTGCCCTTTTGAGTTCATTGGGTTTCGCCTCGTCATGCCAGCGTTTGCACCTCGACCGAAAGCACAGCCGGAAGATCTCGGACAATGGGGTTCCAACTATCCCCAGCATCGGCTGAGGCGTACACTTGGCCGCCGCTGGTGCCGAAATAGATGCCGCATTTGTCGAGTGAATCAACGGCCATCGCGTCGCGCAGCACGTTCACGTAGCAGTCTTTTTGTGGCAGACCTGTGGTGAGCGCCTCCCACTCGTTTCCGCCGGTCCGGCTGCGGTAGACGCGCAGTTTGCCCTCGTGCACGTAATGCTCCGAATCGCTTTTGATCGGGACGACGTAAATTGTCTCCGGCTCATGCGCGTGAACATCGATTACGAAACCAAAGTCGGTCGGCAGGTTTCCGCTAACTTCTACCCACTGGTCGCCCGCGTTATCGCTGCGCATGACGTCCCAATGCTTCTGCATGAACAGCACGCCCGGCCGCTTGGGATGCATTGCCACGTGGTGAACGCAATGTCCGATTTCAGCGGTAGGATCAGGGATGTATTGCGAACGCAGTCCCTGATTGATTGGCTTCCATGACTTGCCGCCGTCATCTGTACGAAAAGCGCCCGCGGCTGAGATCGCGATGAACATTCGCTGCGGATTGCTCGGATCCAAAATGACGGTGTGCAGACACATCCCGCCCGCGCCGGGCTGCCACTTCGGTCCGGTGCCGTGGCCGCGCAGTCCGGGGAGTTCTTTCCAGTTCTTCCCCCCATCGGTCGAACGGAACAGTGCGGCGTCCTCCACTCCGGCGTAGACGGTATCGGGATCCTGGAGCGACGGCTCCAAATGCCAGACTCGCTTGAATTCCCAAGGGTGCTGCGTGCCATCGTAAAACTGATGAGTAGTGAGCGGTGCGGCAGAGGTGTCGTATGCGAATTTATTGCTGTCGGTTTTGGGCGGCCCCGGTGTAGGAGCTTCTCCGGGAGGTGTCCCCGGCTGGTGCCATGTTTCGCCTCCGTCGTCGGAGCGCTGAAGGATCTGTCCGAACCAGCCGCTGGTTTGCGACGCATACAGCCGATTGGGATCAGCGGACGAGCCCTTCATGTGATAAATTTCCCAGCCCGCAAAATGAGGGCCGCTGACGTCCCATTTTTCGCGCTTACCGTCCGACGTCAGGACGAATGCACCTTTCCTAGTGCCCACCAATACTCGTACTTGGCTCATCCCTAGCTTCCTTTCTTTCGCAGAATTGCACAACTAAGATTGTGCGCGGTCTTACATTACCGACGCAGCTGTGCCATCCGACCACATGCCGGTGGGCATCAGGAACATATCGATCGGTTCCGGGTTGCCTTTGTACGATGGAGCCAGTAAGAGCGGAGATCCTGGGAACGGTTCCGACACTTCATTTGAGGAGTCCACGACATTTGCGCCCCACACCGTACCGAGCGGCATGTAGAACATCAGATGGGCCATGTTATGCCCGCCCTTATCAGTTAGGTACGCATCCTTGGACATCATGTAGCTCATCGCCCCAGCTTCGAGGGTCGGCAACTCCTTTTTCTCGATCGCGGCCTTGAGACTCTCCTTGACTTCTTCTTTCGATTTTCCAGCCAATACCAATTTTGTCCTCATCACGGTGATCGGCAGCACCGTCCGAGCTGCGGGTGGATTTAAGCAAATCGGACTGCGATTCTTAGGATTCCAAAACTCGGGACTGTCGAATGGATTCATCCACGCGCGTTCTACCATGCAGACAAAGCCGCTCTTGCCTTCGACCGCCGTTTCATAGCCGTGCGGCCCCAGGACCACAACTTTCGCATCACGGGAAATGGACGCCGGAGCCGCGCTCCGCGCCAGGGCTATCTCGGCGCTTCGATCCGCCATCAAGTACTGGTCAAGCGGGGCCATACTCGGATAGGGTGTTGTGGCATCCAGCGCTCGCGCCTGCCATGTCCCTGGCACGACAGCCAGGGCGAAGACTGCCAATGCGATCGTCTTTGCCACTCTCCTGTTCATTGATCGCTCCTGAAGTACGGGATTCGAAATTCGAACCTGCGCCGTCGGAAGCATCCGTTGGCGCAGGCTCGATTGCTGTCAGTCTCGCTGCTTCTTGATCTACGCGGCCTTTTGCATCTGGCCACGCATTTGCTTCATGAACTCGCGCATTTTGGCGATGTGCCCGGGTGCGCGCTTGTCCATCCAGGCCTCAAAGCGCTGCGCGGCCTTTTCCAGATGCGCAAGGAACTGCTTATTCGCCCATTGTTCCCGTCCTTCGGCGATCGTTGGCTTGATCCGTTCCCAGACCCCGAAGAATTCACCGCTGGTTTCAAAGAACAGATCCTCGTGAAGCAGGCCATAGTTCAGCAAAGCGCAGGTCTGCTCCCAGTAGCTGGCCACCATCATGAAGTTGGTTCCGCCTTCTGTTCCGGGCGCTGCAACTCGCATCGCGTCGGGCCAGGTGTCGGCGAAGTAGCTCTTGAAGAACCAGTCGCGGGCCTGCCGAAGCCGGGCCTCACGGCGCTGTTCGAAGACCTGCATGTGAAGTTGTGCTTGTTCGTGTGTGGGTTTTGATTCCATCGTCTTATCTCCTTTTATGTGTTCATTCGTTTTGGTGAATTGATTATGTTGACTTCGTTTTTTCAGTTTCAGCTCAAATAGGCGCCGCTTGCAGCGCAGTTGATCATCCAGGAGATTCCGAACTGCTAGTGTCCTCCTTACGCAATGAATGATCAAGCAGCTGACACCGGCTTTCACCAGCTGTTCTCTAAGCGTCGAGCACACTACGCCACTGGCAAGCCTGGGATCTCCAGCACCGGCCGAATCTCCACGGTGCCCTTGCGTGCTCCTGGAATGCGTCCGGCAATGTCAATTGCCTCGTCGAGATTCTTGGCGTCGACCATGAAGAAGCCGCCTAACTGTTCGCGCGTTTCCGCGAACGGGCCGTCGGTGATGAGTCGCTTGCCGTCGCGAACCTGGACGCTGGTTGCCGTCGACACCGGCTGCAGCGGGGAGGTCGCCAGAAACTGCCCATTCGACTTGAGCGTGTGCGCAAACTGTGTCGACTCCTTGTAACAGTACTCGCGCTCGCTCTCAGTCCAGGCCTGCTCGTCGCCATAAATCAGCAACATGTACTTCATTTGTGTGCCTCCATGGGTAAGTCGAACGGAAAGGGCGTAAATCGACACCCCATCCGAAAAATTTTACAATCAGATATGTCGCTCGATGCCACCGCAGCCGTCGAAACAGTTTACCGCTCCGACTGGGGCCGGATCGTGGCCACTCTGATTGGCCTCATCGGCGACTTCGACCTGGCGGAAGAGTCTGCGCAGGAAGCGTTTGCCGCGGCCGTGGACCAATGGCGGGTCTCGGGCGTCCCTGAGTTTCCCCGCGCGTGGATCATCCAGACAGCTAAGCACAAGGCCATCGATCGCATCCGGCGCAATGCACGGTTCGAGGAAAAACTTGAATCATACGCCATCTCTGGCTTGGTCCGCACCGTCGAAGAGCCGGATTACGATACCAGCGAAATTCCCGACGATCGCCTTCGCTTGATCTTCACCTGTTGCCACCCGGCGCTCGCCTCGGAAGCGCAAGTAGCGTTGACCCTCCGCACCTTATGCGGCCTTGAAACAGACGAAATCGCCCGGGCGTTTCTGGTCCCTCCGGCGACTATGGCGCAGCGTCTGGTGCGCGCCAAGCGCAAGATCCGTGACGCCGGTATCCCATATAGCGTGCCCGAAACCAACGACATGGCTGCTCGCCTCGACGCCGTGCTGACCGTGATCTATCTCGTCTTCAACGAAGGCTATGCGGCCACTCGGGTCGGACCGCTGGTGAGGACCGATCTTTGCGCAGAAGCCATCCGCCTGGGTCGTCTGGTGAGATCGCTGATCAAACCGCAGCCTCCGCCTGAAGCGACGGCACTCCTCGCCCTGATGCTACTTCACGATGCACGGCGCGCTGCCCGAATGGATGATGCCGGCGACCTCGTGATTCTAGAAGAGCAGGATCGCAGCCGCTGGGATCAACAGCAGATTGCCGAGGCGCTGCCGCTCGTCCAGGAGGCCTTGCGTGGCAGGCCCAGTCCGTTCGCCCTGCAAGCGGCGATCGCGGCTGTGCATTGTCAAGCGGCACAAGCCGAAGATACAGATTGGCGCCAGATCGTCCGCCTTTATGATCTCCTCGAGCGCTTACAGCCGTCTCCCGTCGTGTCGCTGAACCGCGCAGTAGCCGTGGCAATGGCGGACGGTCCCGCGCCGGGTCTCGCTCTGATCGACGCACTGACTACCGACGACCTCGCCAATTATCACCTGCTGCATGCCGCGCGTGCCGATCTGCTGCGCCGACTTGGGTCTCCAGTCGAAGCAGCGCAGAGCTACCGGAGAGCGCTCGCGCTGGTTACGAACGACAGTGAGCGCCGATTTCTCGAACGGCGACTAAAGGAAGTCGAGTCCGCGGCAGCGCAGCACGCATCCGCTGACGGAAGTTGACCCTCTCGACCCGCAGAAAATTGACAATCGCAGCATTCCTCTGGTTGTATCGAAGACGCGCGCGAAGGACTTTGAAATGGTGGCTGGGATTCGGACCCTCGACTTACGCAAAATCTACACTTCGCCGCCTCCTCTCGCCTCCGGCGGCGGCTTCGGAGTTGCTGCATCGCGGGGCAAGCGGAACAAGCAACCCAAAGCGGAGATCGTCGCTCTCGACGGCCTCTCTCTTCAGATCTTCCCTGGAGAGGTCTTCGGTCTGCTGGGACCAAACGGCGCGGGCAAGTCAACGACGGTAGGAATTCTCACCACTCGCGTATGGCCGACAGGCGGCCAAGCGTGGATTGGCGAACATGACGTCTGGGCGGAACAGGTCGCGGTTAAGCGGCTGATTGGAGTGGTTCCACAGCGTCCCAATCTCGACTTTTCTCTCACCGCCCGCGAAATCCTGCTCTTCCATGGCGCTTATTTTGGCCTCGACTCCCGGCTGCGAGCCGAGCGCGCAGACGCGCTGCTGGATCGCTTCAAACTACGCGACCGAGCCGATCAGTTGGTTCGCGGATTCTCCGGCGGAATGATGCAGCGTCTCTCGATTGCACGCGCCATGATGCACGACCCCCAGGTCCTTTTCCTCGACGAACCCAGTGCCGGCCTCGACCCGCAGACGCGACTGCTTCTCTGGGAAATCATTCGGGAATACAACCAGGGCGGCAAAACCATCCTTTTGACAACACACAATATGGAAGAGGCGGACGCCCTCTGCCAGCGTCTGGCCATCATCGATCACGGACGCAACATCGCGTTAGGCACGCCCGGCGAGTTGAAGAAGTCCGTCCCGGGCGGGTATCTGCTACGTGTTCGCTTCGGCCATCACTCCTCGGAATTGCTGGAGCGACTGCAAACTCTAGCGGGTGTGAGGGAGGTGCGCGCGAACAACGACGACTCGGCCGACGTCTACGCCGATCGTGGAGGTTCGCTGGTTTCTGAGATCGCCAGTCTTAGCTCCGGTGCTGGCGTCGAATTGTGCGACGTGCATATTTCCGAGCCCAGCCTGGAAAACCTTTTTCTCCATCATACCGGAAGGAGTTTACGCGAATGAACTGGAAGACTTTTCTGGCGTTGCTGGCGCGCGATGCTCATGTCGCTCGCCGCAACCTGGTCCCCTTGATCCTGCAGACGTTCCTGCAACCGATGATGTTCGTCTTCATCTTCGGGCGAGTGATGGTGAGCAGCGGCTACATGCCCCCCGCATACAAGAGCTTGCTCTTGCCCGGGATCATGGCGATCAGCATGGTGTTCACGGGAGTCTGGGCAGTCGCGATGCCGTTGATCGGTGAGTTTCAGTTCACTCGCGAGATCGAAGACCGCCTGCTCGCGCCGATAGAAATCTCATGGCTGGCAATCGAGAAAGTATTCGCCGGCACCTTGCAAGCACTGTTCGCTGGCCTGGTCGTGATCCCGGCAGCGTGGTTGCTGCTGCGGCCGGGAGTGGAGTTGAACCTGCGCTCTCCACTAAGCTTTGCCTGCGTTACGCTCCTAGTTGCTCTTTTCTCGGCGTGCGGCGGTCTCGCCCTCGGCTGCAGCATCGATCAGAATCACATCGGTCTGATGTTCAGCATGGTCTTGACCCCAATGATCTTTTTCGGCTGCACCTATTACCCCTGGAGCGCTTTAGGACACTTTCCCATCCTCCAGAAGGTCGTCCTGGTGAATCCCCTCGTTTATGCGAGCGAAGGCCTCCGAGGTACGCTCGTACCCCAGTACCCGCATCTTCCAGTCGTAGCTGTCTTTATCGCGTTGACCCTCTTTGACGCCCTGTTTCTGGGAGCCGGGCTTCTCCAGTTCCGCCGAAAGGCCATCAGTTAGGACGGAAAAGGCCACTTTTCGCGGGCCCTTTCCAACGGCCCGAGGGACAAGTTGTCCCCTTTCGCAGCCGACAAACCATCGCCCCTATTTTCATAGACATACGCCACGATTGTCCCAGCTCAGAGGACAATCTGTCCCCATTGAATCGCTCCCGATATAGAGCTAACTATCTGATTCTAAGATGCTTGTATCCGGACGACCTTTGGTAGTCCATCTGCATTAACAGTACCGGAAGAAGTTCAATTTGTGAGGAGTGTTCTGTGCTAATGAAGAACCAAATCGGATGGCTGGCTCTACTTACGGCGCTAGTCTACGAAGTCGTCCAAGTGATTCCCCCTAGGGTTTTTAACCACGCTGTCTCCTTCATAGCCTCGGCAGTTTGGGGCAGCTGACAGCATGACAAGTCATGGGAGTGATTGGAGCGACCCATCAATGAAGCCACGAAGACTATCTAGCGAGAAATGGAAGGGGATCGGGAAGGCGCTTTCGCGTCTTGCAATTCCGCTCCTCTTCGTCACGGCGAGCTTTGCAGTCTCGCCGCCACAACCGCGCGATCCGTCCGGTGTAACTCATAGCGGGAAGGTCGCCAAAGACTTCGACCGTCGCCACCCGAACGCAATGGTGGACGTGATCGTGCAGTTCAAGGTTACGCCGCGAGCGGCGCACTACCGCAGAATGTCATCGCGGGGTGCGATGGTCAAAAACAGACTTCACAGCATCAAGGGTGCGACTTTCAGACTTCCGGTTTCCGCTCTGGCGCAACTGGAGAAGGATCCTGATGTTCTGTACGTCTCACCGGATCGCAAAGTAACTCTAAGAAGCAGCTACGAGAGCTTCGCTTCAGCAGTCGAATCCGACGTAGCCGCCCAGCAATACGGCCTCGACGGCACCGGCATCGGAGTTGCGGTGATCGACAGCGGCATTGCCGATCACAAGGACTTTCGCAACGCCAGCGGCACTCGCGTGGTGCATAGCGAAAGCTTTGTCGTAGGAAATACCTCCGCCGTCGATGCCTACGGACACGGCACCCACGTCAGCGGCATCATCGGTGGCAACGGCTCAGCCTCGGGCAGCGGATCCGGTTATTCCGCAACCATCGTGGGCATGGCTCCGAACGTGAACATCATCAACCTTCGCGTTCTTGATCAAAACGGCGGCGGCACCGACAGTCAGGTGATCGCGGCGATTCAGCGAGCCATCCAGCTCAAGACCCAATACAACATCCGGGTCATCAATCTTTCGCTGGGACGGCCGGTATTCGAAAGCTACACCCTCGATCCTCTCTGCCAGGCAGTGGAACAAGCGTGGCAAGCCGGGATCGTGGTCGTCGTAGCTGCCGGAAATTCCGGACGCGACAATTCCATGCACACCCACGGTTTCGCCACCATCGGCGCCCCGGGCAACGATCCGGCCGTCATCACGGTGGGCGCGACCCGAACCATGGGAACGGCCACCCGGGTAGACGATGCAATCGCAAGCTACAGCTCCAAGGGGCCGACCTTGATCGACCACATCGTCAAGCCCGACGTGGTGGCTCCCGGCAACCGCGTTGGCTCCTTGCTGGTCAAGAACAGCACGCTCGACCTCTCTGACCCGAGTCTCGAGATCGCACCGAACGGAACCTGCTCTCCGGCCTGCACCACTCAGTATTTCCGGCTGAGCGGGACCAGCATGTCGACACCAGTCGTCAGCGGCGCGGTGGCGCTCATGCTGCAAAAGGATCCGACGCTGACACCGGATACGGTGAAAGCTCGCATCATGAAGACGGCGTGGAAAGGATTCGGAGTCTACAGCAACTCCTACGACGTCTTCAATACCCGCTACGACAACGAGTATGACCTTTTCACTTACGGTGCAGGGTACCTTGACGTTGACGGGGCATTGGCAAGCACCGATGTCGCCAACGGCGTGGCTCTGTCTCCGACGGCTAGCTTCGATCCAGTAGCCAAAACCGTCACCATCGTCAACACTAATTCCGTAACCTGGGGCACTTCAGTGGTATGGGGCAACTCCGTCGTGTGGGGCAACTCCGTCATCTGGGGCAACTGCACAGTAAGCGCCAACTCGGTGGTCTGGGGTAACTCCGTCGTATGGGGCAATACCGTGGACCAGGGTTTCAGTGTGGTCTGGGGTAACAGCGTAATCTGGGGCACATCGACAGCAACTTCGGCCTTCAGTGACGGCCAGGACGGGGAGAACTAGCCATGACACAACTATCGACAAAAACCAAAGTACTTGTCGGGCTGGTGGTTTTCTTCGGCATCGGGATTCTTCTTCAGGTGCCGTTCACTTGGGGTCACCCAGCCTACGGACGATTCGCCGGGACCTTCTTAGTCGCCCTCTTCGCAGCGCGGCTGAAAGTCTCGCTACCAAAGCTCACGGGATCGATGTCAGTGAACCTGCCGTTCATCCTGCTCGCTCTGAGCGAACTTAGCCTGGCCGAAGCTCTTCTGATCACCGGCGCATCCACCCTGGTGCAGTGCCTGTGGTCCGAGAGCGCTCAGCAGAAGCCAATCAAGACCGTATTCAACGTGAGCGTAACCTTACTGGCGGCCCAGGCTGCATGGTTCACTATGCAGGCCACGGCGCCAAATTCTGGACTTGGTCTCGCCCTCGGAGCGTTAGCCTACTTGCTGGTTAACACCATCCCGGTCGCGGCCATTATCGCGCTCACCGAAAGCAGCAACCTGTTCGGAATTTGGAGACAGATCCTGCAACTTACGTTCCCTTATTTCGTTCTGGCCGCCGGTGTGGCTGGCTTGGCGAAACTGGCCACGCACACTATCGCCTGGTACATTCCGCTGCTTATTCTGCCGCTGATGTTCCTGGTGCAACGCTCTTTCACGCTCTACTTCCAGGCCCTTCGCGAAGCGACTGGCCAGAAGAGTGCTTATGCCATGGCCGCTGCAAGCGGCAGCCGCACGTAAACCATAACCAGGTAGAAAAACCCGCCGGCCAGGTTGCAAAACCTGGCCGGATTTTTTTGTCCCCCGCTTCATCCAAGAGAATCTATAGCCTCCCTTGCCATGGGCTTTGCCGATTTACCCGGCCTGATTACAACAGTTAAAGCTAGGCAGAACGTGGCCATCTTCCGCCGAATCGCAAGGCCAGCATTCCAGCCACCTTCGTTGCCAGCATTGCCCCGGCGAGGTCGCGAACATTTGCTGTCGGCCACGCCGTCTCAATGAGTAAAGCATCCCCGCATAGTGGATGTAACATCGCCACGGCACTCATCTTGACTTGGGCGGGAATTTGAGTGAAATCGTTTGGTTACAGCAGTCGACGTTTGCTCGCGCCGCCGTCTTGGGGTAGTAGATAATTACTGAGTCATGACAGCCGCCGCGTTCATCGCTTTTTTTGTCCTCCTTTGGCTACTTGTAACTGTGATTCTTGGCTTCTTTTCCGGCTGGTATTCCTTGATGCGCGCCTTCCCAGACCGACCTTATGAAGAGGCTGTAGCTATTTTCAAAGGCGAAAGCGGGATGGTGGGGCCGGTGTCAATGCACGGTGTCCTCAAATTGAGCCCCTGTACCTCCGGTCTGCGGGTGGGCATCATGAAGTTGTTCGGTCCCTTTGAGAAGGACTTTCTCGTGCCTTGGAGCGCGATCGCTGTGTCAAGGAAGAGAATGCTCGGCTGGAGATATGCCGAATTGTATTTTGGGATTTACGGAAGACTACGGATTAGCAATTTGTTGGCGGACCGATTGTGGCAAACCATTCCACAGAGTTGGCCGGAGAAAGGGGTGCCCGTGGCCGTCACGACCAATCGCGTGTTCCGGTACTATTTCCTGCAATGGTTGATACTTACAACCATAGCTTCCGCCTTCTTCATAATAGCGCCCCGCATCGCCGATCCAGGAAGCGGTAATTACCCGCCCCTTCTAGTTGCTATCCTCTTTCCAGCGATTGCGATTGGGTTAGCTTTTTCTTTCCAGTATTTGATCCGCAGAAGATAAAAGGCATCATGGAATCTCAGTCCGCTGGGGTTAATTGTTGAAATATCTCGATTACGCTCATGGAGGGGATTTGAGTGAAATCGCCTGTTTTCGTCAGTCATGGTCGGGTACAATCCGCCTTATCCTCGTATGACGTGGCTGACACCTCCGTTGCTTTGGTTCGAAATCGTCGTCCTGATCCTTGTTTGCTGGTGCATTTACAGGCTTAGAAAGAGATCGCCCAGGTCCCGCATTGCAGTAGTCAGAGACTGGCTGGCGTACATCGCCATCAGCGTTGCGCTGGTCGTTGCCATTGTGATCTTCGCAGTCTACGGGCCGAAGAAATCACCAGTTGACGCGAAGTGGATCGCATTCGCGGTCAATACAGTTTTCGTATTCGGCTACGCACTCAAAGTTCTCCGCCCATTGTGGAACAAACCTAAACTCTGGATGGTTCTAAGTGGCCTTCTTCTGCTGCACGGAATTATCGGATGGCTCGTTATTTCCGGAGTCGAGCAGATTCCCTTGATCTGGTATGCGCCTGTTGACATGGTGGAAATTTGGGCAGTACTGATCGCGGCACAGATGGCGTGTCGTGAGCTTCTTCCGCCGATTCGCAAACCTTAGCTATTGAAATATCCCAACTACGCTCAAAACCCTTTCTGATCCGTATTACAATCGTGCGCCGGGGTAAGAGCATGGGCATTTTTAAGGAAATCCACGAATTGAGTACGGTTGGTTCACCAGAGGACTGCCAAGGTTTGCGACGCAACCTTTCGGTAGCAATCTCTCGTGGTTGGGTCGAGCAGGTACCTGTAGTGAAACCTCACCCGATGGCACCAAATGAAACTTGGTACCGCGACAAGGAGACAGGGCAGATATATTCGCTTCACCCATTTGACGAGCGCGCCGGCTCGTGGATGGAAGTTGATCTTAACGATTTGATCGAGCCGGGTCAGAGGGTGCAGTGACCCTCAACTGGCGATAAATCGCCATTACACTCACTGACAGTTTAGAGCTGAATCCGTCCGGCGCCACTAACCCGGAGCACCCGCTAACGGCAGCCAAATTTGAAAACGCGTGTTCCCGGGCTCCGAATCAACCTGAATATTTCCCCGGTGCTTCTTCACAATTCGCTGCACCGTATCCAAGCCAAGCCCCGTGCCCTCTCCCACTCCTTTGGTGGTGAAAAAAGGTTCAAAGATGTGCGGCTCCACTTCTTCTGGAATTCCAGGACCGTTATCGCCAATCTCCACTACCACGCAATCGCCATCGAGATAGGTTCGGACGCGAAGTTCGCCTTGCCCGTGCATGGCGTCAATCGCGTTATCGATAATGTTCGTCCAAATCTGGTTGAGTTCGCTGCCAAAGGAATTAACCAGCAGGGGAACGTTGTGGTAATCGCGCTTCACCGTCACTCCTTTTTTCAACTTGTGATTCAGGATCGTGAGCGTAGTTTCCAGGCTCTTGACAACGTCCACGTTTTGCACCGGAGCCTGATCCATGTGGGTGTATTCCTTGATGGCCCCGACCAGATCCGATATCCGCGAGGTACTGCTTTCGATTTCGTGGACCAGACTCGCCACCTCGACCGATGCCGCGATTCTGACTAAGGCCGCTCGGGCGGTGTCCCCGTCGAGGTTTGCAAACAACGATTCGACCACCTCCGGCTTGATGTTCCGTCGCGCCAGGCCGGCCGCCAGCATCCACAAGTCGTTCTGGCCATGACTGCGCAACAAGGAATCGATCTGGTCTTCCAGGTCGCTCATGGTCAGCGGATCGGGAGGAACTACATCCGGTTGCGTGAACGAAGCTTCGAGTTTCTCGATCTCTGATTTCTGGGCAGGAGTGAGATCCCGTTTCCCCAGTTCCAGGCTCGCATCCCTGATTTTCTTTAGAATGGTGCGCAATTGGCTGGCGGCGCGTTTCGCAGCCGACGCCGGATTGTTGAGTTCATGCGCAAGTCCTGCAGAAAGCTTCCCTAGAGAAGCCAACCGGTCGCGCTGTTGCTCCAGGCGGGTAACTTCACGGATCCGATCGGACATCAATCCCACCAGCCGCTTGGTCAGTTCCGGCATTTTCTGGATGAGTTCTGGGAACAGCGAAGCGGGAAATCGCAGGGCGCGACTATCCGTCTCGGCCCGTTGGCTGACCGTAAACTGCTTCATTCTCGAGAAGGGCAGAACTCCGGTGACGTCGCCCGCCTTCAGGTGGAAAGTGATGGTGTCGCCCGCCAGTTCGCCTCGCCCTTGAAGCTGTCCTTCGAGAATCACAAACATCGCATCGGCCGGATCGCCCTGGCGTGAGTAGCTCTCTCCGGCTTTGAGATGCATCTCCTGTGATTGGCTGATGAACCAGTCGAGTTGATCGTCTGGCAAATCAGCGAATGTAGGAACGCGAAGTAGTTCAGCTTTGTCGACCATTATTCCTATCGCAGTCGTAATCAGGGGGTGATCTTGAACACCGTACCGCACAGGGGAGGAGAGCAGTTTCCGCCGCCTGAGGTGGTTCCGTAAAGCGTCCCCGCATTATCACGTAGCAAAGCGGCGAAATCCCCGCCGCCCGTATTATTGACTAGGATTGTTGTCTTGCCTGCCTGGTTCAACTTGAATGCTTCTCCCCGTAACGCCGTGCCGTAAAGATTGCCGGCGGTGTCCAGCGTGAGACCTCCATAAGGATGTCTCCCATAACGCGGCGTCGTCGTAAAGCTATGCAGTACGGCTTCTCTTCCTTTGGCGTCCAGCTTAAATACCGTACCGCAACCTCCCGGGCAGTTTCCCCTTCCGCCGGAGTAGGTAGTGCCGAACAAGGTCCCATCCGCCTGCAACACCACGCCGTCGCGGGGACCTGCCCCATCCTTATTTCCTCCGGCGAAGCGGTGAAGAACCCTGAATCTGCCCTGCTTATCGATCTTGAACACTGTGCCGCAGCCCTGCTGATGCCCACAACCGCTTCCACCGGCAAACGTCGTGCCATAGAGGTTTCCGCCGCCGTCGGTGGCCAAAGGTCCCCAAGGATGTCTCCCATCGGTTCCTGCAAAGGTGTGCAGTACAGTCTCGTGACCAGCCGTATCCAACTTGAATACAACGCCGCAGCCGATGAGATTTATGTCGCACGCGGTGATGCCACCGTTTAGCGCGGTCCCATAAAGATTGCCGGAACTGTCGCGTATCACGCCCGCGATTGGATTAGAACCTCCGGGGCCGAATTGGAAGGAATACAGCACCGTCAGTTTGCCCGTCGTATCCAACTCGAACACCACTCCGTTGTTGTACAAGCCACCGACACTGGTTGTGCCGTAAAAATTTCCCCCTTTATCCCGAGTTAAAGTTCCCATCGGGTGCATCCGTCGACTCCCGAGTCGGCGAAGGTGTACAGGACCGTCTCCTTGCCAGCCTTATCCAACTTGAATAACAGGCCGCACGCCCCCGCCTTTCCGTCGCCTGAAGCTGCGCCATAAAGATTGCCTTGCGCATCCGAAATCAAGCCAGCATAAGGATCGGCATCTTCATAACCCGTAAATGTGTACAGAACGGTGAAGGTTTCCGCCTGGGCGGACGATAGGAAGCTTGAAACCACGAACCCAAGAGAGAATGCTAACGCGAGAGCACTACCCATGGCTCGCAGATTTATTCCCAACTTCGTCGCCCCTTGTCGTAGTGAGTTTGTCATGACTCCTCCTGTTTGGGGTCGACCATAGGAATCTTGTGGCGAAAATTCCGGGGGCTCGAAAACCACTGCTGTCGACGGGGTCCTGAAAGCAAAAGATCCTGCGAGGTCAACCGCGGCCTCAAATTATACCTTACTCAGATACTGATGAATGAACTGCACCGCCACCGATCCTTCACCAACTCCGGAGGCTACGCGTTTAATCGAACCGTGGCGTACATCGCCTACGGCAAAGATGCCGGGAACATTGGTCTCAAGCAAAAACGGATCCCGGTCGAGCGCCCAGCCTTTCGGCCTTTGCCCGTCCCGTATAAGGTCAGGACCAGTCAACAGGAACCCGCGCTCGTCCCGTTCGACGATATTCGCCAGCCAATCCGTCCGCGGTAGCGCTCCAATAAAGATAAACATCGCACTCGCCGGCACACGTTCGATTTTGCTGGTGTCGGAACAGAGCACTGAAATCTCGTCCAAATGTGTCTCGCCATGGGCCTCGGCCACGCTGGCATGCGTCCACAGTTGAATATTGGGCGTCTCTTGAATCTGGTCGATCAAATATTGCGACATGGTGCTCGAAAGAGATTCGCCGCGCACCAGGATAACAACGCGATCCGCGAATTTCGCGAAGTTCATTGCCGCCTGGCCCGCCGAATTCGCCCCGCCCACCACGTAGACGATCTCACCCTTGCATGACATAGCCTCGGTGGCGCCGCCACCATAGTAAATCCCCGCACCCTGCAACCTGTCGATGCCGGGAGCGTCCAGTCGACGCCACTGCACTCCCGTCGCGATCATCAACGCATGGCATGAAATCTCGTTCCCATCCGCCAGCTTCATGATTCGGTAAGGCCCTTCGATGCGCACGCCGCAAACTTCCTGCGGCGACAGGATTTCCACTCCGAAACGCTGCGCCTGCACCACCGCGCGCCGGGCCAGATCGGCGCCGCTGAGCCCGGTAGGAAATCCAAGATAATTCTCGATGCGCGAACTCATACCTGCCTGGCCGCCCGGCGCCTCCCGTTCGACAATCACTGTGTGCAATCCTTCCGAGGCTCCATAAACCGCGGCGGCCAAACCTGCCGGCCCTCCTCCCACAATCGCCAGATCATAAAAGCTGGTTTGGGCGCGCGTCCGCAGTCCGACCTTTTGCGCAACATCGGCGGGTACACCCTCAAGAAGTTTCGTTCCATCGGGAAAGAGCACCACCGGGAGGTTCGCCGCCTCCGGCCCCAGAGCTTCCAGCAGCCGCTTGGTGTCCGGATCATTGGCCGAAGCCTCGACGTCAATCCACTGATAGGGGACGCGGTTGCGCGCCAGGAAATCCCGCAACTCGTACGACCGCGGCGACCAGCGCGTACCTAGCACCCGGATCCCCTCGAATGTTGGACGGTAGGAAGCCTGCCAGTCGTCGAGCAAATCGTCCAGTTGCGGATACAGGTGCTCGGCGGGAGGATCCCACGGCTTCAAGAAAAAATAGTTGATGCTGGCCTGATTGATGGCGCTGATCGCGGCATTCGTATCGGCATACGCGGTGAGCAATGCCCGCTTCGCGCTGGGGTAGATTTCCATCGCTGCTTGCAGGAATTCGACTCCGTCCATCTGCGGCATGCGTTGGTCGGCAAGCAGCAACGCCACACTGTCGTTGCGCACCTTCAACTGCTTCAGGAGGTCGAGTGCGCCACCGGGCGAATCGCTCCCAATCACCCGGTATTCAGCGCCATACTGCGAGCGAAGATCCCGCTCAATCGCCCGCAAAACATCGGAGTCGTCATCCACGCTCAACAAAATTGGTTTGGCCATGCTGAGTTGGTTAGATACAGAAAATCAAATTCGGATGCGCTCGATGCGCAGAAAAAAGAATTGGCTCCTCAGGTAGGACTCGGACTCGTCTCTGAGAATCCGACCGCTAAAGAATCGTATAGGATTTTTCCAGAGAAACAAGAAAAATCAACGGCTACGAGGCGTTTCGGTGAGGTTATCAAGTTCCGAAGAAAACGCAGAAAAACGCTCGAATCAAACGTCGGCAGTACAAAAGCAGTACATTTTTAGCCTCGAACTTTGAGCCATGCTGCGCCATGTTGCAATACCCAGGAGGTTCGGGACAATCCTCGATGTCCGAACCCCGCCAGCGCCTTTATGGCCAACCCTACGTGCGTTTCCCAGCGCCATGCGACTAGGCACTACGTCGCCCCCGAGGCGGGCTCTTGCGCCCATGTATCTACAGGCGAACCAAAAGCGAAAGTCGTGCTATACTCCTTTCTCGACCTTGCGCACCGGATGCGTTGGGAACCAACTTAATCACGGTCTGGTGCCGCTATCCCTAAAATGGACGAAAGTCGCAAAAAGGTGATCGGCATCATGGCAGCGATTCTTGCCGCCCGGAAGCTCGCACAATATGACGGCGGCACGCGGGTTCCTGCAACAGTCGGCGCAATCAGCGATGCGATCAGGTGGGCAGAGGAAATAATGCGAAGGATTGACGAGCGGTGGCCTGCCAACAGGTAAGCTGTAGAGGTTCGGCGATTTGCGCTCTTCAACTGAATTTGCAGAGTACCTCGCCAAATCCGTTGGCAACAATCCGCACCTACGATGCCTTCTGCTTCATCCCGTAGCACCTTCCGAGCAACTGCCGCATCTCATTCAGTTCGGTTATGGTTAGTTATCCGATCACCCGCTCTGGTGAAGGCTGCGACTCTCGGCGATTGAACCTCTACACCCTTGGCTATCAAGGAGTGGACGTAGACGCCTACGTCCGAAAGTTGAAGGCTGCAGGCGTTGGGATCGTGGCTGACGTGCGCGAAACCCCATGGAGTCACAAGCGTGGGTTCTGCAAGAACATCCTCAGCACGGAACTATCGAAGGCAGGAATCGAATACGTTCACGTCAAGTCAGCGGGCAATCCGAAAGCGAATCGACGCACCGCACCAGACTTGGCCGAATGCCTGAGGCGCTACAGAGTGTACTTGGCTGGAAATCCGGCAGGAATTGCCGACCTTATCGACGTGGTGCGTATGGCGGCGTCACGCAAGCGGACGGTCTGCCTAACGTGCTTCGAGAAGGACGTGAACGACTGCCATCGCTCGATACTCGTGGATGCCATGAAAAAGCAGATTAAGATACGACCAGTCCACCTGTGAATCTCAGCATACCGGGCTGTCGTTTGGGATACCACATCCCGACGATCAAGAAGCTGGCAGGATGCAGGAAGAGATTCCCCAAGAAAAACTTCAAATCGTAAACGTCGAGCTTGCACAGTTCCTTCATCCGCAGGAGAGCTTTCTCGTCGCCCTCCCGACGCTGTAGTTCACAGAGACCCCAATCCAGCACTTGCATCCGATGTCCGCCACACTCGGGGTTAGGACAGAGCCACGAGACCTGTACCCGGTACTTCAAGAATTCGAGCGTCTTCATCTCATGCGGAATCGACTGCTCGAACATGTTGATTTGTGCACGCTTCGCCTCGTGGATTTTCCTGACATCAGCCAACTTCTGCTCGAAGCTTTTTGCCTCTTCTTCAGAGCGTTCGACGACTTCAACTTTC